>LULT01000536.1_pt1 | contig 11345 bp, 11 predicted proteins | sample 728141 | NCBI WGS metagenome assembly LULT01 (sample SAMN03860282, study PRJNA289734) | marine metagenome | biome: seawater column; feature: ocean; material: water; isolation source: Red Sea water column Station 108 - depth 100m | place: Saudi Arabia: Red Sea | collected 2011-10-15 | depth 100 m | reverse complement strand
GCAACTAATTTAATTCAGACTTTTTTAAGAGGATCCTGAACCTCTACATGCACATAATGTTTCAACACCAACGTCGAAGCCTTGACGCCCCCTATATTATTTATCAGGAGAGCATTATCTCAACTAAAGAAATAAGTTTAAACTAGAAATATTATTGTGAGTCTATCGAGTCGAATATCCATTCTTTGAAATATGGATGAGTTAATAAGCCTTTTGAGTTAAATGTGTAATCAAGACCGTCAAAATCTTTTTGAATGCTTCTTTGAATACCTTTACCTGACATTAGGTTTGAGACCATCAGGACCTTCTTTCCATTATTATTAGAATTATTAATGAAATCCTTAATCATTGAAACATTCTTATCTCTGATGTCTTTTCCAGCATCATCTTGAAGAGTAAATGAACGAACGGTAGCAAATTCTGAGTTGTCCATTATATATTTACCGATATTATCCATAATAACTAATTCTTTCTCGTTATCATCAGTATCAAGTGGACCGTGAGCAATTATAATAACGACCTCATTCTTTTCATCGATACTTATCTCTTTAGCGTATTCCAGTATAATTTTTTTTGCATAAATGTTGTCGCTGATAGGCTCTAAAAACATCACTCCTTGCGTATCGACTTGATTAACATCAGCATAAGTGGGTTGATTTTCTAACTTGAAGATGTATCGCCACTGTCTAACTAGAGTGTTATAAGGCGTACTGCTGACAGGAACAACATATATTCGCTCTACATTATTATTCTTCACATCTATTGTTCATAATCGCCTTGCTTTCCGAAACCATGAGCCAGGATAATTAGAGCTTCTTTTGAATTATTATTACTTGGAAGAGGCCAGTAGTAATTGGGCCCCATCATTTTCATCATATTATTAATTTGATCATTCGTTAAGCCAGCAAGAGGAGCGACTTTAGTCCTCAATTGGTCATATTTGGTCTCCATGGAAGACATCGACATCATATGAGGCATCTTCTTACCTGATTCATCCTCAGAAAAATGGCATCCCATATTATCCATTGCTTCTGCATTAACAGAAATAAAAGGGAGTAAAAGAAATAGTTTTATATAATTGTTTTTCATTTTCTAAGTAGTGTCTTTTTAGCTAATCTTTCTTGCTCTCTCTTCCAGTCTCTTTCTTTTATCAGGTGTCTTTTATCTTGCTTTTTTCTTCCTTTTGCCAAACCTAACTTAACCTTAACTTTACCATTTTTCCAATACAAAGATATTGGTATTAATGTATAGCCTTTTTGACTGATATATCCATTAAGCTTAGCAATTTCTTTTTTATTAAGTAAGAGTTTCCTGGTTCTCGTTGCTTCAGATTCGTCTGTTATATTTGCATTTCTCAAGGGGGAGAAATGTGCACCGATTAAGAATACTTCATTATTTTTTAAAATCGCATAACTCTCTTTTATATTGCCTCTATTGTCTCTAAGGCTTTTTACTTCCCAGCCTTTTAGAGATATCCCAGCTTCAATCTGATCTTCAACATTGAAATCGAATAAAGCTTTTTTATTCTTAATAATTGTATTTGTCATTCATTTCAAGGTAATTTAGTTCTACCAATTTATAAGATTATAACGTTTTCAATCAAATGAGTAATATCTCAAACAATGAAAGACAATCAATCCATGGCCTATGGTCATCAAGATTAACTTTTATCCTTGCTGTTACAGGGTCTGCAATTGGTTTGGGAAATATCTGGAAATTCCCTTATGTGGCTGGCGCTAATGGAGGAGGAGCATTTGTCCTAGTTTATTTAATATGTATTTTAGTTATCGGTTTTCCAATTATGGTTTCTGAAATTCTTTTAGGACGCAAAGGTCGTAGGAATCCAATTACATCAATGCAGCTACTCGGTAAAGAAGAAACAGGCAGTCAATCATGGAAGATTGTTGGCTTTATCGGTTTATTTGCTGGTTTTCTCATATTGTCCTATTACAGCGTTATTGCGGGTTGGACTCTCCACTATTTCACACTCTCAGTAACAGGTGGTTTTGGTGAGTTAGACACAAATCAGGGGAATCTTTTATTTTCTGAATTAACAAGTTCTATATCAACTCAGGCGATTTTCCATACCTTTTTTATGGTTATGACCATAATAATCATAGCAAGAGGTATAAAAAATGGATTAGAGAAAGCTGTAAAAATAATGATGCCAGCACTTTTATTCATTATGGTGATCTTGTTAATTTATTCAATCACTCAAGGAGACTTTGTAAAAGGGGTTGATTTTTTACTAAAACCTGATTTTTCTAAGATTACTGCTGAAAGTATTCTTGCTGCGATGGGGCAAGCATTTTTTACGCTTAGTCTGGGTATGGGCTGTATCGTAATGTACGGAGCTTATTTGCCTAAAAATGAATCTATAGTTAAAACCTCATTAACGATCATTTTTTGCGATACGCTAATTGCCCTTTTAGCAGGATTAGTTATATTTCCTATTGTTTTTGATAATAATCTCGCTCCTACAGATGGTCCAGGTTTAATCTTTCTCACACTTCCTCTAGCTTTTTCAGATATCACAGGAGGCATGTTATTTGGATCTCTGTTCTTTATTTTATTAGGTTTTGCTGCTATCACCTCGGCAATTAGCTTGCTAGAACCATCAGTTGCGTGGATGATTGAAACTCAAAATGTAAAGCGAAGCACATCGGCAATAATAATTGGTTCAGTGATCTGGCTTCTCGGATTTTTAACAATTTTGTCATTCAATGATTTATCTGAGTTTACATTTTGGAAGGGAACTCTATTTGATAATTTTGACTATTTAGCCAGTAATATCTTGTTACCAATCAGTGGACTTCTATTTACTATCTTTGCAAGTTGGTTTATGACGAGATCAAGCAGTAGATCAGAATTATCTGATGTTTCTCCAATAGTATACGCAATATGGAAATTCCTAGCCCGAGTGGTAGCTCCAATAGGGGTCATAATTATTTTCCTTAATGCAATTAATATCTTTTAGTTTTGGGCACTTTCAAACGATCATTTCTTATACGAAAACCTGTTGACCAAGTTTTTAAAACGTTATCAGATGTGAAGCAATATAAGACCTTTATTCCTTATTGCATTGATTCTAAGATTATTGAGGAACAAAGTGATTATTCACTAGTCACTCTAAATATAGAGTTCTTTGGCATCCAGACATCATTCACTACTAAAAATGTGATTAAAAAGAATGAATCTATTGAAATGGATCTAATCGAAGGCCCCTTTGAGAAATTCAAATCAAGTTGGAAATTACAGGAGGTCGATCAACAAACGACGGTTTAGAGATTACATCTTTTTCTATTCTTACTACTCTGTCATCTTCAAAAAAGATGACTAGCCAATATCTTTGAGTGCTTTCATCAGATTCCGGGCCCATTCTGGGTTGATAGAAGTAGATATAGTCCCATCGATTTTCTTTATAAGGAGTCCCAATTACTGGTCCGCCCAATAAATACTTAATTTGACTCTTGGTCATATCAATCTGAACACGATCAATATTTTCTATATTCAACAGATTGCCTTGTTGAAGATCCGGTCGGTAAACACATCCACTGATAGTAACAATAACTACTAGAACTGATATTAGTTTAAATTTATTAATCATTTCTATTATCAACGCCCCATAAAAGTTTAGATTTCAGATTATCGAAATAATCATAATTCTCTGGATGTAATAATGAAACTGTCTTTTCTGCTTTTTTTATCAAAAGCTCTTGCCCTGGTTTAAGCTCAGACATGGTGTCTCCATCTATATCGATGCCCACCATATCGGTTTGATTGTCACATAATCGAAGAATAATTTCTGAAGATGATGGAAGCACCATGGGCCTATCATTCAGAGTGTGAGGCGCTATAGGAACTAATAGGAAGGCTTCTACATCAGGTTTCATTATCGGACCGCCACAACTTAATGAATAGGCAGTTGAGCCAGTAGGTGTTGAGATAATAAAGCCATCTCCTTCATGAGTATTAATAGGTTTATTATCTATTGACGTTTCAATATTGATCATTCGACCCGTTTCTTTACGATTAATGACGATGTCATTAAAAGCATAACCGATACTATTTAATGAATTATTATTTCGTACAAAGACTTCAATGAGCATTCTATTTTCAATATCAAATTGCCCGGAGATAATATCCTTTATTACAGAAAGAGCTTGATTGGGATTAATATCTGTTAGAAAGCCTAATCTACCGCGATTTATTCCAGTAACCGGTATCTCTAACTCATAAGCTAACTTAGTTGATTTGAGCATGGTTCCATCTCCTCCAACTGAAATTATGAGATCGATACCAGCCATCTTATTTTTGGAAATAAACTTATATTTTTCAGATTCATCTATAGGGGTATTATTGGTTTTTGGGTCGATCAAGAAAAGTTCAAGATTTGAGCTGCCAAAGTTATCAATAATTTTCTGAATAACAGCAAAGGATTTCTCATCACTTGAGTTGTATGAGAAAACAATTTTTTTACATTCATCCATCTACTAAACCCTTGTCTATTAAGAAATATTTGCAAATGATAACAGATTAATTAACTATTAGCTTAAGTCCATTATTTCAGTAAGCATGACGGAAAAAACTAAAAGTAAATTACCTTCTGATAGAGCTAAGAAAATACTCTCCGCAATCATTGATAATTATATTGAGGAGGGCATTCCTATAGGTTCAAAGAAACTTGCAACTTATGATAGATTTGACTTGAGTCCTGCAACTATTAGAAACGTAATGTCAGATCTTGAGAATTTGGGATTCCTATCATCTCCTCATACATCATCGGGCAGAATACCTACCCCAAAAGGATATCGATTCTTTATTGACCGGTTACTTCAATTACAACCTGTTGCTGATGATCAATTCACATCTATCCATGAAACTGTTACTCAAACAAAGTCTAATAGTAAGGATTTAGCGACTAATGTTTCTTCAACTTTATCAGCAGTCACACAATTAGCTGGCATTGTGACCGTACCAAAGAAACAAGAAAGCACATTAAAAGAAATAGATTTTATTCCGCTCTCAGAAAAAAGAGTTTTGGCCATTGTTGTCATTAATGATTCAGAAGTTGAGAATAAGATTCTCCAGATGAAAAGAAACTATACGAGGGAAGAGTTGCAAATTTCTTCTAATTTCATTAACCAAAATTATGTAGGAAAATCATTTGAATACATTAAAAATGATTTAGTCAATCAATTAAAAGAAACATCGGAACTAGCTCAATCGTTGATGAACGATATTATCAGTATCGCTGATGAAGTCTTGAAAACTCAAAAAACTGAAGAATATGTTGTAAGTGGCGAGAATAAACTGATGGATTTTGATGAACTTGCAGACATCAAAAGACTGAAACAACTGTTTAATGCTTTTAATGAAAAGCAACAACTTCTTCAATTACTAGATAAAAGTATTTCAACCAGTAATATACAAATTTTTATTGGTGAGGAATCAGGCTATAAAATTCTAGATAATTGCAGTCTAATTACTGCACCGTATACTAATGAAGAAGGATCAATTGGTGTTTTGGGCGTAATTGGACCAACTAGAATTGCTTATCAAAAAGTCATTCCCATTGTTGATATAACCGCAAAATTACTTAGTCAATCATTGAAATAAAAAAATATGGCCATAGGTTATGGTTAGAGGAATTGTGATGAATGACAAAAATAAAAATGTTGATAACGGTGCAGACGATCAAAACGAAGAATTAGATTCTGTAAACACAGATGAAGAATTAGACACTGTAAACACAGATAAGGAATTGCCAGATCAAACCAGCGAAGTAGATGAATTAAAAAAACTCGCAGATGAAAATTGGGAAAAGGTCCTAAGACTTCAAGCAGAGCTAGACAATCTTCGGAAACGAACGCTAAAGGATATAGAGAGTGCTAGCAAGGGCTCCATAGAAAGGGTTTTTCAGGAAATACTTCCGATAATGGACAGCTTTGAACTGGGGATAAAGGTCGACACTTCAACCAAAGAAGGAGTCGAAACCTTTATTGAGGGACAAACTGCAACATTTAAGTTATTCCAATCAGTGTTAGATAAGTTTTTAATCGAAACAATTAACCCTGAGAATATGAAATATGATCCTGAGCTTCATGAAGTTATAAGCATGCAAGACAGCGACGAGATTGAAAGCGGTTATATCATAGAGGTAATTCAAAAAGGTTATCGCTTAAAGAATCGATTACTTCGTCCTGCTAGAGTCATAGTAAGCTCCGAAGATAAAAGTTAATTCATTACTTGAATTTTAAAGAACTGTTCATATAACTAGCAAAACAACGCTAACGGAGTAAATAATGGCGAGAGTAATTGGAATTGATTTAGGAACAACTAATTCTTGTGTGGCTATCATGGATGGTGATCAAGCTAAGGTTATAGAAAATTCTGAAGGAGATAGAACAACTCCCTCAATAGTTGCATATTCGAAGGATGAAGACAGGAGTATGGTTGGTCAATCTGCTAAAAGACAAGCAGTGAGCAATCCTGAAAACACTCTTTATGCAATCAAAAGGCTAATAGGTCGTAAATACGATGATTCTGTTGTTAAGAAAGATATCGATAAAGTCCCATTTGAAATTAAAAAGGCAAAAAACGGAGATGCTTGGGTTGTTGCTAATGGAAAAGAAACAGCTCCACCAGCAATATCTGCTGAAGTTCTTAGAAAAATGAAGGAAACAGCAGAGAGCTATTTAGGTGAATCTGTAAAAGCTTATGGATTAGACAAGAAAAGAGGTGATAGAAAAATCGCAGTTTATGATCTGGGTGGTGGAACATTCGATGTTTCTATTATCGAAATAGCTGATGTTGACGGTGAAAACCAATTTGAAGTTCTAGCGACTAACGGTGATACATTCCTTGGTGGTGAAGACTTTGACTTAAGAATCATGGACCATCTTTTAGATGAGTTTAAAAAGCAAACAGGAATGGATGTTACTAAAGATACGCAAGCTCTTCAGAGACTTAAGGAAGCAGCTGAAAAAGCAAAAATTGAACTATCTAATCAAGCTCAAACAGATATTAACCTTCCTTATCTAACAGCAGACTCTTCAGGACCTAAACATTTAAATTTAACTCTAACAAGAGCAAAATTAGAATCTTTGGTTGAAGATCTTATTGTCCAAACAATAGAACCTTGTAAGACCGCTCTAAAGGATGCAGGTCTTGGTGTAGGTGATGTAAACGATGTCATCCTAGTTGGTGGCCAAACAAGAATGCCAAAGGTCCAAGACGAGGTTAAATCATTTTTTGGCGTTGATGCGAGAAAGGATGTCAATCCAGATGAAGCAGTAGCTATTGGTGCAGCAATTCAAGGGGGTGTTTTATCAGGAGATGTTAAAGATGTCTTGTTACTTGACGTAACTCCTCTTTCTCTTGGTATAGAAACTCTTGGTGCTGTTACTACTAAGCTAATCGAAAAAAACACAACTATACCAACAAAAGCTGAGCAAATATTTTCTACCGCAGAAGATAATCAAACAGCCGTAACAATTCATGTCTTGCAAGGCGAGAGAGAAAGAGCTCAAGATAATAAATCATTAGGAAGGTTTGACTTAACAGATATTCCTGCCAAGCCAAGAGGATTACCTCAAATTGAAGTAGCTTTTGACATTGATGCTAATGGCATTATCAATGTATCTGCCAAAGACAAGGAGACGGGCAAAGAGCAAAAAATTGTTATCCAAGCTTCTAGCGGATTATCGGATGAAGAAATTGATCAAATGATATCCGATGCAGAATCAAATGCTGAAGAGGATCAAAAGTACAGAGAATTAGTTGATATTAAGAACCAAGGAGATCAATTAGTTCATGCTACTGAAAAATCTCTCGAAGAATTAGGTGAGAAAGTTACAGCTGAAGAGCGATCTAATGTTGAAGCTGCAATTGGCGAACTTAAAGAAGCACTCAAGGGCGACGATAAGGACACTATTGAAACTAAAGTGAAGAGCTTATCTGAAGCCTCAGTAGGTATTGCCCAGAAAGCTTTTGAAGAGGCGCAAGCTGCAGCAAATACAGAGTCAAAGTCTGATGATACACAATCAACTGATGAGAATGTTGTAGATGCAGAATATGAAGAAGTAGATAACGACAAAGATAAAGATAATAACTAAACCTTAGTTTAGTATCAGATAATACAGGGTAGATATTTTGTCTATCCTGTATTTACACAAAAAGGGGTGACATGAGTAAACAAGATTACTATCAAACACTTGGTTTGCAAAAAAACTCATCCGATGCTGAAATCAAAAAGGCTTATCGTAAACTTGCGATGAAATATCACCCTGATCGCAACCCTGATGATAAAACTGCTGAGATAAAGTTCAAAGAAGCAAAAGAAGCTTACGAAGTTCTATCTGATAACCAAAAAAGAGCTGCGTACGATCAATTTGGACACGCAGGTGTAAATAACCAAGCTGGTATGGGCGGAGGCTTCAACACTGGCGATGCGTTCAATGATATTTTTGGAGATATGTTTGGGGATATTTTTGGTAACGCCAGAGGGCAAAGACGACAAAGCAGTGCTCAAAGAGGTGCAGACCTTAGGTACGAATTAGATCTTGATCTTGAACAAGCCGTTTTTGGCGAAACAATTAAAATAAATATTCCTTCTCTAATTGGTTGTGATACTTGTGCAGGATCCGGAGCAAAAAAAGGCACTCAAGCAACACGATGTTTAAGATGTGAGGGCAGAGGCTCAGTAAGAGTGCAACAGGGTTTCTTTACACTACAACAAACTTGCCCTGAATGTAGAGGTGCGGGTCAAACAATAAAGGACCCTTGTATCGATTGCTCAGGATCAGGCCGAGTTCAAAAAGAAAGGACTATATCCATTAAAATACCCCCAGGAGTTGATCAAGACGACAGAATTAGACTATCGAGTGAAGGTGAAGCTGGAATGAAGGGAGGACCACCAGGTGATTTATACGTCGATGTTAATATCAGGTCTCATCCAATTTTTAAACGTGAAGGGAGTAACTTATTCTGTGAAGTTCCTATAAGTTTTACTAAAGCAGCCTTAGGCGGGACAGTAGAAGTTCCAACAATTGATGGCGCTGTAAATTTAACAATACCTACAGAAACTCAATCAGGAGAAGTTTTTAGACTGAGAGGAAAGGGAGTTCAATCTTATCGAGATAGAGTTTTGGGTGACTTATTCTGTAACATTCAAATTGAAACACCTGTTAACTTAAACACAGATCAAAAAAACATCTTAAAGTCATTTGAAGAATCGATCAGTAAAAGCAAAAAAGAACATCGTCCAAATAAGAACAAATGGACAGAAAGCGTAAAGAACTTTTTTAATCGCCTTGGTATTTAGTAATAAAAGTATAATTTTAGTTCTTTAATTTATAGACTTATCTGTGTAGGAATGAGCAGAATGCAACATTCTATAAATTAAGGAATAATTGTTATGCATTTAGAACCATTCGAATTATTTGGTCTACAGCATTTACTCACACTGTCAATTGCAGCTCTTGTTATTTTCACAACTTGTTTCTACTTTCGAAATAAAAATAATGATACAAAATATACTGCAGGAATTGCCATAGCAGTCCTACTTGTTGTTCAAGTAATCATAGGAATGTTAAATACTTTTTCTTTTGATCATAATTGGCAAGAAGTGTTCCCTCTTCATATGTGTGATCTTTCAGCTCTTGCTATTGCCTATTATCTTTGGAAAAGAGAAAAGGTTTTCTTCAATTGTGCTTTTTTCTGGGGCATTGGTGGAGCCACGATGGCATTATTGACCCCTGACGTTGACTTTGCTTACCCAAATGCAGTCTTCTTCCCGTTCTTTTATATACACTCATTAATACTGTTAGGTGTTTTCTTTTCAGTTATCGCACTAAAACAAAGACCTTATTTGAATGATGTTCACAAGGTTATCGGCATTAGTCTTGTTTTAATGATTTTGATTTATCTGGCTAATTATCTATTGGGCGATGGCGCAAACTTCTGGTATTTAAACGATAAACCGGACAATGCTACCATCATGAATTTATTCCCTGATCCTCCATATCACATCTTAGTTACTATCCCTGTTGCTATAGCGTTGTTTTATATCATCTATATGCCACTTTGGATTAAAGATTTAATCACCAAAAGTAACTAAATATAAAAAAAAGATAATTAATACGTGACATGAGAAATAATTGAACCTAATATGTTTTGGGTTCCAAACAATTTTTAAGGAAGGACCTCTTAGGTACCTTCCTTTTTTATAAGAAAAACAAAATTAGGAATAGAAATTGACTGACGCGGTTCTCACATTAGAAGACGGGACAATATTTAACGGAAAATCAATTGGTGCAGAAGGTTCTTCTATTGGCGAGGTAGTTTTTAATACAGCCATGACCGGCTATCAGGAAATTCTTACTGATCCATCTTACTTTAAACAAATAGTCACCTTAACCTATCCCCATATTGGTAATACAGGAACTAACAGGGAAGATTTTGAAAGTGCGAAGACATTTGCATCAGGTCTTATTATAAGAGAGACCTCACCAGTATCCAGCAACTGGAGAAATGAGATTGATTTAGAGGAATTTTTAAAACAACAGAACATAGTTGCTATATCAGATATAGATACTAGAAAACTGACAAATCACCTTCGATCAAACGGTTCAATGAGTGGATGTATAAGCTCAGAGGATAAAGATATTGATGAATGTATAAGATTAGCTCAATCATTCCCTGGTCTAGCAGGAATGGATTTAGCAAAAGAAGTTACCACTAAGAAGAGCTATGATTTCCAATCAAATAAGAATCATAATACTACCGACACATATAAAGTTGTTGCTCTAGATTTTGGCATCAAAACCAATATTCTAAATCTACTTCATCAATCAGGATGTGACGTAAGAGTAGTACCTGGAGACACATCATTTTCCAAAATTAGTGAAATGCAACCGGACGGGATATTTCTTTCTAACGGCCCAGGCGATCCTGGGCCCTGTGATTATGCAATCAAGACTATAAAGTCTTTCCTTGAAATAAAAATTCCAATGTTTGGGATCTGTTTAGGCCATCAATTACTTGCTTTAGCCAGTGGCGGTAAAACAGAAAAAATGAAATTTGGACATCACGGTGCTAATCATCCTGTTCAAGATCTACTAACCGGGGAAGTATTTATTACCAGTCAGAACCACGGCTTCACAGTTAATGAGGATTCATTACCTGATAATGTTTCTGTATCTCATCGGTCTTTATTTGATCAAACAATTCAAGGTATTGAGATAACAAAAGACAATGCATTTAGTTTTCAAGGACATCCTGAAGCATCACCTGGTCCACATGATATTAATTCATTATTTAACAAATTTACTGACCTAATGTCT
>LULT01000347.1_pt1 | contig 11346 bp, 9 predicted proteins | sample 728141 | NCBI WGS metagenome assembly LULT01 (sample SAMN03860282, study PRJNA289734) | marine metagenome | biome: seawater column; feature: ocean; material: water; isolation source: Red Sea water column Station 108 - depth 100m | place: Saudi Arabia: Red Sea | collected 2011-10-15 | depth 100 m | reverse complement strand
CCTCGGCCGTGCTCATCGCGAGCAGGCCCACGGCGGCCGCCGCCGCGGCGGCCAGGACGTAGGTGCGGGCGAGGTCCTCCGGTCGCAGGATCCGCCGCAGGAGCACGTCGACGAGCACCACCATGACCGCCAGGAACCCGGCCCACCGCAGCAGGATGCCTGCGGCACCCACCGGGGCGTTGACCAGCGTGGACACCAGGAGCACCCACCACAGGGCGACCCCCACCAGGACCACGGGGAGCCGGTGCATGCCCACGCTCTCGCGGCGGCAGCGCATCATCACCCAGCTGCCCACGACGACCGCCGAGAGCAGCTTGGTCGCCATCGGCTCGACCTGGCTGAGGTAGCCCTCGAACAGCGAGGCCACCACGAAGACCACCACCGCGACGTCGAGCCGCAGCAGCATCAGGCCGGTGGCGGCCAGCCCCAGCAGCCCCGCCCCCGCCAGCAGCGGGGCGTGGCCGGTGGCCAGCCCGAGGACGATGCCGGTGAGCACGAGCGCGACCGGCAGCAGGACCCGGGACGTCCACGGCACGGGGACCGGGACGATGTGCGGGATCACGGGGTGGCTCACGACACCTCCCGGGGCCGGCGTACGGCGTCGACGGGCCGGAGGAAGCCGTAGGCGCCGTCGAGCAGCAGGTCGAGGTCGTCGGTCTCCTCCGGGACGAACGCCCGATGCAGCGAGAGGGGGTGGGTGCGGCGGCGGTTGGTGCCCTTGCTGACGGTGACCGCCGCGGTGTATCCGGCGCGGGCAGCAGCGGCGCGGACGCGCCGGTCCCAGCCGCCGGTCGGGTAGGCCAGGCTGCGGACCGGTGCGCGCAGGAGGTCGCCGATGACCTCCCGCGACTCCACCAGCTCCCGCTTGAGAGCGCGGTCGTCGAGGGCGGGGAGCCACGGGTGGGTGCGCGTGTGCGAGCCGATGTCGAGGCCCTCGGCGTGCGCGTCGGCGACCTGCTGGGCGGTGGCGAGCCGGTGGCGCTCGTGGATCGACTCGCGGGTGTCCCAGTCGAAGCGCTCGCTGCCGGGGAGGTACTCCGAGCAGACGAACAGCGTCGCGGGCATGTCCCGCTTGCGCAGCATCGGCCACGCGGTCTCCACGACGCTCGCGTAGCCGTCGTCGAAGGTGAGCGCCACAGCACGCGACGGCAGCGAGCCCAGCGCGAGGCGGTCGACCGCCTCCATCAGGGGCAGGACCCGGGCACCGCGCTCCTCGAGCAGGTCGAGGTGGCGCTCGAAGCCCGCCTCGGTGGTCGAGAGCCCGTCGGTGTGGCGGTCGTCGATGCGGTGCCAGCCGATGAGGGTCAGGGGCTGCTCGTGGCGGAGGCGACGCACGATGCGCCGGACCGGACGCAGCCCACGGGCCACCGCCCGCACCTGCGGCCTCACGAGGCGTCCCTCACGACGGACCAGGCGGCACGCACCTGGGTCGAGCGGGTGATCCAGAGCGTGGCGGCGTACGTCGACAGCACGGCGAGGCGGCTGCGCTCGCTGTGGCCGCTGGCCAGGGCCACCGGCCACAGCGAGCGCAGCCAGCGCACGGGGTCGAAGCCGGCGACCAGCCGGGTCGCCACCAGCACCGCGACGACCGCTGTGGCGGGCGTGACGACCGTCTGGGTCCAGGCCACGGCGACGACACCGGAGCGGACCACCACCAGCAGCGCGACCGACAGGCCCGCGAGGTGCATCAGTCGCAGCCGCATCGCGACCCCGGGCAGGCCGGAGGCGTTGAGCGCCACCTGAATGGCCTGGGTCAGGCCGAGCACCCAGGAGAACAGCGCCATCGCGGCGAGCACGGAGACGGCGTCGGCCCACTTGGTGCCGAGCAGCATCAGCTGCTCGGGTGCCAGCGCGCTCAGCACGCACAGCGGCGCCAGCAGCGCGGTGAGGACGGTGAGGACCACCTCCGCGGCGTGCCCGACGCTCTCGCCGCGTCGCCGGCAGAGGTAGGGGAAGGCTGCGCCGGTCACGACGAGCACGAGCAGGACGTAGGGCATGTAGGCGATGCGGAAGCCCAGGGAGTACTGACCGAGCGCGACCGCGCCGAGGACGCGGGCGACCAGGAGGTAGTCGACGTTGAGCTGGAGCACCTCGAGGAGGTTGGCCCCGGCGAAGGGGGCGCCGTAGGACAGCAGCCCGCGGGCGCTGGCGGGGTCCCAGCCCGGCAGGACCGGCGGGTGCACCGCCCAGGCCAGCAGCAGCGTCAGGACGCCCTGCACCACCTGGCCGGCGACCAGCGACATCACGCCCAGCCCCTGGGTGGCGAGCACGATCGCGACCACCGCACCGACCACCGCGCCGGTCGCCTCCGGCACGATGCGGCGCAGGAAGCGCAGCTCGCGACGCAGGAGCTCCTGGGTCACCGCCGCGACGGCCAGGGCGGGCAGGGTGACGACCAGCCCGCGGATCACGGCGGCGCCGCCGTCCTCGGCACGCAGTGCGGTGGCGAGGGCCGGTGCGGTGAACCAGAGGAGGAGCGTCATGGCCGAGGCGCTCACGAGGCCGATGGTGACCGCCGTGCGGGCCGCGGCCCGCACGTCACCGCGCCAGTAGACCAGTGCCCCGGACGTGCCGAGGTTGCCGAGGATCGCCGACACGTTGACGACCAGGGTGCCGAGCGCCACGAGGCCGAGGGCGGAGGGGGCCAGCGTCGCCGCCAACGTGAGCAGCACGAGGGTCTGGGCGCCCTTGACGACGATGCCGTTGGTGGCGAACCACAGGGCCCCGCGTGCTGCACGACCCTCGTCGGAGCCGGTCCGGCCCTCATCGCCCGGCTGTGCGTCCTGCTCGTCAGGTGCCTGCTCGTCCGGTGCCCGCTCGTCGGGCGCACCGTGGACCTCGAGCCGTGCCACGGCACCCCCATGTCGTCTGCTGCTCATGTCGTCTGCTGGCCGACTGCTGCCGCCGTCGACGCAGGGGCTTATACCGCGATCGGTTTAGGCTCACACCTCTCGGGAACAACGTGCAGCGTGACTCGGCCGACATCGCGGCCGGCGAGGACCGACCACGGCTGACCGGCCGGGAAGACGACAACGAGACCAACCGCCGGATCCTGCGCGCCCAGCTCGAGGGCGCCGAGGTCGTCGAGCCGTCCGTCGACGCGTCGTACGCCGCGCTCCCCGCCGTCCTGGAGACCGCCGAGTGGTCGGTCACCGACGGCCTGGTCTCGGTCATCGTGCGCAACGACACCGACCGTGACCTGCGCACCGCCGAGGTCACCATGACCGCGCGGGACGAGAACGGCGAGGTGCTGGGCACCTACGGCACGTCCTCGATGGGCGGCGACAGCTCCTGCTGCACGGTGCAGTCCCTGGCGCCCGGTGAGGAGTTCGGTCTCTACTTCGCCGTCGGCGAGGGGTCGGACCGCATCGACGACGTCGAGCTCACCTACTCACGCCTCGCCTGGGCGCAGAAGCCGTCCGGCAGCCCGTCCGCGGACGCCGGCGACGGAGCCGAGGTCAGCGACGGCGCCGAGGTCAACGCGCGGGCCACCGACTTCGTGATCCAGCAGGACCAGACCGTGGTGCGCGCCACCGTCGAGGTGGGCGAGGAGGACATCCCGCGCGCGCTGGTGCAGGCGATCCTCCGCGGTCGCAGCGGCAAGCTGATCGCCGTGGTGACCGGGCGGTGGTCCTGCTTCGAGGCCGACTCGACCCGTCGCACGGCCCAGACGTCGCTCACGCAGGGCCCGGAGGTCTGCGGGTCAGAGGTCGCCCGCGCCTGACGACACGGGACAACGACACAGGAGGACGCCGTCGGGTCGGACCCGACGGCGTCGTCCTGTGTCGTCCTGTGTCGTGCCCGAGCGGTCGTCAGACCCCGCGGAAGAGCCACCCGAGGGGTCGCTGCTCTTGCTCGACGGTGGTGCGTGGGGTCTCCTGTGGCTCGAAGATCTCGCCGCCCGGGTCGCCCCCCAGGTCGCGGGTGAGGTCCGGGGTCGAGTCGCCCAGGTCGATGTCGAAGCGGGGGGAGAAGTCATCGGCGTCGACGGACCCGGCCGTGCTGACCTGCTCCGCGGAGCTCTCGTCCGCCACGACCGCGGGGGTGGGCTCAGGTGTGGGCTCGGGAGTGGACTGGTCCTCCACGAGCTGGACGGCCTCCATCGCCCGGGGCGTCTGCGCAGGGGGGACGGCAGCGGCCTCGCCCCGGTCGTCCCGGTTCTCCGAACGGTCCGGGGCGCTCGTCGCCTCGACCGGGGCGCTGGCCGCGGCCGGCTGGGCGGCCGCGGTCCGCTGGTCGTGCGCCGCGATGCGACGGCCCACCTCGTCGAGGTCCGAGGCCGTGCGCAGGACGTGCTCGACCGTCGACTTCGCCCCGCCGAGGAGACCGCCCAGCTCACCGAGCGTGCTGCGGAGCTCCTCGACCAGGCTCTCGGTGCGGGCCCGCAGGGCCGCCACCTCCTCGCGCAGCTCGGCGGTGACCTCCTCACGGGCACGCGTGCGCTGCTGCTCGAGGTCCTCACGGGCGCCGGCGACCTCGAGGGCCGCCTCGTCGCGCAGCTCCTGGCTCTCCTGGCGTGCCTGGGTGACCAGTGCCTCGGCGCGCTCGCGGGCCTCCGCGACCAGGCGCTCGGCGGTGTCCTGGGCGCTGACCAGCACCCGGTCGGCCTCCTCGGCCGCCTCCTGGCTCAGTCGGGTGGCCTCCGCCAGGAGGGTTCCCGCCTCGCGCCGCGCTGCGGCCTCCTGACGGATGCGGGCGGCCTCCTGGGCCGCCTCGCTCGGTGCGTCGGTGGTGCCAGCGGTGTCGGTGGTGACGTCCTGGTCGGACATCGTGCCCGTGTCGTCGTTCATGTACCCCCCTTGTCGGTCCGGTCGACTCATGCCCGGGGGTGGACCTGGTAAACCCGTCCCCATGGTGAAGTCCGTCGCAGCAGGCCCGGCCCCCCGGCTGCTCGAGGTCAGCGACCTGGGGCCGTGGCGGGCGGCCTGGGACGCCCTCGTGCTCGCTGCGCCGCTCCCGACGCCGTTCCTGCGCAGCTGGTGGCTCGAGGCCCAGCGCGCCGTCCACGACGGCACCGCCCTCTTCGTCCTGGTGGTGCACGGCGAGCAGCTCCTCGGCGGGCAGGCCCTGCAGGTGGACCGTGTCCTCGGGGCGCAGCGGATCCAGGCGCTGGGCCAGGGGCCGCTGGCGCCCGACCACCTGGACCTGGTGGCCGCTCCGGGTCACGAGGACCGGGTCGTGGACCTGCTGTCGGGCTGGTGGCGCGCACGCCGGCGCACGCTCGTGGACCTCGACGGCCTCGTGGAGGACAGCCGACTCGCCGCAGCCATCGGCAGCGCGCCGGTGCCCCGGGAGGCCGCCCCCTACCTCCGCACCGTCGACCTCGGCGGCGACTACGTCTCCACCCGCTCCTCCAACCTGCGCCGCGCGGTGCGCCGGGCCCGCCGCGACTTCGAGCGCGACGGCATGGCGCTGACCCGCGCCGATCTCGGGGAGCCGGCCGACGTCGACCGTGCCCTGGCCGGCTTCGTGGCCCTGCACTTGCCCAGGCCGGACCGGGCCCCGTTGCTCGGCGAGATGCCGGTGCTGAGCCGAGCGGTGCACGCCGGCGTGCAGGCCGGCGAGGCCCGCGTTCACGTGCTGGGCCGGCCCGGCGAGCAGCCGGTCGCGGTGTCCCTCGCGTGGTGGTGTGCCGGGCGGCTGTCGACGTACCAGGTGGCGAGGTCGCTGGAACGGGAGCACGCCCATGCGGGCACGCTGATGATGGTCGACATGATCGAGCAGGGGATCGCCGACGGTGCCACCGAGGCCGACCTGCTGCGCGGGGACGCCGCCTACAAGCTGAGGCAGGCCGACGAGCAGCGTGACCTGGTGCTGGTGCGCACCGGGGTGGGGGTGCTGCCGCGCGCGGTGCTGGGGGCGCACGCCGCACGGCAGCGGCTCCGGGCCGGTCGTCGAGCGTTCACCCGATCGTCACCCTCCGAGTCGTCACCCGAGGACTGACTGCGCCGTTGGGGTGGCCGGACGCGTCCGACGGCGCGTCGTCCAGGAGATCATCCCCGCACCAAGCCCGAGAGTGAGCAGCCGTGGGTCACGGTCCGCACCGCCCGTACGTCTCCCGTCGTCAGTTCGTGCAGCGCACGGCCGCCGTCGGCATCGCGGCCGGAGCGGGCCCGTTCCTTGTCAGCAGCCACTCCGAGGGCCGGCAGGAGCGCTGGGTCAAGCGCACCCTGCGCCGCCAAGGACCCCGACGTCGACTTCATCATCGTGCTGATGCACCAGGCGGCGTTCTCCTCCGGCCTGCACGGCAGCGACCCGGGCGTGCGGAAGGCGTGGTTCCGGCTGTTCGCCAAGTACGGCGTCGACCTGGTGATCCAGGGGCAACGACCACCACTACGAACGCACCCACCTGATGAAGCGTGCCAAGGTCGTCGAGTCCGCCGAGGACGGCCACTACACCTCCGACGACGCCCACTCGTAGCCCGACGGACCGAACCGGCGACCCAGCACACCGCCCGCGCTCCGCGGGTGACGGTCGGGCCGGTTCGTTCCGTGTGAGTACGACCTCCAGTGGAGGGACGCGGGTCTACTTCTTCGGCTTGTCGGCCGACGCGCCGCCGCCACCGGTGGAGAGCGCGGCCACGAAGGCCTCCTGGGGGACCTCGACGCGGCCGACCATCTTCATCCGCTTCTTGCCCTCCTTCTGCTTCTCCAGCAGCTTGCGCTTGCGGCTGATGTCGCCGCCGTAGCACTTGGCCAGGACGTCCTTGCGGATGGCGCGGATGTTCTCGCGGGCGATGACGCGGGCGCCGATGGCGGCCTGGATCGGCACCTCGAACTGCTGGCGCGGGATGAGCTCCTTGAGCTTGCCGGCCATCATCACGCCGTAGGAGTAGGCGGCGTCCTTGTGGACGATCGCGGAGAACGCGTCGACCGGCTCGCCCTGCAGCAGGATGTCGACCTTCACCAGGTCGGCTGCCTGGTCGCCGGAGCGCTCGTAGTCGAGCGAGGCGTAGCCCTTGGTGCGCGACTTCAGCTGGTCGAAGAAGTCGAAGACGATCTCGCCCATCGGCAGCGTGTAGCGCATCTCCACGCGGTCCTCGGAGAGGTAGTCCATGCCGCCGAGGGTGCCGCGCTTGGTCTGGCACAGCTCCATGATCGTGCCGATGTAGTCGCTGGGGCTGAGGATCGTGGCCTTGACGACCGGCTCGCGGACCTCGTGGATCTTGCCCTCGGGGAACTCGCTGGGGTTGGTCACCTCGATCTCGGTGCCGTCCTCCATCACCACGTCGTAGACGACGTTGGGCGCGGTGGAGATCAGGTCGAGGCCGAACTCGCGCTCGAGCCGGTCGCGGGTGATCTCCATGTGCAGCAGCCCGAGGAAGCCGCAGCGGAAGCCGAAGCCGAGCGCGCCGGAGGTCTCCGGCTCGTAGGTCAGCGCCGCGTCGTTGAGCTGGAGCTTCTCCAGCGCCTCGCGCAGGTCGCCGAACTGGTCGCCGTCGATCGGGTAGAGACCGGCGTAGACCATCGGGTTGGGGTGCTTGTAGCCGCCGAGCATGTCGGTGGCACCGCCGTGCTGGGTGGTGATCGTGTCACCGACCCGGGACTGGCGGACGTCCTTCACGCCGGTGATGAGGTAGCCGACCTCGCCGACCCCGATCTCGCCGGCCTTGACCTGCTCGGGGCTGATCACGCCGACCTCGAGCATCTCGTGGGTGGCGCCGGTCGACATCATCTTGATGCGGTCGCGGTGGTTGAGCTTGCCGTCGACCACGCGGACGTAGGTGACCACGCCGCGGTAGGTGTCGTAGACCGAGTCGAAGATCAGCGCGCGCGCCGGCTTGTCGGGGTCACCGACCGGCGGCGGGGTCTGCTTGACGATCTCGTCGAGCAGGGCCTCGACACCGAAGCCGGTCTTCGCGCTGACCTGGAGCACGTCCTCGGGCTCGCATCCCACCAGGCCGGCCAGCTCGGCGGCGTACTTCTCGGGGTTGGCGCTGGGCAGGTCGATCTTGTTGAGCACCGGGATGATGTGGAGGTCGGCGCCCATGGCGAGGTAGAGGTTCGCCAGGGTCTGCGCCTCGATGCCCTGCGCGGCGTCGACCAGCAGGATCGCCGCCTCGCAGGCCTCCAGGGAGCGGGAGACCTCGTAGGTGAAGTCGACGTGGCCCGGGGTGTCGATCATGTTCAGCACGTAGGTGCCGGCGTCGGTGCCCTGCGCGTTGTCGGGGTCGACGCCCCACGGCATCCGCACCGCCTGGGACTTGATGGTGATGCCGCGCTCGCGCTCGATGTCCATGCGGTCGAGGTACTGCGCCCGGGCGGCACGCTCGTCGACCACACCGGTCAGCTGGAGCATCCGGTCGGCCAGCGTCGACTTGCCGTGGTCGATGTGGGCGATGATGCAGAAGTTGCGGATGATCGCCGGGTCGGTCTGGCCCGGCACGGGCCAGGACTTCGGGGGAACAGCAGGCACGGGGTCTCAGGCGTTCTCTCGTACGTCGGGACGGACCCGGCCATCCTCCCACGACACCCCCGCCATGCCCGCCACGCCGGGGGTCGGCCTCCCCCACTCCGCGCCGGGGACACCCCACGATGGGGCCCGTGCCCACCTCTTCCCCGGCGGCCGCGCCCACCTCTGCCGTGCCCACCTACCTGCCGTGGGGTCGCACGGCCCGGCGGCTGGACTGGGCCCACCTGCCTCCGCAGGTCCGCTTCGACGTCGAGGCCCGGCTGGGCTCGCCGGTGGTGGCGGACTCCACGCTGACCCACGGCTACGTGCCGGCCATCGAGACCGTGCTCACCCTCGCCGACGGCACGCACCACCTGCTGCGCGCGGCCTCGACGAAGGCGCAGCGCTCCTTCGCCGCGTCCCTGCGTGCCGAGGCGGCCTGGCTGCGCACGCTGCCCGAGACCGTGCCGACCGTCCGGCTCACGCACCTGCTGGACGGCGACTGGGTGGTGCTGCTGCTCGAGCACCCCGCTGCCCGGCTCCCCCACCGCCCGTGGCGCGAGGACGACCTGGACCGGTGCCTGGAGGCCGTGTCCGCCGCTGCGGTGGCGCTGACGCCGGCTCCCGGGGAGGCCCGTCCGTTCGCCGAGGACCTCGCGGACTGGATGGGTCGCTGGGACATCCTCGAGGGGCGCGAGGACCTCGGGACGCCCATGCAGCTGCTCACCGCCGGGCGGCTCGCGGCGCGGCTGCCCGAGGTGACCGCCGGGGACACGCTGGTCCACACCGACCTGCGCGACGACACCCTCCACCTGACGCCGGACGGCGGCGTGCTGCTCGACGGCTGGGCGTGGCCGGTGCGCGGCGCGGCCTGGCTGGACCCGCTCCTGCTGCTGGTCGGCCCGTGCGGCGACGGCGTGGACGTCGAGGCAGTGCTCCGTCGTACGCCGCTGCTGGCGCGGGTCCGCGTCGCCGTGGCTGCGGGAGTTCCAGCGATGGCAGGGCGAGGCCGTCTGGGGCTGGCTGCGCCGGCGCCGCGGCTGGGAGTGAGAAGGCCGTGAGTGAGACACTGATCGGACCGGCCCGATGACGACCTCAGGCGATTTGGGCGCTCTCCGGCGCCGCTGTTAGCCTTGCACGTCGCTTCGTTGGCGCGCCTCTTGCGCGCCCGGCGACCGTCAGCATCACCAGACCCGCACGCATCCACACACGTAAGGCGAGCCCCGTGGCGAACATCAAGTCCCAGATCAAGCGCAACAAGCAGAACGAGAAGCGCCACGAGCGCAACAAGGCCGTCAAGAGCGAGCTCAAGACCGCCATCCGCCGCTTCAACGAGGCCGTCGAGGCCGGCGACAACGAGAAGGCCGTGACCTCGGCCCGCGTCGCCACCAAGAAGCTCGACAAGGCCGCCTCGAAGGGCGTCATCCACAAGAACCAGGCCGCGAACCGCAAGTCGTCGATCGCCAAGAAGGCCGCCGCACTCTGATCCTGACCCGGGCACTGCCCGGTCTGGGACGCTGACAGCGACCCGCTCCACCTCTGGTGGGGCGGGTCGTCGGCGTTTCGGGTGTCGCGTCCGGACCGTCGGTGGGAGCACCCGTGGCTCAGGAGCGCAGGGCAGCGATGGTCAGCACCAGCCGCTCCAAGGTGTACGACGCATCGCTGGCCGCACCCTTGACGTCGGCGTCGGCCTGGGCGACCGCCCGGATCGCGGCCACGAGCCCGTCGTCGCTCCATCCCTTGGCCTGGTCGCGCAGGGTGCGGATCTTCCACGGCGGCACCCCCACCTCGCGGGCGAGGTCGGCATCGCGCATCCCACGACCCCGTGACGTGGCCGCCTTGAACCGGGCGATCCCACGGGCGCTGCCGGCGAACGCGGAGGTCACCAGCACCGAGGCGGTGCCGTTGTCGAGCGCCCACCGCAGCTCCTCGAGCGCCTCGAGCCGCTTGCCGTAGAACGCGGCGTCGGCGACCACGAAGGACTTCGCCTCGGCGCGACCGCCGAAGTACTGCGCGACGCGCTCCTCCCCCAGCGCCTCGTCGGGGAAGTCGTGAGCCAGCTGGTCGACCGCCGCGGCGAGCGCACGCAGGTCGTGCCCGACCGCCTGGACCAGCGCGTTGGCCGCCGACGGCTCCATCCGCGCACCGAGCATCCTCGCCTCGGCGACCACGAACTGCGGGAACTCCGAAGGCTTGAGCTCCTCGGTCTTGACCTCGGTCACGGGGCCGAGCTTGCGCAGCTTGGTCAGCACCCCCGACCCCTTGGGGCCGCCGGAGTGCACCAGCACCAGCGCGACGTCCTCCGCCGGCGCACCCGCGTAGTCCAGGAGCGCGTCGACCGACTCCTCGGGCAGGTGCTCCAGCTCGCGCACGACGACGCAGCGGGTGCTGGAGAACAACGAGGGTGCCGAGAGCTCCCCGAGCGTGCCGAGGGAGAGGTCGCCGCCCACCGCGTCGGCCATCTCGGCCTCGGCGTCATGGGCCCGCACGGCGGCGCGGACCGCCGTCACCGTGCGCTCGCGCAGGAACTCCTCCTTGCCGGTCACCAGGGTGACGTGGCCGAGGACGTCCCCGGGGGCGGGGCCGGCCTGGCGGGCTGGACGGGCGGGGGTGCGGGCGGCTGCCATGGTGCGGCTCAGCCTGCCACAGGCGGCCGACAGTCCCCCACCGGGCGGCCTCCCGCCCAGTCACCGGGTCATGTCACCGGGTCGTGAGCACCGAGGGGCCCGCCTCGCCCGCCACCACCGCGACCGACCCGTCGGTGTCCGTGCGCAACACACGGGCCCCCGCGGACTCCAGCGCGGTCAGCACCGAGGGCGCGGGGTGGCCGTAGTCGTTGTCCTCCCCGACCGTCACGACGGCGACGCGTGCACCGAGCCCGGTGAGCCACCCGAGGTCCTGGTAGGAGCTGCCGTGGTGGGGCACCTTCAGCACGTCGACGGCCAGGTCCAGGT
>LULT01000480.1_pt1 | contig 11398 bp, 13 predicted proteins | sample 728141 | NCBI WGS metagenome assembly LULT01 (sample SAMN03860282, study PRJNA289734) | marine metagenome | biome: seawater column; feature: ocean; material: water; isolation source: Red Sea water column Station 108 - depth 100m | place: Saudi Arabia: Red Sea | collected 2011-10-15 | depth 100 m | reverse complement strand
TCCCCGATATCCTTGAGTCAACAATTAAAGAATCAACCACCAATGATCTTATACTAAGAAGTTTATTACTCGATTACATGAGTGTTAATGGGTATAGGGTAAGCCCAGAGTATGTTGCTGAGCTTATTAGAGGTAATGAAGGTCTTCAAATTGGCGGTGTTTTTGATCGGGAAAACTATCAGGCAATTCTTGCTTCACAGGGTATCACAATAGAAAAATTTGAATCCGACCTTAGATTGCAACTTGAGATTAATCAACTTAGAAGAGGTTTTATAGACACTTCATTTATTACCCCAAGCGAATTTAGAGACTTTATAGAATTACAACTCCAACAAAGATCCGGAGAAATAATTACGATAAATGCAGAGACTTTTTCCGACCAGGTTACTCTCGAGGCTTCACAACCCATAGAATACTATGAAAGTAATTTAGATCTCTTTCAAACCAATGAAGAGGTTGATGTTGAATATCTCTCCATCAGTTTGGATGATGTTGCACAGACTGTAGATTATACAGATGATGATTTGAAAAATTATTACGAGGATAATCTTGAAAGGTTTGTAAGCAATGAGGAAAGAAAATCTAGTCATATCCTTGTTGCAATCGATGAGGACACCTCAGAAGAAGAAGCGTTATCTCTAATCATGGATATAAAAAGTCGTTTAGAAACAGAAAATTTTGAGGATTTAGCAAAAGAATTATCAGACGATCCAGGATCAGCAGAGTTTGGGGGGGATTTAGGCTGGGCAGAGCCGGGATTATTTGTTCCTGAGTTTGATAAGATGCTGTTCAGTCTAGAAATAGGTCAGATGTCTGAACCGGTGCAAACACAGTTTGGTTTTCATTTGATTAGATTGGATGATCTAAAAGAAGGGCAACAACAAGAGTTTGATGAGATTAGCCAAGAATTAGACACAGAATATTCCAGGTTGTTAGCAGAGGATAAATTGTTTGAAAAGGCCGACACACTAGCTGATTTATCATTACAAGCATTCAATGAACTTAGTTCAGTGGCTAATAAGTTAGATTTAGCTTTAAATAGAATTGATGGGGTAACAAGAAATGGCGGATCTATCTTTAACCAGGATCCAGAACTCATCAGTAACTTGTTCAGTCAAAATTCAATAGAAGCCTCAGAGAACACCCCTCTGTTTGAGCTAGGGGATAGTATTATAGTTGCTAGAGTGATTGCTCATAGACTTCCAGAGACTAAAGATTTTTTAAGTGTAGAGACCCAGATCAATGAATATTTAATTGACCAAGAATCACTCGAGTTGGCCAGCGGTTATGCAGACACTGTTAAACAACAAATAGAATCTAACGGTTCTTTCAAAGACCTTGCTGAGAAATTAAATCTAGAAGCAAGTACTTTTGATCTAACAAGAGGAGATACTGGATTATCCAGCGGCTTGGTCGAGACTATTTTCAGTTCCTCTACCCCTGATATAGACAATAGTAAGACACTGTCCTATATAGAAGCGGATAAGGTTTTTCTGATCAGAATTGACGGTTATGAAGCAGGAAAACTTGAAGTTTTCAGTGATGAAGAAAGAAACAGTGCAAAACTCCAATTGTCAGAACAAATAGGCTCAAGAGAACTTAATGCTTTTGCGGAATATCTAAGGGATAATGCTGAGATTTATATTGAACCTAATCTATACGATGATTTGTATGATTTGTAATAGGATCAATTAATCCATCTTAAAAGTCATTCCCAGATTTCTATAACCACCATCAACATAGATGGTCTCACCAGTTATACCTGCTGCTAAATCAGATGACAGAAAAGCAGCCGTATTACCAACATCTTCAATGGTAATATTTCTTCCTATCGGATTTATGGAGGAAACATACTTAAGTAAGCCCCTCATACCGCCAACACCTGCCGCTGCAAGTGTTTTTATAGGACCAGCAGATACAGCATTTACTCTAATTCCCTCTGGGCCGAGATCTGCAGCAAGGAATCTAACTACTGACTCCAGACTAGCCTTGGCAGGACCCATGACATTGTAGTTAGGTATAGATTTCACAGAGCCTAGATAGGTCATGGTTAATAAAGAGGCGTTTTCGTTAAGCATTGGCTTAGCCTCCCTTGCCATAGCTGCAAAACTATAACTGCTTATTTTATGTGCTGTTTCAAATCCTTCTCTGGTCACTGATTCAACAAAGGATCCTTTTAATTCTTCGGTCGGTGCAAAAGCTAGAGAATGAATCATGACGTCAAAGTTATCCCAGTTTTTTTTAAGTTCTGCAAAGGCATTGATAATATTTTGATCATCTTCGACATCTAGGGGTATACAGATCGTTGAACCAAATTCTGAGGCTATTTTTTCAACTCTGGGTTTTAATTTTTCAGTTTGATAGGTAAAGGCTAATTCTGCACCTTCTCGATGCAGACATTTTGCTACTCCATAAGCGATAGAGCGATTACTGGCAACCCCGCTGACTAAGGCTTTTTTTCCTTCTAAAAATCCCATTTATCCAACTACAATTAAAAAAATAACTCTTTGAAAATATTTATATTTATCGTGATACATTTTACATTAAAATAAAATATCCATTGAATAATTCTAATAGGAACATGAAACAGGTTGATATTTATACTGATGGAGCTTGCAGAGGTAATCCTGGCCCAGGGGGGTGGGGCGTTTTATTAAGGAGTAACAATAAAGAAAAAGAGCTTTGTGGAGGCTCTCTTGATACCACGAATAACCAGATGGAATTGTTGGCAGCAATCAAGGCTTTAGAGAGTTTAAAAGAGATGTGTGAAGTCAATCTTTACACTGATTCTAAATACGTAAAACAAGGCATTACTGAATGGATTATCAAATGGAAATCAAATGGCTTCAAGAACTCAAAAAAGAAGCCGGTGGTAAATGCAGAACTTTGGATGAGATTAGATAGGTTAGCAAGTCAACATAAAGTTAATTGGCAATGGGTTAAAGCACATGCTGGCCATATCGACAACGAAAGAGCTGACGCGCTAGCGAATCAAGGTTTGGATATCAAGCTTAATCAATCATGAGACAGATTATCCTAGATACTGAAACCACTGGTATTTCTGTTGATTCTGGCCATCGGGTTATAGAAATCGGCATGGTCGAGATTATCGATAGAAGATTAACTGGCAATGACTTTCAAGCCTACCTTAACCCTGAGAGAAAAATTGATCCGGCAACAATTCCGATCCATGGCTTAACCGATGAATTTATATCGGATAAACCTTTTTTCAAGGATATTGCTTCTGACTTCTTATCCTATATTCAAAATTCAGAAGTGATTATGCATAACGCCCCCTTTGATTCCTCTTTTATTAATAACGAATTTGTTCTAACGGGGATTGAGAAACGTTTAGAAGACATCTGCGAGATCACAGACTCTCTTACTCTTGCAAGAAAAAAGCATCCTGGGCAGCGGAACAGTTTGGATGCTCTTTGCTCAAGATATGAAGTCAACACCTCATCCAGGGAACTGCATGGTGCTCTTATAGATGCTAAATTATTAGCCAATGTTTATTTATTGATGACGGGTGGGCAAGTTGGCTTTTTTGGTGCTAGCAATGAGAAAGATGAAAAAAGTCATACAAAAAGTGATTTTGATTTCAGTAAGAGAAAAATTATTACAATCAAACCCGATGAATCTGATATTAAGGCTCATAAAGATTACCTAAAGAAACTCTCAGAAATTTCAAAAAAAGACTTGAATTGGTAACTTTTAAGGTAAATTTATATTAAAATCTATAATTTAATTTTTCATTAAAATCTTATCAGGAGTAAGAATTATGCAAGCAGAAGTTGCACAATGCACGGTTGAAGCAATTCCCACGGCAATGAATCAAGGCATGCTCGTTTCAGGCATTATCTTAGCGTTAAGTTTTATAGGTATCTTTACAGAAACTCTCCATGGTTTTCATAGAGTTAAAGTTGCCATGCTTGGAGCTGGAGTCATGGTTGTAGTCGGACAAATTTACGGATTTTATACCCCAGACTGTGCTTTTCAGGCAGTTGATTGGAATGTGGTTTTCCTCTTGGCTGCAATGATGGCTATTGTTGCGATCATGATTAAAACAGGAGGCTTTGAAGTGCTTGCCTATGAAATTGGGCGTTTTGCCAAAGGCCGACAATTCCTCATGCTAGCTATGATTGGAACCGCTGTAACTGGTATTTCTCTTTTACTTGATAACGTAACGACCGTGGTTATTTTTGGACCATTGATTGTACTCATTTGCCAGAAAATGAAGGTCACGCCGATACCGTATCTGATGGCCGCTGCACTTTTATCTGATACTGGCGGTGTTGCAACCCTAGTGGGCGATCCACCGAATCTGATGATTGGATCTGCAAAAGACATCGCATTTATGCCATTTCTAGAAAAAATGGGACCTATCGTTTTTGTCGCTTGGATTGCTACTTTATTCTTCATGAGAGTTTTATTTAAAAAAGAATTGGATCTGACGGCAGAAGGCACATTCACCGACACATTGGATTATAAGGATAAAGGCCTATGGAATAAGTCATTAATGGTTTTAGGATTGATGGTGGTACTCTTTGTTATTCATAATGTAATCCACTGGGATCCTTGGATGGTAGCAGGCGCTGGATTGATTGCCCTAGCAATGTTGCAGAAGCACTTAGAGCTAGAAGATATTATGCACGATGTAGAAATTCCTTTGCTTATGTTTTTCATTGCTCTTTTCATGATTGTAGGTGGTGTTGAGGGAAGCGGTTTTCTTGAGTATTTAGGCACCTTTATCATTCCATTTGTAAAAGAGGACTTCTTGCTTGCTTGTATTATCTTGATGTGGGTAGCTGCGATTATGTCAGCTGCGATTGATAATATACCTTTCACAGCCGCTGCACTATGGTGGTGTTTAGCGCTTGGTGTTGGCATGGGAGGGAATGGAACCCATATTGGCTCAACTGCTAATGTTTTCATCGTCACCGTATCTGAAAGACTAGCTAGAGATACTGGAGATAAAAGCATGGCAATAACACCATTAATGTGGGCTAAGAAAGGTCTTCCAGTTATGTTACTGACATTGGTCATTTGCACCATTATCATGTACTTGTTCTTCCCATATTACGCGCAACCTCTCTAGGAATGACTTCAGAGATATCCTGCTTTAAAGCTTACGATGTAAGAGGCAGGATACCCTCTGAGTTAAACCAAGAAATTGCTTTTAAAATAGGAGCTGGAGTTGCTTCTCATTTTTCTACAAAATCAGTAGTTGTTGGTTATGATGTTCGACCATCCTCATTAGATATTTTAGACTCTCTTGCAAGGGGTATCGCAAGCCATGATTCAGAAGTTATTTCTATTGGATTGTGCGGCACTGAAGAGATCTATTTTGCAACCAATCATCTCAATACTGATGCTGGGGTGATGATTACCGCCAGCCATAACCCGGCAGACTATAATGGCCTTAAGATTGTTGGTTCTGGTGCAATGCCAGTAAGCATGGATAGCGGCCTTGGTGATATCAAATCTATAGCTGAATCAGTTGCATATAATCCAAATATAAAGCCCGATATAAAGAATGCAGATGTCAGAGACAGTTATCTCGATGAGATTTTATCCTTTATAGATGTCGACAATATTAAGCCAATGACGATCGTTGTTAACTCAGGAAATGGGTGCGCAGGACCGGTTGTTGATGCTCTAGAATCTAGATTGCCTATTAGTTTTATCAAAATTCAAAATGAGCCAGATGGATCATTTCCTAACGGTATTCCTAACCCTCTATTAATTGAAAACAGAGAAGTCACATCTCAAGCAGTAATTGAGCATAAAGCTGATCTCGGGATAGCTTGGGACGGTGATTTTGATCGTTGTTTTTTCTTTGATGCTTCAGGGAGCTTTATAGAGAACTACTATCTTATTGGCTTATTAAGTGAAGAGCTGCTTCGATCAAATCCAGGCGATCATATTGTCCATGATCCAAGATTAGTTTGGAACACAAGAGAAGAGGTTTTAAAAGCTAGAGGAACTCCTGTTCTATCCAAAGCAGGGCATTCGTTTATCAAAGAGGCCATGCGTGCAAATAAGGCAGTTTATGGTGGCGAGATGAGTGGCCATCATTATTTCAGAGATTTTTATTACAGTGATAGTGGAATGATACCTTGGCTTCTTCTTTTGCAAAACATATCCAATTCAGGTCAATCCTTATCAGAATTAGTTGATGACCGTATTCAACGATATCCTGTTAGTGGTGAAATCAATACAAAAGTTGATGAGCCAGGAGTTCTTTTAGATTAAACGTAGAATCCAGAGGAGACGAAAAACTAATGAATGACAAGACAGAGGAGATTCTTGATTTAATTAAAAATCTTAGCTAATTAAATCGATTGCTTGCTTTCCATGTCCTCTATTTCTTTAAGATAATGTTTTCGCATAAAAGGAATCATAAACAATACGGGTAAACCAAAAACCAGAGGCACAACACTCATTGAGTATCTGACACCATCAATAGACTGGAAAACATTATCATTTAGGACCCCCACGGTTGTTGGTCCAAGTAAAAGTCCAGAAATACTTATACACATCAGATAAAAGGCCACTGAGATACCTTTTAAATTAGTTGGTATTATTTTTAACAGAGCAATTAAGGCACTTGAAGAGGTTAGAGCGATACCTATTAGATTAATCCCCAGAACAATAAAGCACAGAGTCGGGTTAGGCAGTAATGGAGCTATAACCGCTGTGGGTATTAAAATAATAGCACCCCAGATAACCACCCTAAGACCACCGTCTTTATAGCCTTTTTTTGTTAAATGATCTGACAGCCAACCTGCCGTATTATTAGTTATAGGTCCCAAACAAAGCAATAGGAGTCCATTAATAAAGGCAAATCGTGCAGGGTCCATATCCCATGTTCTTTCAAACATCGCAGGCATCCATGCCTGCGAATAGGCGATAATGGTCATTACACAAGCCGGCAAGATAAAACTTGCCAAAGCCCATCCTCGACTATAGAAGTATTTTATTGCTGATGATATTCCCTCAGTTATATTATCGCTTGGATTATGGTCTTTTGGTCGTTGAGGTTCTTTTAGAAGGTAGACAAACAAAGCGAGAACAATTCCAGGTGCGCCTACAATTATAAAGGCTAACTGCCAAGGGGATAGGGCGCCAATTAATGGTAGTTGAATTAGATCGATTGAATTACTCCATATCAACACTGCAGCACCTGATAAATAAGCAAAAGCAGGACCCAATGACATTCCCATGGTATAGAATCCTATTGGTCGGCCTCTTTTTCCTTCAGGGAAACTATCGTTGATTATTGATAATGCACATGGGCCTAGAGTGGCTTCTCCAATACCTACTGTCATACGAGCAATGAACAAATGACTAAATTTTTGAGCAAATCCTGAGGCAACGGTTGCAGCAGACCAAACCAATATTCCAACAGAAACTATAGAAATTCTTTTTACACGATCGGCTAGATACCCCAATGGTAAACCCATGGTGGCATAAAAAATTGCAAATGCTGGTCCTAGGAGAAGCCCTATCTGGGTATCTGTCAGTCCCAGATCAGCCTTTATAGGTTCAATCAGTAAGCCCAATATATAGCGATCAATAAATGAAAACATATAAGCAATGGTCATCAGACCGACCATATACCATGCATAGGATTTTTTCTTATAAGGGTTTTCTTTTTCTGTAATTTCTTGAAGGCTCATTATTTCTTCTCAATCTTGTAAATGAGTGTCAGATTTCCATCGTCATCAAGGATGCCAACCTCTCTTCCTTCTCGACCGTCATGCGTGACCAGACGCTCTTCTTTGAAACATTGAAAATTGTGCTCTCTACACTGGTTGAGAATCTCATCCACATTATCTACTTCTATACAAATTGCAGAGCGTCTAGGTAAGGGGTTTTTATCTAAATTTCCTTCGCCTAAGATCGTCAATGCCATTACTCTAGGCTGATCCTTGTAACTGAGAATAGCAAATTCTATTGGTGTACTTTTTTTAATATCAAACACCTCGTAGGAGTAAGAATCTTCTTCAGATTGCTTCATAAAATCTAGGGTCATCCCTAAGATATCTCTATAGAATAACAATGCTCTATTTCCATCACTCACTAAATAATTGGTTCTTTGAAATCTCATAATTAGTTCTATTTAATTTAATTTCTGATTAACTTCAAAGAAATGACCATCTGGATCAAAAAAAGACATGCCTATAAATTTAATCATGTCTCCACTAGCACCTTTGATTGACCAATCATGGGGCTCACTGAATATTTTTGTATTCAATTCAATGGCCTTCTTATGAACGTCATCTAAATTGTCTGTTTCTAATACAAAAGTTGGTTGACCGTAACTAACTTCATTGGGGATCTCAGGGGCAGGCCATAATGGGTCTACCCATTGAAGAAGGCCTATCATACCTATTACTGGGTCATCGCATTTAAGGATAATAAGGTGAGTAACATCTCCTTTCTTGCCTGCAGCCATTCCTTTTCCACCTAAGGTAACTTCTCCATCATAATAAATGCTCATGCCGAGGACTTCTTGATACCACTGAGTTGATTTTTTGATATCTCTTACAATTAATGTGGTTCTTTTAACTATTGCTTTACTCATACTAATACCTTAGGTGATAGCATCTGCCTCAATGACAAGAACTTTGCATTCAGCAATGTCTTCTCTAAGTTTTTTTATTTCTTGGTATTCATCAGAGTTCCAAAATTCAAGAGCTCTTTTCTTGCTCGGCCATTCTGAAATGACAACGGAGTTATTATCTTCTTCTATTCCTTCCAGAGGCATTGCACCGGGAGCTCTGATTAAGTATTTGCCACCATATTTTTCAAGTAATTTAGAAGCCTGAGCACCGTATCCGCTGATAAATTTTTCTCGATCATGAATAACGCACCTTACAATCATGTAAGCTTTCATAACCTCTCCTTACTGATTGCCTAATACTTTTTTAAAGTAGGTCCAACTGGTTTCATTCCTTCTGTCATCATCAGTTGGAGGCGGTTTATTGTATTTAGGGTAATTGGTCTCTATCTCTTTCTTGATCGAATCTGGTAATTCATCATAATTGTTTAATTTTTTTCCAAATGTATGAAAATAAACAATGCCATCTCTACCGCTCATTTTCATCCAAGGAAGCCAATAGGATATTCTCTCCCAACCAATACCAACTTTTGCAGTGTCTTTATCATCATCTGTCAAATCAGAGACGCTACCAGTGGTATTAAACATTTCTGTGGCATGGTAGATTCCACCAACATAATCCTGGAAATCTCCACCCAATGGATTGTTATAGAAAAGAGGAATAGTGGCTGTGTCCCACCAGTCGTCACCATGAACACTTAGATTCATTTCAAATGGTTTACCTTCTTCATCGCGTTCATAGAAGTAACCCCAATTAACTGGATCATTGGCGACATGAAGCACATCAACAGTCTCACCGGTCCAAGGGTTTGTCCATTGATCTAGGATTTCACCGCTTTCAGGGTCTTGATAAAAGTACGGAAAATCTTTTAACGAGATTAAATCACCATTGACTTCATATGGTTTAGGAATGATCTCTGACTTCAAGCCATACCAATGTTTATCTAATACCCACCAATTACCTAACCCATACAACATCTCTAAATGTGTGTGATCATTCTCTCGATCTAGAACCTTGCATCGCAATATTGATCGAGATGGCACTATTTGAGCCTTTTCATCATTCGATAACTCTTTTACTTCTATGGGACGCTTCTTTAACCAGGTATGACATTTAGATGTAACTGAAACCCACCCCCAATGAAGACTGGACACATAAAAATAAAATTCTGATCACATATTACAACACTTGAATTACTTCATAAACCTCTGGAAAGAGATTTTGTATATGTTTTTCTATACCCATTTTTAGTGTTTGAGAACTCATTACACACGTAGAACATGCGCCGTGTAAACGAACTTTAACAACAGGACCTTCGTCAATATAATCAACTTCTACAAACTCTAAATACCCACCATCAGCTTCAATATATGGTCGTATATCATTCAAAGCTTCATTAACCTTAACTGGATCCAACTCCTTCTTATTTTTATAAGGATTCATAGGAATATCTTTTGCAAAATAAATTGAACTATATGGAGGCCATTCCACTGTGTCTAAATCACTTTCCTGTGTCCCCCATAGTTTCACATAGTGTACTTAGTCTGATCTGAAGGATTTTCAGCCTTAATTACTAATGGAGCCTGCTCAATTCTAATAGTTTGGACAGCAGCATTAGTTGCAGCTTTTTCAATCATCTTTTCCATATCTTTCTTACTTACCTGTCCATTTTCACCATTTGATTTATAAGTTCCATCACCTTTTTTACTCGCTGTTTGGATCCCAAAAGACGCCAAAACACCAGTAAACACGCTAGCTATGAAGGTTGGATCTATCTTCTGTTGAGGAATTCCAGGGATGGAAACATAATTTAATGTCAATATTCCACCGCTCCACGCAAGGACAGTAATTCTCACTGCTGTAGAGATGATTGCAGCCTGTTCTTCCTGATCAGGTAAAAGAGCATCCTTAACCTTTCCAAGCACTCCTTTCTTCTTTGAATCGTCCTTTTTAGGATCTTCAATTACATTTTCAGGCATCGTATAGTAGCAGTACGTATTAAGTTTACCCTGCCCAAGGTATTAATCTCTACTATGTGGAAACTTCTGCCGTTATTAATATTATTTATTGCGCCCAGTGCTCGCGCAGATCTAGTACATCGTTTGTCAACTAGTACTCAACTATCCGTATCAGGAGCGGCAACAAGCGCTGAACGTGTAGGAAGCACATACACAGTATCAGGATCCAACATAAAAGTCGGAACTGGCAATAGCGACGTATTTGGAGGTTTAACAATCGGATCTGCTACAGCAGCAGCAACAATGAAAGCAGGCACTTACGATGTAAACACTGCAGGCAGCGCTTTTTCGTTCTCGGAAAGTTACACCCAAGGAGACGCCATAGCAGCAATAGGTGCAGGTGTTGATGTTACTAGTGGAGTCGTCGCAGACATGCCAGCATTCGGATCAACAACAACACAGAGTGGTGGGGTAGCTGGAACACTCGCAGGAACCATTACCAGTGCTGGAGTCGTTACGCTAACCGCTGGAGGAGCAGGCACTACGGCTACAGGACAATTCGTAAGTGAGATAACAGTAGGAGATTAGATGGGCCATGAAACGGCTATTAACGCTGTTATTATTTATATTTGTACCTGAAGTTAAAGCAGTTCCCGTCATTCCAAATTTCACCCAAGGTGGTATGACGTCCCATACAGAGACGACATCTAAGGTGACGGAGACTATAAATTCGATCGACTACCAAACAGGGTGGCAGTATACTGTGACCGGCACCAATGTCGAACATTCAGGTGCAAGTATTTCTCCTAATTC
>LULT01000099.1_pt1 | contig 11467 bp, 7 predicted proteins | sample 728141 | NCBI WGS metagenome assembly LULT01 (sample SAMN03860282, study PRJNA289734) | marine metagenome | biome: seawater column; feature: ocean; material: water; isolation source: Red Sea water column Station 108 - depth 100m | place: Saudi Arabia: Red Sea | collected 2011-10-15 | depth 100 m | reverse complement strand
CTGCAGATCATGCATTTATGCAAATGAACACTCTTCAATCTATACCAAGTATTTTGCTTTACATTAGTCAGATTCTTAACGAAGGGAAATTAGGAATTGCAGAAGAAAAATGTAGAGAATTTCTTAAAAAGAATCCAACCAATACATTCGCAATGTCATTGTTAGCTCAAATTGCCGATCGAATGGGATATTTTGATGATGCAGAATTTTTACTTGAAAGTGCGGTTAAATTTAACCCCGATGATGGCGAGCTTAGAATGAGGTATGCAATGATTCTTCGCAAAAAACAAAAATTTGAAAAGACTATGGAACAAGTCAATATATTGTGTGAGAAATTTCCTGAAAATCTTTCATATCAAGCTCAAAAAGCAAGTGAGATTATGCAAAACGGCGATCATGGAGGAGCAATTAATTTATTTGATGATATCCTTGAAAAGAATCCTTTCAATTTTAGTGTTCTTACATCCAAAGGCCATGCACAAAAAACCTTAGGTAAGACAGATCGAGCAATTGAAAGTTATCAATCCGCATATAAAGTCAAGCAAGATCATGGCGAAGCTTTTTTTTCCTTATCTAACTTAAAAACATATAGCTTCACTAAGAATGAATTAAATATCATGAGGCAACAACTCAAAAGAGTTGATCTGACATTACAAGATAAAACTTATTTTCACTTTGCATTAGCTCAGGGGTGTGAAGCAATAGGCGAATACGATGAAGCTTTTATAAATCTTGATAGTGGAAATAAGATTAAGAACAAGCAAAGTAAATATTCTACTGAAAGAATGGATAAAGAGTTGCAGGCTCAAATCGATGTGTGCAATAAATCATTCTTTGAACAACATGCTAAGGGTGGATATGAAACTAAAGACCCAATATTTATTCTGGGTCTGCCAAGGGCGGGCTCAACATTAATTGAGCAAATCTTGGCTTCTCATTCAATGATTGATGGAACCCTTGAGCTTCCTAATATTCTTTCTATGGCTCAGAGTCTTAGAGGTGATGATATTTATGGCAAGGAGGGTAACTACCCTAAAAGCATGGAAGATTTATCCCTAGAGAGAAGAACAGAAATGGGAAAAATGTTTATCGATGATACAAGAATGCATAGACAAGATGCACCAAGATTTACTGATAAAATGCCTAATAATTTTCGTCATATTGGATTAATTCACTTGATCATGCCAAATGCAAAAATTATTGACGCAAGAAGATATTCTTTGGATTGTTGCTTTAGTATGTTTAAACAGTTGTTTGCCCAAGGACAAGAGTTTACATATGGATTGTCTGAAGCAGGAAGCTACTATAAGAGTTATGTTAACTTGATGAATCACTGGGATGAAGTTCTGCCTAATAAAATATTGAGAGTTAATAATGAGGACATAATTGATGATCTAGAAGGTCAAGTTGCAAGAATGCTAGAGTTTCTAGAGTTACCTTTTGAGGACTCATGCATAACTTTTTATGAAACTGATAGATCAGTTAGAACAGCAAGCTCCGAACAGGTAAGAAAACCAATCAATAAGTCTGGTATGGATCGATGGAAGCCGTATGCGAAACATCTTAAACCTTTGTTGGATGGACTTGGATCAGACCTTGTAAAGCCAGATGATCAGGAATTTATCAGATCAATTTGATGGCTTTAAGATATTGATATTTGATAAACTATACTGCTTATGAACACATCCTCTAAATTCCCTTCAGATGCAGAAATAGTCATAGTGGGCGTAGGTGGAATTGTTGGATCTATGCTTGCATATTGGTTCGCAGAGCTTGGACAGAAAAACATCGTTGGATTGGAAAAATCTAGCGTCATTCCTTCAGATTTTGCATCCACTGCACATGCTTCAGACTTTGTCTACAACACAACTCACGACAAACTAAGCAACTGGACAACCGCGTATAGCCGAGATTTTTATGAAGAGAATGGCTTTTTCCTAAAAAAAGGAGGCCTAGAAATTTGTCGTAAAGACGACGACGTACTCTGGGAAGAACTCAAACGAAAGGTTGCATCAGGAAAAGCTTTTGGAACTAATGTTAGTTTAATTTCTGCCTCCGAAGCCAAAGAAAAGTTTCCTTTGTTAGATGAGGAATCTATTCGTGGGGCAATGTGGGATCCGGATGCAGGTCTGGTAGTGCCCCGATCACAGGATGTGGTTAACTTTGCTGTAGAAAACGCTAAACAAAAGGGTGCACTGACGACTTTCACTGACACACCAGCTGTAGGCTTTGAGATTGAAAACGGACGTCTTACAGGAGTAAAAACTGATAAAGGAACAATCAAGACTGAAAAAGTTGTAATTGCATCGGGAATCTGGGGGTCATTAGTCGGAGATACGGCTGGCGTCTCAGTCCCACTTATGCCAGTTGAACACCCATTATTATTCTTTGGCCCACTTCCTGAAGCACAGGAAACAGAAGATTTTCTTGTTTACCCATTGCTTCGAGATCAAGGTAATTCAGCTTATGTTAGGGATACAGGTAAGCTGCATGGGGGAATGCTTGAGTGGGGATTTTACGAGGATAAAGAACCTCGAATTGTTGATCCTGAGGATATTGGTAATCCAGAAAAGACTATGATGTCAGATTCAATGAGGCATCTGGATCTCGAAGAAGTTGCTGAACCTTTAGAAAGAGCCTTAGAAACAACGCCTATACTTAATGAATTAGGCTGGGATGAAAGAAGTTCTTTTAATGGCTTACTGTCCGTAACTGCTGATGGAGGTTCTTTGATTGGTGAAAGCCCGGAAGTCAGAGGCTTTTGGTTGTGCGAAGCAGTATGGGTTAAAGACGGCCCGGGTTGTGCGAGACTTTGTGCAGAATGGATGACCAATGGTAAAACTCAAATGGACATGCACTCATTTGACATTGCTAGATTTTATCCAGAGCAAAAAGAAAAAGCGTTTGTTAAAGCTCGATCGTTTGAAAATGCACAAACCATTTATACTCCGCCTGTTCACCCAAAAGAGCCCTATATTAGCCAAAGAGAACTATTCGTGAGTCCTTTTTATTCAAGAGAAAAAGAACTTGGTGGTTACTTTGAAAATGAAATAGGCGGGTGGGAACGTGCCTTTGCCTACGAAAGCAATCAACAAAAACTAGATAATTATATAAAGGAGGTCCCAGTTAGAGAAAACGAATGGGATCGACGTCACGTCCCTTATGAGATTGCTAACGCAGAACATTTAGCCATGAGTGATTCAGCTGGGATGATCAATCTATCGCATTTTGCGATCATGGACATCGAGGGCTCAGATGCAGAACGTATGTTGGAGCATCTTTCCGTGGCTAAAATAGGCGGCGATACCCCTGGAGATAGAATCATCTATACGAATTTCTTGGACGAGGATGGTGGTGTTCATGCAGACCTGACTATCTCCCGCTTAGGGAAAGATCGTTATCGTGTTGTTACCGGTGGTGCTGATGGTAATCGTGACTGGGTTACCTTGCGTAATTATCGCGATGATATGGGGTTTGAAGCAGACATTAATATTCGCACTCACGATATGGCAACGCTAGGATTATGGGGACCTACAGCAAAAGATGCCTTGGGTCATTTTATTGACCCTAATGAGATCAGCATTGAGAATTTCCCCTTTGTTGCAGCAAAATATCTGACTCTTAATTTATCTGGCGCAAAAACCATTGATGTTTGGGCAGCACGAATTTCTTATGTTGGTGAGAGTGGCTGGGAAATCTATTTGAACAATGACAGTGAAGAAGGTCTGGCACTTTATGATTCTCTTCTCGAGGTTGGAGTTGTACCGGTTGGTATTGAAACTTATGCCAATAGCCGACGACTTGAAAAGAGTTTTCGACTTCAAGGCGCTGATCTATTAACTGAATACAATGCTTGTGAATCAGCTGTTGAAAGACCTAAGGTCAAAGAAGCAGACTTCCATGGTAAGCAAGCACACCTTGCTCACCGAGAAGAAGAACCTAGTGCTATTCTATGTACCATGACGCTGGACGACCTAAATGTATCGGACAACGGTTCTCGCTATCCAGTGGGTATTTCTCCAATTATTGATCCTAATACTGGTGAAGTGCCGGTTGATAGTAAAGGCCGCAGGTCATATAGCACCAGTATGTCTTACTGCCCATCCATCAAGAAACATGTGGTAATGGGTTATCTGCCTAAAGATATAGCTATACCAGGGAAATCTCTGTCTCTGGAGTACTTTAACGAAAACGACGAAGGGGTTTATCCTATGACCGTCCAGATAGTTGGTAAGGGGTCTCTTTATGATCCTAATAATGAAAGAGTTCGCTCTTAACTGGAGGGGGATATAGCTATGCCAGAAAGGAAAAGACGACGACAAGCTGGCGGAAGAAGGAAGAAGATAGCAGCTAGACAGCAAGGCGCAAGTGAATATCGCCCATTCATTGAGCGCAATATTCCGTATTTTGAAATCTTAAATGAGGAAGAACTGGCTTTAATAGAAAAGAATGCCGATATTCTGCTAGAGGAAATAGGAATTGAGTTCCGCGATTTCCCCAAAGCCTTGGATTTATTTAAGAATGCTGGTGCCGATATTGATGGTGAGTGTGTTCATTTTCCACCAGGTTTTTGTCGGGAAATTATTCAATCGCATGCCCCAAGTGAATATATACAGCATGCAAGAAATCCAGCCAATAACGTTGTTATTGGCGGGCGAAGAACAGTTCTTGTTCCAGCTTATGGCCCACCATTTGTTAGAGATTTAGATAAAGGTCGGCGATATGGGACAATTGAGGATTTTAGAAATTTTGTAAAATTAGCCTACATGAGTCCATATCTTCACCACTCTGGCGGTACTATATGTGAACCGGTTGATCTCCCTGTTAATAAGCGTCACTTCGATATGATATACAGTCATATCAAATACAGCGATAAGCCTTTTATGGGATCGGTAACGCATCCTGAAAGAGCTGAAGATACTGTGGAAATGGCGAAGTTGGTTTTTGGCGAAACCTTTCTTGAAGAAAATACTGTTTTAACCAGTTTGATTAATGCTAATTCGCCTTTAACCTTTGATGCAACAATGCTTGGTTCAGCCACTGTGTATGCTGAGCATAATCAAGCAACAATCATCGCACCTTTTATTTTGGCAGGAGCAATGTCACCGGTTAGCATAACAGGTACGGTTACACAGATTCTTGCCGAAGCACTCGCAGGCATGACTTATATTCAACTTGTAAAACCAGGAGCACCGGTAATATTTGGCACGTTTGCAAGCGCAGTTTCTATGCAATCTGGCGCCCCCACTTTCGGCACTCCGGAGCCTGGCCATATCATGACGATTGTCGGTGCACTTGCTAGGCGATTAGGCGTGCCCTTTAGGAGTGGCGGGGGATTATGCGCTTCAAAAATTCCAGACGCTCAAGCTGCTTATGAGTCAGCTAATACAATGCAAGCTTCGGCCTTAGCGGGAGTCAATTTTATGCTGCACACAGCTGGGTGGCTTGAAGGAGGACTTTCCATGGGGTATGAGAAATTCATAATGGATGCAGATCAAGCCGGAATGCTTGCTGTCTTACTTGAAGGCGTCGAATTATCTGAGAATGCTCAAGCCATGGATGCTTTCAGAGAGGTCGGACCAGGCGGCCACTTTTTAGGTGCGGCACATACTCAGGCTAATTTTGAATCCGCTTTTTATCGCTCCGAAATTGCTGATAACAATCCTTTTGAGCAATGGGAAGCTGAAGGCAGTTTGGACTCTGCAAAACGGGCGAATTTAAAATGGAAAGAAATGTTAAAAGAATACGAAGCTCCAAAATTAGATCCTGCAATTGATGAAGCTTTACTTGAGTTTATAGCTAAGAGAAAATCTGAATTTGAAGATAGAGATTATTGATATAAATCACTAAGAAGTATCCTCGAAACTGCACTGTTAAAACTTCCGAATAAATTAAATATAGTGAAAAAAAAGATAGTACCCTTTGATATATATTCAGACCGATAGGAGAAAAATATTAATATAAAAAAACCTACAGAAGCAGTGAATCAGCGAATGCGAGAGGATCTGGAAAAAGCTTATATGGAAATTATTCCAGTTCCAGGCATAGAAGAAAGGTTAGAGTCTCTTCAGGAAAACTCGCACGTCGCTGTTACGTGCTCACCAACCAAGGGTGTAGATGAAACCATAGAGCTAAGCGAAAAACTTATCAAACAAGGTTTCCAGGTTATACCGCATATTGCAGCGAAATGCGTAAGTGGGAAAAAACACCTTGAGACTATTGTCAAAAGACTAGATACATTGAATATCAAAAGTATTTTTGTCCCTGGGGGCGATCTACCTCAGCCAACAGGTGAATTTAATAATGCCTATGATCTTCTTAAAGCTTTGCATAAATGCGGCCATAATATAGAGAATATTGGAATTGCCGCACATCCCGAGGGTCACCCAGATGTTAGCGAGGAAACCTTAATGGATGCACTTCATATGAAAAAAGAATTAGCAGATTACATTGTTACTCAAATGTGTTTTGATGCAGATATATTAGGTGACTGGTTAGTTCGGATTAATCAGCAGGGCATCCGTCTTCCTGTTTGGGTTGGATTGCCTGGTGCCATTGAGCGAGGACGACTTCTAAAAACTTCTCTTAGGATAGGTGTCGGAGACTCCTTGCGCTTTTTGCGAAAAAAATCTCAAGTCGCTGCAGAGTTAATGAGATCTAGCATATATAATCCAGAAAAATTAGTAAAAAGTATTTCTGAGTATAAAGATATCGATAACTCGAATCTTGCTGGATACCATATATTTTGTTTCAACCAGATTGAGATAACTGAAAAATGGCGTACTGAGACAATTTCAAAATTATCTTATTGAGTCTCATTTAAATTAGATTGAAAGGTCTCAGTTAATGCCATTACCGAGAGCAAAGTTAGCAATGCTGAAAATGCCATATAAACTGAAACCCAAAAAACATCTATTTCTGTCCACAATTTAACAGCTATAGTTGGAGCAAAAGCTCCGCCAATAATTGCTCCAAACTGATAACCTAAGGTTGCTCCTGAATATCTAACTTCAGTACTAAATAATTCTGTAAAGAAGGCAGCTTGAGGTCCATACATCATTGCCAAAAAAACCAGTCCTCCTGATACCGCTAAAGTTATGAACCAAAAATTCCCTGTATCAACTAATGGAAAAACAGCAAAAGCCCATAGACCCGATAAAACGGCACCCACCATAAAGATACCTCTTCTGCCGTGTCTGTCAGAATATGAGGAGAATACAAACTGCATGGGTACCATAATTGCTGAAGCGATTAAAACTGCAGCCAGCATGTCATCCCTTGCCATCTGTGCACTTTCAACTCCATAGGCTAATAAGAATGCTATTAAAATATAAAAAGTGACTTGAATGTTAAGAAAAGCTCCAGCAGCCAGAATTATCCTTTTAGGGTATTTCCTTATTGCCTCAATAATTGGTGATTTTTGAATGACAGTTTCAACATTACTGCGTTCTTCATTTCTGTGAACGGCTAATTCTTTAAACGCTTTAGTATCTTCAAGGTTTAATTGAATATACATACTAATAATAATTAAAACAGCACTAGCCAGAAAAGGAATTCTCCAACCCCAAGTATTAAAAAAATCTTCTGAAACCAAAGCACTTGTAATAATAAGGGCTAAGTTCGCTAGTATTACTCCAATCGGAGCACCTGCCTGAGCAAAAGCTCCATAAAATCCTCTTTGATTTGATGGAGCGCTTTCAGTGACTAGAAGCATTGCTCCACCCCACTGACCGCCTATAGCTAATCCTTGAGCAAACCTTAATAAAGTAAGAAGAATAGGTGCTGCAACACCAATCATGGCATAGGTTGGCAATAAGCCTATTAATGTTGAAGAGATACCCATTAACATTAAAGCACTAATAAGTGTTTTCTTTCTGCCTATCTTATCCCCAAAATGTCCAAAGATAATCCCACCAATTGGCCTAGCTATAAAACCAGCTGCAAATGTCAATAAAGATAAAATTAAGGCTGTTGTAGGAGGAACTTCTCCAAAAAAAGCGGTGGGAAAAATAAGAGCCGCTGCAGCTCCATAAAGAAAAAAATCATACCATTCTATACTGGTGCCCGCTAAAGCTGTAAGAGCAACTTTTCGCATATTTGAATTAATATGATTATTTTTTAAGCTTTCTTTATCCATGTTTTATATTATAAATAAATGACTAGAGGTTAAGAAATGGATTTTGTAGCTAATGAAAACGCATTAAAAATCTTAATAAATAAAGAATTAGAGTATGAACTGCCGTATCTATGGATACGAGATAATTGTCCTTGCAATGAATGCAGAGTAGAGGAGACACAAGAAAAGAGGTTTATGCTCAATTCTGTGCCAGTAGATTTAAGACCCAGAAATGTAGATGTGAATGAAAAGAACATTCAAATACTTTGGCCTGATGGCCATGAAACATCTATAAGTTTCCAAGATATAAAAACCTTAGAAAAACCGAGAAAGCCTGGAAAAGATCTATGGAGTAATAATTTCATCCCTAGCTATTATGATTGGGATGATTTTCTTCAGAACAATGATATTGCCATAGATGCCATTTCAGACTTTAGCGCCAAAGGTGCGATAGTTATTAAAGAAGCTCCTTGTGTTCCAAATTCATTAGAAGAACTTGCTCCAAGACTGGGTCCTATTAGAGAGGTATTATTTGAGCGTATTCACAACGTACCGATGAAAGGTCATGTCTATAATATTGCACACACTTCACTGGAGCTTCCTCCTCATAATGATTTTGCTAGTTATACATGGCCACCAAGCGTGCAGGCTCTTCATATGCTTGAGAATGAATGCGAGGGTGGAAAATCAATAATAGTTGATGGATATGCAGTGCTTAGGGATTTAAGAGATGATTGCTCAGAATATTTTGATATTTTGAGTACTTTTTCAGTTCCTTTTAGAGAGTTTGATGAAGAAAATGAGACTTATGCTAAAGAGCCAATGATCAGATTAAATGCTAAAAACGAAATCACTGGATTCAGGTTCTCAAATCAATTAATGCAAATGATAGATCCCCAAAAGAATAATGTTGGTTCATTTTATGAGGCTTATCATGAACTATGTAAAAGGATCAATAGTGAAAAATATAAATCAAGATTTCGACTTGAAGCGGGACATATCCTCCTAGTTCATGGTCATCGAATTCTTCACGGAAGGGATGAATTTAAGCCAGGTGGCAAGCGTCATCTTCAGGATGCATATTATGAAATGGACAATATAGAAAATAATTTGTTTCTTTTGAAAAATTTAGGGAATTAGTTAAGTTGGATAAAAAAGTTAAATTTACATCAATGGATCATGGAACTAGGGAAGATTATGATCTCATTGCAATTCATGATTCAGAAAATGAAAGGAGTTTGGTAAAAAGAGTCATAGAGTGGCTTAAAATGATGGATGGAGACTCCCCATATCAAGTCAGCAGGCTTCAGCATTGTCTTCAAACAGCAACAAGGGCAGAAAAAGATGGGGCTGATACAGAAACAATAGTTTGTGCACTGCTTCATGATATTGGTGATGTAATATCCCCGGTCAATCACTCTCAGGCTTCCGCAGCTATTTTAAGACCGTATATTAATGAAAAAAATTATTGGATAGTCCTTAATCATGGATTGTTTCAAGGATACTATTGGATGCATCATTATGATGAGGATAAAAATTTAAGAGATCAATATAAAGATCATCCTCACTATCAGGACTGCATAGATTTTTGTTCAAAATGGGATCAAAAATCGTTTGACCCAAATTATAAAGAAAAATCTCTAGATTATTTTATACCTATGATTGAAGAAATATTTTCTAGAGAGCCTCGATCATTTGTTTAGTCTCTTCTAATGCGTTTAGATAAAATCAATGCAGTCGGCGGAACATTTGTACTCATTTGTGGTGTTCTATTATATTTGTCACCTGATAACTTAAATGCCAATAGTATTGTTATTCAGTCACTAGGAATTATAGGTGCTAGTTATCTTGTCTCTATACTTATCCACTTATTCATTACAAAACAATTGGGTAAGAATGTTGAGCTAGTTACTGTATATGCTTGGTATTCCAGTCTTGTAGGTTTATCAATAGTTATTTCCGAAATAGCTAGCCTAGTGCAGTAAAAAAGCTGTAAATGGTGGGCCCGGGAGGACTCGAACCTCCGACCAATGGATTATGAGTCCACTGCTCTAACCAACTGAGCTACAGGCCCAAAGATTTTATTTTAGCATTAAAATTAGTTTTAGGAGATGCAGCTTCTAGCTGTCATTCATAAAGCTTTTCAGTTTTTCACTTCTTGAAGGATGTCTTAATTTCCTTAAAGCTTTAGCTTCAATTTGCCTTATTCTTTCTCTAGTTACATCAAATTGTTTTCCAACTTCTTCTAGAGTGTGATCAGTGTTCATATGAATTCCAAAACGCATCCTTAATACCTTAGCTTCTCTTGGGGTAAGGCTTTCGAGAATACTTACTGTGCTTTCTTTTAAGCCTGTTTTAGTTGCCGCACCATCGGGTTGATCTATAGTGGTGTCTTCAATGAAATCTCCCAAATATGAATCATCATCATCGCCAATCGGTGTTTCCATAGATATTGGCTCTCTAGATATTTTAAGAACCTTTCTGACTCTAGTGATTGGCATTTCCATTTTTTCTGACAGCTCTTCTACACTAGGTTCCCTGCCTTTTTCTTGAATCATTTGTCGTTGAATTCGATTTAACTTATTAATGGTTTCGATCATATGCACCGGAATTCTTATGGTTCTGGCCTGATCTGCTATAGACCTAGTAATTGCCTGTCTGATCCACCAAGTGGCATAGGTTGAGAATTTATAACCTCTTCTATATTCAAATTTATCCACCGCTTTCATTAATCCGATATTGCCTTCTTGGATGAGATCCAAAAATTGCAATCCTCTGTTTGTGTACTTTTTAGCTATTGAGATAACTAATCTTAGGTTGGCTTCAACCATTTCTTTTTTTGCTCGATCAGCGCGAATTCTACCCATATTTAGTCGACGGTTAATGTCTTTAATTCCCTGTATGCCAATATGAGAGGATCTTTCTAATTTAGCCAGCTTCTTTTGGTTGGCTATGATTTTTGATTTATTTCTATTAAGAACTGATGAATACTTTCTTTTAGCTCTGATGTATTTTTCAACCCATGTTAGTTTTGTTTCATTTCCTATAAATGTTTTTCTAAATTCATTCATAGGTACACCAGCACGTTCTACTACTATTTCTCTGATTTCTCCCTCTAGTCTTTTAATCTCATCCATGTAAGCCATGATTATCTTTTGAAGTATGTCAAAAAGTTTTGGAGCGATCTTTACACCCATAACAGTATCTTTAATGTTATCCCTTTGTCTTTCGATAGTTTCAATCTTGGCATCTTCATCTATAAGTTTGATTAATCTATTTGTTTGTCTAATTACTTTTTTTATTTCTTTATTAATCGCTGAAACATCAATGGCTTCTTCTTCAGCTTGATTA
>LULT01000865.1_pt1 | contig 11478 bp, 11 predicted proteins | sample 728141 | NCBI WGS metagenome assembly LULT01 (sample SAMN03860282, study PRJNA289734) | marine metagenome | biome: seawater column; feature: ocean; material: water; isolation source: Red Sea water column Station 108 - depth 100m | place: Saudi Arabia: Red Sea | collected 2011-10-15 | depth 100 m | reverse complement strand
TTTATATATCAACTCAGTTAACTGGTCTTTATGGAGTCGGTATTGCTGCGGTTGGAATGCTCTCTACAGTAGGAATAACTATGGCCATAGATGCTTATGGACCTGTAGCAGACAATGCAGGTGGAATTGCGGAGATGGCTGGAATGCCATCTGAAACGAGGGTTATAACTGATGAATTAGATGAGCAAGGTAATACTACTGCTGCGATAGGTAAAGGATTTGCGATAGGAGCAGCCGCACTAGCTGCTTTGGCAATAATTTCTGCGTTTGTATCTGTAGTTTCTTCTAATAGAGAAGTGCCCCTAGAGCTTTTGTTAAGTAATCCAACCGTTCTGATAGGCATATTTATAGGCGGGGCTATACCTTTCTTAATAGCTTCAATAACAATGACGGCTGTTGGAGATGCGGCTTTTGAGATGATAAATGAAATTAGAAGGCAATTTAAAGAGATACCCGGACTCTTGGAAGGTAATGCTGAGCCAGATACGGCAAAATGCGTTGATATTGCAACAGCTGCTGCTTTAAAAAGGATGCTTCTTCCTGGGATAATTGCAGTTTCAGCACCTCCTCTTGTAGGTTTAGGCATAGGAGCTGAAGCTCTTGGCGGTATGCTTGCTGGGGGCCTTTTAGTCTGTGTTTTAATGGCTCTTTTCATGGCCAATGCCGGCGGTGCTTGGGACAATGCTAAGAAATATATTGAAAAAGGTAATTTAGGAGGAAAAGGAACGGATACACATTCTGCAGCGGTAGTAGGAGATACTGTAGGAGATCCTTTTAAGGATACATCAGGTCCTTCGATGAATATTCTTATTAATGTTATGGCAATTGTGAGTTTAGTAATTGCTCCTTTATTATAATTAACTAAGTAAGATCTTTTTCCATTTTACTGTGAGGTATGCCTGTGTCGGATTGATATGGGCCTTTCTCTGAATAACCTAAAGACAAGTAAAAACTTAACGCATTTTCTCTGGCATTAAGAACCATCTTTTTTGCCCCTTTAGAAGAAGCGTAATCTTCAAGTTTAGTAACTATTTCTGACCCTATACCTTTCCTTTTATAACTATCCTTAACAGCCATATAACGTATCTGAGCTTGGTTGTTATCATTAAAGTGGACTCTCCCAGAAGCAATAACGTTGTTTTCATCATCTATTCCCATTAGGTGGTAGCTTGAGTCTTCTAGTTCATCTTCTAGTGACTCCTTAGACATGCCTAAAGGTTTTCTTAAAAGCTCCCAACGAAAAATAAAGTAATTTTTCCATTCTTCTTTTGATTCGGGTGGTCTAATAAAGTAATTCGACATTTTTTTATATTAGATTTTACAATTAACCTTATGGTAAAGCGGGACAAAATTTTTGAAGAGGGTAATGTAAGCGGTTTACCGTTTACTTTCAATCAAGAAGTAACTGAAGTTTTTGAAGATATGATTGATAGGTCTGTACCTGGATACAGTACCTCTCTTAAGGTTATTCAACAACAAACAAAAAAACATTTTATTACACAATCAAATGTTTATGATTTAGGCTGCTCGCTTGGAGCCTCCACAACATCTTTAATAAATGCAATTTCTGAACAGTCTAAAGTAATAGCATTTGATAGTTCAGATCCAATGATTAGTTCTTGTCAGGATAGGTTTAAAAAACAAATACAAAAAGACTTGGTTGAGTTTATAAATGAAGATATAACGAAATCAGCAATTGACAACGCATCTGTAGTAGTAATTAACTTTGTTCTTCAGTTTTTAAAAATTGAAGAGAGAACACAGTTACTCAAAAAGATTTATAACGGATTAATTCCTGGAGGTATTCTGATCTTATCAGAGAAAGTACATTTCAGCTCAGAAAGAAAAACTAAAGAAGTATCTGATATTTATCACTCTTTTAAGTCCAAAAACGGATATTCAAAATTAGAAATTTCCTCCAAAAGGGATTCATTAGAAGGTGTCCTTGTTACTGAGACAGAAGATCAGCATATAACCAGAGCAAAAGAGGTAGGCTTCAAAAACTCAAATAAACTAATGTCGAATTTGAATTTTTTAACATACAAGTTTAAGAAAATATGACTTTTATCTCTTTAGAGTGTGAGAAATTATTGACTGAATATAGGGATTTAACCAAACCTTTTGGTCAGAAAAAAGATAAAAGAATAGAAACATGGATAAAGCTTTTATCAGAGATGCCAACTCTCAAAGATACTAAATACGACTTAATATCCGGTGTAAATATAAGAGGAAATTCTAATCATTCAGATGAAGAAGAAATAGAAAAAATCCTGTCTCAGTTTTTACCTTGGAAGAAAGGTCCTTTTAAAGTTAATAGTACCTTTATCGATAGTGAGTGGAGATCGAACTTAAAGTGGGATAGGTTTCTTGAATTAAATATAGATTTAAAAGGTAAGAATATTCTAGATGTAGGTTCAGGTAACGGTTATTACGCTTTTAGAATGTTAGGACAAGGAGCTGAAGCAATTTTATGTTTAGAGCCTAATTTAACTCACTTCTCTCAATTTCTAGCCATTAATCATTTCATTGAGACTAATAAAATAAGAATGTTACCTGAGAGGCTTGAGACCCTTGAAATGCAACAAACTTATTTTGATTTGATATTCAGCATGGGACTTTTATATCACCAAAGAGACCCTTCCATGCATCTTAGTTCTTTAAGAAAGAGAATGGCAAACACTGGGCAGTTGGTTATAGAAACAATAATAGTATCAGATGACTATGGGGATTATTTGGAGCCAAAAGGACCTTATGCATCCATGCCTAACGTTCATTTTCTTCATACAGATAAAGGCTTTAAAGCTTTGGCAGAAAAGGAAGGGCTACGCGTTATTCAAAGTTCTAAAGAAGTACAAACTACTGTGGATGAACAAAGAAAAACTAGATGGATGCCGTTTAAGTCGTATGAATCAGCAATTCAAGCGGACAATAAAGATTTAACTGTAGAAAACTTTCCCGCACCAAAAAGAAAATTTTACGTGTTGGAAAGCCTTAATTAGGATTCTGAGTAATCAACTCTATTTCCAATCCATCTAGTTACGATAGTTTTTGCAAAATTGTCATCATTCTTAGCTATCTTAATTGCTTCTTCTTGTGCCTCTTCTAGTAAATCAGAATCTCTAATTGGGTTTGCGATCTTAAGATCCATTAAACCAGATTGCCTAACACCATAAATATCTCCCGCTCCTCGTAATTCAAGATCTTTTTCAGCTATTTCAAAACCATCATTGGTTTCTTGCATAGTTTTTATTCTCTCTGTAGTGCATACTAATAATTGTATTTTCCCTTCTCTAAATTTCTTAATAACTTGGTCTTTCGATTTCTTTTTTAATTTGCCATGGACAAGTCCCACATCAATTTTAGGTAATGATTCAGATATCTCTTTAAAAAGCTCTTCAGCAGATTGAGCTTCAAGCTCTTCAGATTCTTCTATTAGTGTGCACACCCAATAGACCCTTTGACCAGATAAGCACACCTCTTCAATTCTTTTTATAACTTTTTCTCTAAGTGAGTTAGGTCTAGCCGAAGTTTCTACGGGTTTTCTACCAGGAGGCATTTCATCAATAATTGAGGTTTCAAGAGAGCCATAAACCGTCATTGCCAGGGTCCTGGGTATAGGCGTTGCAGTCATAATTAATTGATGCGGACTTTGGTTGTCCGTGCCACCCTTTTCTAGCATCGAGAATCTTTGATGTACACCAAATCTATGTTGTTCGTCTATAACAGTTAAACCTAGGCAATTAAAAACAACATCTTTTTGGAATAGGGCATGAGTCCCTACTAATATATTAATCTCGCCGCTCTTTAGTTTAGTAATAATTTCTTTTCTTTCTGATGATTTTGTTGAGCCTGTCAATAACTCAACACTTAAACCAAGCGATGAGAACCATTCAGATAAAGATAAATGATGTTGCTCAGCTAATATTTCGGTTGGACACATGAATGCAGTTTGCCAACCATTTTCATACGCATGTAATGCACCTTGCAGTAATCTTCTCATAGGCCGATTCCCTTTAAGATCTGATCTGATTTCTTCCCATGTTCTTTTTTGCGCTCCGGTTAAGACAAATTCTAGGGAAGAAGTAAATTTTTCTTCAGCATCAGATGTTTTGTCCATTGAAGGTCCTTTCCTTCCTTCTAGTTCATTTTTTAATAATCCTGCACATAACATGTGTGCAACCAGTTCTTCTTTGATTAAAGCTCTTTGAGCCGGATGTTTTCCTTCCAAGAGAGTTTGAATATCTATATTTGAGGGAGGATTATGAATAAATTTCAAGTTTTCCCATAAATCAACGAATTCAGACTTAACATTTAATGACGAGCTTTCTTTTAATAAATCGTGTCTATCGCAGTAAGCAATTGAATCACGTATTATTTTTCTAATCCTTCCTTGCTGTAAACCAGAAGTTGTTGGGTATACAGGTGTGAGGCTATCATCTATTTCTATATCTTCAGACTTATCAAATATCTGGTATTGTGGGTGGATCATCTGCTTCCCATTTGGTCCATGAGTAACTGGTCCGTAGCATCTAACCATTAATCCTTCTTTTAAAGCCTTATGTTGAGCCATTGCAAAATTAAACATTCTCATTGTTAGACGACCTGTTCCGTCATAAATTTCTGTAAAAAGCATTCTTCGTCCTCTAAAAACTACTGTGGACTTAACAATCTCTCCTTCAATCAAAACAGGTTTATCATATGAAGCTTCTCCTATAGGAGTTAAAACTGTTCTATCTTCATACCTAAATGGTAAATGAAACATGGCATCTTGAACCGAAAGGATGCCTAATGATGCTAGGGATTCTGATATTTTAGGACCTACCCCCCTTAAGTTCTTTACTGAATGAAGATCTTTGTTGTCTTCAGTCATAATTCTCTAATTGTTTTTTACTATTATTGCTTCTACTTCAATTAAAGAATCTAAAGGCAGTCTGGCAACTTGCAGAGCCGCTCGTGCCGGATAAGGTTCTGAAAAAAGCTCAGACATTACATCGTTTACCAAAGAAAACATGGAAAGGTCTTGTAGAGATACGTTTAATTTAACTATGTCATTTAGAGAACAATTGGCTTCTTCGCATATAGCTGTAATATTTTTGAATACTTGCCTTATTTGATTTTCTTCTCCTTGCACTAGTTCCATTGTTTTGGGGTCCAATGGAATTTGCCCAGAAAGATAAATCATGTCTCCCATTTCAATAGCTTGAGAATAAGGACCTATGGCACTTGGAGCTTTTTGGGTTTCTATCTTTTTTTTCATAATTTAATGTAAAACTTTTGCTTGCCTTTCCTCTTGATCATGAATACGCGTAACGGAGACTACAGATTTTAAGGCTTTTATTCTTTTTATAATTTTTGATAGATGTAATCTATCAGAAACTTCAAGATCAAGAACGAATTCGTGTAAACCAGAATTGAGATCAGTAGTCTGGATAGAGCTAATGTTTGTCTTACTCTCAGTTATTGATGAAGCTAAGTTGGCTAAGAGTCCGGGCTCATCATTAGCTACAATCTTTATTTGCGCAGTAAAAAATTTTCCGGAAGATTCGCCCCAGTTTACTGGAAAACATTGTTCAGGATTTTTTCTAAAAGATAGAATATTTTTGCATCTATCTTGATGAACCACTAAGCCTCTTTCAGCAGAAAAGTGGCCCATTACTGAGTCGCCCGGAATGGGTCTGCAACATCTTGCATAATTTACAACAAGTCCTTCAGAGCCAGTAATTTCTAAAGGAACGGTTGTAGTATCTGAATCAAATTCTCTGTCTAGATTAACAAATCCAGCTATTTGCTGAGCTACAATATTTGCTACCCTTATACCTAAACCAATCTCTTTTAGAATTCTGTTTAAGCTTCTTCCACCAATACTATCTAAAGCACCTCTTAGCTTATCTTTATCTATATTTTTCAGTTTAATGTTCAGATTCTCGAGAGATTGTTCTAGTAATTTTTTTCCAAATTTTCTAGCTTCTGAAGATTTTAGATTTCCAAGGTAGTTTCTAATGCTATGCCTGGCCTTTGGTGTAGTAGCAATTCCAAGGTAGTTCCTAATGCTATGCCTGGCCTTTGGTGTAGTAGCAAAATTTAACCAGGCTGGAGAAGTTTGAGGTATTTTATCTCTTAGTATCTCTATTGTTTGTCCACTTTCTAAAGGAGCGCTTAATGGAGCTAACTTCTTGTTTATTCTGCATGCCTTGCAATGATGACCTATATCAGTATGAACTGCATAAGCAAAGTCTATTGCGGTAGACCCTCCTGACATTTCGATTACTTCTCCTTGAGGTGTAAAAACATAAATTTCATCTGGGAAAATATCTGTTTTAACTGAGTCAATGAATTCTTCTGTTGTTTCATAGTTTTCTCTCATTTCTAATAAACCTGCAACCCAGCGTCTAGCCTTTATTTGAGGGCTAGTGTCTGATTTATTGCCTGATTTATAGAGCCAATGAGAAGCTATGCCATTTTCTGCCATATCATTCATTTCTTGTGTTTTAATTTGTATTTCAACTGGAATTCCTTGTAGTGCAATTACTCCCGTATGAATTGATTGGTAACCATTCGATTTTGGAATCGCTATGTAGTCTTTAAATCTACCTCTTACTGGTTTATACAAATTATGAATATGCCCAAGAGTTCTGTAACAATTTTCAGCATTATCAACAATAATCTTTATAGCATAGACGTCCATAATTTCTTCGAAGGATCTTTGCCTTTCTTTCATTTTTCTGTAGATGCTGTAAATATGTTTTTCTCTTCCTTCTACTAGAGAAGCTATGCCTTCATTTAATAACCTATCACTCATTTCTTTCTGGATCTTTTTTAAGATTCTTTTTTGACCGCCTCTATTTTTCTTCACTGCGGCAGTTAATCTTTCATGTCTTGTAGGGTAGATTGTTTTAAAGGCGAGATCTTCGAGCTCACGGTATAAATTGTTCATACCAATTCTATGGGCTATAGGAGCGTAAATTTCTAGTGTTTCTTTCGCAATTCTTAATTGTTTATCTCGATCTAAATACAGAAGAGTACGCATGTTATGCAATCTATCTGCAAGCTTTACGACAATTACTCTTATGTCCTTAGACATAGCCAAAACCATCTTTTGTAGGTTCTCTGCTTGAGACTCAGTTTTACTTGAGATTGATAAGGTATTTAATTTACTGACTCCATCAACTAAGTCAGCAACCTGTTTATTAAATTTTTTTTCTATAACGCTTTTGGGAATACCTGAATCCTCCATAACGTCATGAAGCATTGCAGCACTCAGACTGTCTTCATCCATTCGGAAATTGCCTAATATACTTGCAACGGCTATGGGATGCGTAACATATGGATCACCGCTAGATCTGTATTGTCCTGAGTGTGCCTCACAAGCAAAATCGTAAGCTTTATTTACTTGTTTTACTTTCTTTGGATCCAGATAATCCGAAAGTTTTTTTGAAAGTGCTCCTATAGATTCCATAAAATTATCAAAACCAAAGATAAAGTATCTCTGTTTTTAAGCCCTAAGGCCAATAATATTGGATTTTTTAAGCTTGAGGCAAGTCTTCTGCAGAAAGGCCTTCAGAGAATTCTTGCTCTAAATCTGCTATATCTACCTTAAGATCATTGATATTTTCAGTAGACACTGTTCCTGCTTCAATTTCTCTAAGCGCCATAACTGTAGGTTTATCATTTTCCCATTCAAGCGTAGGTCGCCTTCCACCAGTTGCTAGTTGACGTGCTCTTTTAGCAGCCAATATGATTAATTCATACCTAGTTGTAACTTTATCTAAACAATCTTCTACAGTGATTCTAGCCATATCTAATATATTCTTAAGTAAGGGGTGGGCATTCTAATGCAAAGAGCTCTATTGATCCAGCAATCGAGATAAACATTTTTTTGTAAGACTTTCTCTTCCCTTATTGAGATCTTTTGCGGAATACATTGCGCACTTCAGTCTATTTTTCAAGTCTTCATAACTAGGAGGAATAATAAAAATAGTTTTCGTATCTGGATAAGTGTTCTTAACTTGCACTGCCCCTTGAACATCAAGTTCTAATATAACGTCAAACCCTTCAGAAATAGTTGAAACAACCCAATCTTTAGGTGTTCCATAAAGGTTTCCAAAAACTTCTGCAAATTCAAGAAAGTTTCCTTCTTCAATATTTTTATTGAACTCTTCTTCACTAAGAAAGAAATAAGAAACACCTTCTTCCTCGTTCTCTCTTTTTTTTCTAGTTGTGCAAGAAATTCCTAGTTTAGTTTTAGAGGCTAGTTGTTCATCCAAAATCTTATAGATCAAAGAAGTTTTACCCGTGCCTGAGGGTGCAGAAATTACAAATAATTGAGCCATAAGTTAAAAAGAAGTTTATTGTAGGTTAAATATATTTAAAATGATGAAGTTTTAGCAAACTTTTATGAACGAAAGAGAAAACAGGTTTTTTGAGCTTGCCTTAAAAGCAGAGGCCCTTCTGCTAGGCGATTTTACTTTGAAGTCCGGAAGGAAGAGTCCTTATTTCTTTAATATTAGCTCTTTTTTCGAATTAGGCCTGATTAATGAACTGTCTAGTTTATATGCAAATTTAATTGAAGAAGAAAACATCGAATTTGATGTAATTTTTGGTCCTGCTTATAAAGGCATACCGCTTGCAGCGGCAGTTGCAACCATCATGAGTGAAAGAAGTTCTAATCCAATTTCAATAAGCTTTGATAGAAAGGAAGAGAAAACACATGGAGAAGGTGGGAAGTTAATTGGTAGCGTAGAAAACAAAAAGGTTTTAATTTTAGATGATGTTCTAACTGCGGGGACTGCATTAAATCAATCCATAGATTTAGTTAGAGAAATGGGAGGCGAGGTAGTATCTTCGGTCATCGCGTTAGATAGAGAAGAGCTTGTGGATGGTGTTCTTGCCAGAGATTTAATAGCTGAGAAGACAAATTCTAAATTATTATCAATAGTAACTATTTCTCAACTGGTAGATTTTTTTAACCAAACCAACAAAATTGAAGAAGCTCAAATTATTAAAAACTATTTATCGAAGAGATAATGTTTACAGGGATAGTTCAAGAGATAGGAGAAATTAAGGAGTGCGACGAAACGGCCTCTGGTAAAAATATACATATTAGTACGACTAGTAGTTTTACTAAAAATCTTCAAGACGGTGCAAGCGTTTCAGTAAATGGTGTTTGTTTGACAGTAGTAAGTTCCAGTAATACCAATATGGTCTTTGATGTAATTAAGGAGACCCTAAGAGTTACAAATTTAGATGACATCAAGGTTGGTAGCGCAGTTAATTTAGAAAGATCTCTAAAATTTGGTGATGAGGTAGGCGGCCACATACTCTCCGGTCATGTTTCTTGTAAAGGCAAATCTAAGTTGATCCAACGTGATGGAGAATCAGAATTAAGAATAGAATGCCCTCAAGAATGGTTAGATTTTGTATTTCTCAAAGGATATGTTGCAATTAATGGTGCCAGTCTAACTGTAGCCAAGAAAGAAGAAGGTAGTTTTTCTGTCTACTTAATTCCGGAAACCTTGGAGGCAACCAATTTATCAGAAATTACTGAAGAATCTTGTTTAAACATAGAAGTAGATCAATCAACTTACGCCTCTATGAAAGGAATGAAATAAATATTTGCTTTAATTAAGATTACTTTTTAAAGTTATTGTATGGTGCGTTCTTTACTTTATATCTTCCTTATAAGTTTTCTTTATTCTTGTTCTTCAGAGGGTTTTGATAATACTGAAAGAGAACCAGAGCGCAATAACGTCTTTATATCGACTTATAAACCTTCCTCTAGTGGAGATATCTTGATAACAGGGGGAAGGGTGCTAACTGGAACTGGTGAGGAGTTGGAAGGTTTTGATATTCTTATCAGAGCTAATGTAATTCAAGAGATATCTGAAACTATTAAGCCGGCTTCTAACGCAAAAATTATTAATGCAGAGGGTAAGTGGATAACACCAGGCATAATTGATATACATTCTCATATGGGTGTATATCCAGCACCTAGCTTGAGATCCAATTCAGATGGCAATGAAGCTACCAGTCCAGTTACTCCACACGTTTGGGCAGAGCACTCTTTCTGGACCCAAGATACTCAGATGCCACTAGCCCTCAAAGGTGGCACTACTACTTTTCATGTATTGCCTGGCTCAGCTAATCTATTTGGAGGAAGAGGAGTAACCTTAAAAAACGTTTGGTCTAAGACTGTACAAGGAATGAAATTTCCAGATGCGCCCTATACTTTAAAAATGGCTTGCGGAGAAAACCCCAAAAGGGTTTACGGATCGGGGTCTGGACCATCTACACGTATGGGAAATGTAGCTGGTTACCGAGCTGAGTGGATTAAAGCCAAAGAATATAAAGATAAACCTTATAGGACGCGAGACTTAAAACTTGATACGTTACAAGGAGTACTTAATGGAGAAATTCTAATTCAAAACCATTGTTACCGTGGTGAAGAAATGGCGGTAATGATTGATGTTGCGAAAGAATTTAATTACAAAATAACTGCGTTTCATCATGCTGTAGAAGCTTATAAAGTGGCGGATATGTTGGCTGAGAATGGTATTTGTGCTGCTTTGTGGGCAGATTGGTGGGGATTCAAGCATGAGGCATTTGATATGGTCTGGGAAAATGTTGCTATTGTAGACCAAGCAAAGGGTGGTACAGGTTGTGCCATAGTCCATTCCGATTCTGCGATTGGAATACAACGGCTTAATCAAGAAGCTGCTAAAGCAATGGCTGCAGGCATTAGAGCGGGTTTTGATATTCCTAAAAAAAGAGCAATACAGTGGATTACTAAGAATCCAGCAAAGGCCTTAGGCATTGACGATAGAGTTGGGACTCTTGAAAAAGGTAAAATGGCTGACTTGGTTGTTTGGGATTCTGATCCCTTCAGTGTGTATGCTAAAACAGAGCTGGTCTTGATAGATGGCGTAATAAAATACGACTCTTCTGACCCTAGTACCCCTAAACCAACTGATTTTGAACTTGGAATCATTTCACCCGATGAGAATAGGTTATGAGAATAGCTAATGCACTTCTGCTTCTAATCATTAGTAATTTTATATTTTCTGAGAGCGTATTGTTTAAAAATGCATCTATTTATACTGGCGAAAGTAAACAAATGCTTAAAGGGCATGATCTGTATGTTGTTGATGGGAAAATTTCTGATATTGGGATTAACCTAGAGGTACCTGCAGATAAAGTTCTCTATGTAGATGGCAAAATAATCACTGCAGGATTTATTGCTCCTTTTACACATTTGGGCCTTATAGAAATCAATCAAATTGCTGCTACAAGGGATGATAGCTCTGATCTTTATTCAGCAGGATTTAGTATCAGCCGGGCATTTAATCCATCTTCCACATTAATACCTTACAACCTAAACGGCGGATTAACTGCAGCTATTTCTGCACCCAGCGGCTCTGGGCTTTTTTCTGGTTTGGGGTCTGGTTTTTCTTTATCCGGCAATAGCGATAGTTTGCTATCAAG
>LULT01000315.1_pt1 | contig 11487 bp, 13 predicted proteins | sample 728141 | NCBI WGS metagenome assembly LULT01 (sample SAMN03860282, study PRJNA289734) | marine metagenome | biome: seawater column; feature: ocean; material: water; isolation source: Red Sea water column Station 108 - depth 100m | place: Saudi Arabia: Red Sea | collected 2011-10-15 | depth 100 m | reverse complement strand
CTACCTGCCTTGATACAATCAACAATTAACTCAGGTGGGAACACAGCGAAGTGTGATCCTCTATATGGTTTCTTAGCCACATTCCATACACTTCTCTTTCTTCTTGTTGGTTCTTTAATGGCATCAACATCGAAATAATAGTTCTGTCTCTTACTTAATAAAAAGATATACTCATGTGACTTAGTGCATCTATCCTTGACTGACTCAGGCATTGGATTAGGTTTATGCCATATAATATCCTGCCTTAGATACCATCCATCAGCACGTAGAGCAAAGGCAAGCATCCACGGAATACCAATTAGATCCTTCTCTTTGATACCATCTAACTTCCTACTACGTTTAGGTGAATACTCTGGTAGATCCTGATTGTTACTAGCAACAGTTTGTTTAACGTATGCTTTACCAGGTCGATAGTTATAATAACTGTCACCAATATTCACCCACAAGGTGCCATCATCAGTTAGAACTTCTCTAACCTCTCTAAAAACCTCTACAAGGTTCTGTATATACTCCTCAGGTGTATTTTCCTGCCCTATCTGCTTCTCTTCCCCTCCATAGTCTCTAAGACCGTAGTAAGGTGGGGATGTAACACACATCCTAGCAGTATTTGGTAGAAATGCTGATAGGTTCTGCTTACAGTCACCAAATAGAATTAAGTCTCTCATCGTGTTACTGTGCTGATTGCTGGTTCACCCTGTTCAAATACAAGATCAACTACTGCCTGAACTCTACGAGCTGTAGATATACCCACTTTAGAGTATACAGGAACACATACTAATCCATGTGTTTTCTCTTTGCCACCCTTACGGATCACACGCCCTATAGTTTGAGAGATTCCAATATAATCCATAGATCTTAAGAATAAGACTGCCTCAAGTCCTTTAACGTTGATACCCTCTGCTAGTATACTATGATGTAAGACAACAAACTTCTTATTTTCATCCTTACCCCATGCAGATAATACGTTAAAGAATTCATCTCTAGTTACCTTCTCATCATTGATAAATGCCCCATGCTTTGCTGTGATCCACATATAATCATACCCACGCCATGCTAACTCATCAACAAACTTAGACTGTCCTATTAATCTAATAATCTGTTTTGTTGCCTTAGCACATACCAAGATCTTCTTAGTATTATGATCGTCAATATTATCAATAATCTGTCTGCAATCTACATCAGGAGTTAGCTCATCTTTCTGTAGAATATCACTCTTATACACCTTAACTTTAGGTGGTAGAATATAACCCTCATCCACTAACTTAGGTGCTGGTACTTTACAAATAACCTCACCAAATATATCAGACTCATTCATACCCACTTTCATAGGTGTTAAGCTATGCTTAGGTGTTGCAGTAAAGAAATAACAACGTTCTGCATTTAATGAGTAATACTCAACAAACTCAATGAAATTCTTCTGAACAGAGTTATGTGCCTCATCAAAGTATATTGTATCAACCTCAACATCTGCCTCTACCAATCTATGAAGTGAATGATAGGTTGTAAAGATTAACTTAATCCCCAGTGTATTATTATCCCATACTTCTATCTCACGACTATTTGTAGTGCTGTAGTGATGAGTTTCTCCACTGTGAACGTGCATCACATTAATCTTATCACAAAACTGATTCCCAATCTCTTCCAAGAATTCAGATGATAATTGCTCTGCTAATAGGATACGTGGAGCAACTACAACAATAGTTTTCTCACCATCCTCTAATTGACGCATTGCATCATGAATTGCCACAAGAGTCTTACCACCGCCTGTAGGGACGATAATCTGACCCTTAGAGTGCTTTTGCATCGCATCAAGGGCAGTCTGTTGATGTGGTCTGAGTTGCATAGAAACCTTTGTATGAATACATTATAGCATTAAAAAACCCCCTTTCGGGGGCTTTGTGCCACTTTATAACCTGTCCATTAACCAATAAACAACATGATTAGTCTTCTCACTATTCTGATGTCCAGTTCCTATACCTCTAGCAATCTCATATATACTCTCATTTTTATAATTCCTCTCATCACCATTATATCTAAGAGTATGAGTTGAAATAAAGTCAACATCATAACATCTATATTCTCCAAAATCTTTCCAAGGATTAAACCTAGACTCATTCTTAACATTTACTAATGCAATATGAATATCTTTACCATCTTTAGGATCTTCAGACTTAGCTATGTTAAGTACTTTATCGCCAGATTTATAATGATTACCTTGTGATAATCCAACACCAAGCATCTTTGACATTTTACCTACGAGGAATAAATCCTCATAGGTGTATTTGTCACTATCTGACTTGTAAATAGAAAGATATTTTTTAGGGTATGTCATAGATTGACTACCCTATTCTGATCTTCTTGATAATCACCTGTTTTAATCTGTGGAAATGCAGTATCTACATCCCACGGTAGTTCCCAATCATTATTAAGCATATACAATGCTAATGACTTACAGATCTGACGAAACTCTTCCCACTTCTTTGCTTGTTTAATCCGTGCATCAAGAACAACTTGATCAGAATCACCTGTATTGTCAAAGTGTTGTATAACTTTGAGTTTTCTCTTTACAAGATGATACTGTTTCATTAAAGAATAAACACGATCTTGGAAGTAATGGTATGGAAAGCAGTAATCTACATGCCCAATATCATCTAAGCATTTGTTCTTTAACCAATCTTTACACTCACTATACTGCCAATTGATAGTAACAGTAGGAACCTCTTCCTCCTTAATAATCACCCTGATAGCTTTATTCTTATCTTGGGTGGTCATATTGGGTGATGCCTCATAAACAAAGGCAGTAATCGGACCTTCCCGTAACTCTAAATCACCTGAATAAATCAACTGTGTTGCTGACGAAACTACATCCTCAACACTATTGTTCCCTTGAGGAAGTCCATCATTCCTACCGTGAAGATATACAAAACGATTATACTTAGCAGTCCGACCCTCAGTAGCAACAAATTCAACTATATCCATCCATGCACCATGATCCTGCCCATTATACTTATCTGCTTTATAGCGAGTCATGCCATTCTCACCATCGTAAGGTAGCTCGGTTTCGCTCTCCGAAACACATGGCAACTCTGCATTAGGGTCTATACCTTGTCTACGAGAATCTGCTATCTGTATAACCTTCTTTCTAGTAGATCCCTTTGCTCTACATGGATTATCTTCTGTAACCCCATAATTAACACTAGCATACTCAATATACTTTCGACCTTTATGGATAACACCTTCACCTCCTCTGAAAGGAGCAAATACAGACTCATCTGTATCCTTCAGATCCGCATATGATATGCGACCTGGAAGAATTAAAATCGGATTCATAATCAACTGCCCTTACTGGCAAGTTCAAAGTAACAGAAGTTACTATAGCAGAAAAGACCCCTTTCGGAGCCTTCTGTTACGATTTTGTTACAATCCCTTTAAAATATTATACAACCTGCCTAGCAACCATACAAAGGGATGTATAAATTCTGATACTTCTACCAGAGATCTCTCCATATACCATTATTGGAATTACCAGTAGGATCCCAACATTGTAGTTTGTTAGTGTCAACATTATAAACCAATGCTCCTGGTTGTGTAGATCCACCACCTATTCTACTAAAGGCATTAATACCAGTTTGATCATTTTTTGGTGGTAACATATATGCTATTGCATTGTCAGAAGTAAACCCTGCTCCAACTGAAGAGAAGTCAACTAGAGATTTAAGTGCTGTTGTATCACCAACACCAATAGCTCTTCTCATAAGAGCATTCTTATTAACTAAAAGTTGAATATCAGTTGGTATACCAGCAGCATTTGTACAAATACCAGTAGCACCTGAAGGAGTGACTTCAAACCGTAAACGAGGAACATTATTAATACTCAAAGGATTATCTGTAAAAGTAGTTCCTACAGATACATGTCCAGATACCGTAGCTGCACCACTAACATTAACATCCCTAAACGTTGATACTCCAGTAGTAGCATGAACGTTTGCATTAGAACCAATAACTAAAGAATTTATTGCGGGAACACTCAGACTATCAGCAGTTAATGATCCAAGAGTTACAACATTACCTACTATCTTAACCTGACCACCAAAGAAAGCAGTATCAGTAACAGTTGATGTTCCAACAACATGCAATTTGTTAGAAGGAAGAGTAACACCAATACCAATTGATCCTATTCCAGTTATACGAACCTTCTCTCCAGAATTATTAGTACCAAATGCCAAATTATTCCCTAAACCACCAATAAACGGTTCTTGAGATCCAGAATCATCAACAAATGATATATTAGCACCTGATTTATTAGTATTAACTCTAATAACATCATCAACCGTAGCAAATATTTGCAATGGTTTTTGAACTGTTGTTGTATTAATACCCAACCTAGTAACAGTTGAATTACCTGCTGTTATTTCATCAACAGTAATATCTGGTGTTCCTGTTAGTCCACCAGAAGTTCCAGTTACGTTACCAGTAACATTACCAGTAACATCTCCAACTAAATTTCCTCTATATCCAGTTGAATTAATCGTTGCTGCGGTTCCAACATTAACTGAAGTTGAAGCAGTAACTATACCTGCATTAACATTACCATCTATTCTATCAGCTTCAATGATTCCCGTTATCGTAATACCTGCTCCAGAAGTCGTAAGTCTACTACTTGCACCGTGGAACAAAACAACTCTTGAACTAGTACCACTATGTAATTTTAATATTGGTCGCCAACCAGAATCAAAGAATTGAAATGCTCCTGCTCCATCAGCACCATTTGACTTAAATATTAATCCACCAGGTCCCTTCTCTTCAATAAATGAGGTTCTACCATTTACAATATTATCACCATTAGAATCATCTTGATTCCTAAGAGCATTGGTATGAGATAATTCTAAGGCAGGATTATTGCTTGGTCCCACAAAGGCAACTTTAGCCTCATCGTCAAATATTAAATGCGCTTGACTCTGATCCCATAATGCGTTTGTTCCTCCAGCACCAATAAAGTTTACATCACCACGAAGTGTAGAAATACCAACTACATTTAGATCTTGAGTACTAGAAATTCCACTATTAGTAACATTAACAAGACCAGTTACATTTCCACCAGCAATATTAACATTACCAATAGTAGCAATACCTGATGATACATGAAGATTATTAGTGCTAGTAATTCCAGTAACCGTAATACCAAACCCAGAAGTAGCTAATCTCTCTTCACCATTAAAATATGCTCTTACAGGACCATTATCCTCAACTAAAAGACCATGTTCATCTGCTTGTGCTTGTAATGCAATATTTCCACCATTAGCAGTTCCTAATCCAGCATTCAATCTTATATAAAGATTCCTCGCTGAAGAATCTATGTAACTATCAGTATTACCATTCAAACTATGATAAATGAATTGTACATCATCAGTAAATGTAGTTAACCCAGTTGTAACATTAGAAACTCCACCTACCAAATCACCAACAAAAGTTGTAGCAGTTACAACACCAGAAGCTCTTATATTACCAGTAGATTGAATACCAACTCCAGCACTTACACCGTCATAAGGATTAGACCCAACTTGAAAATTAGTAGATGCTGTTGTTGTTCCTACTCCAACATGACCAAGATTTTTAGCGATAGATGTAACAGTTAATCCATTATAAAGTTGACTATATTGTGTCCACGGTGATGTTGGAAGATTTGTTAATAAAGATCCATTTCCAACAAATTTATTTGCAGTTATAATTCCAGAAGAAGCATTAACGGTAATCCCTGCTCCTATCTTAACATCACCAAATGTAGAAATACCAGCAGAAAAATTTACATTTGTTGCAGTTAATATACCAACAACTTTAGCATTACCCCGAACATCTAAAGCTTCACCTGGAACGGTAGTCCCTATGCCAACCTGTTCACCACGAACAATGAATACATCATCATCGACTTGAACACCAGCTCTAAAATTGAAAGTCTTTCTAATATCAGACATTATCCACTAATTTTTTAGTTATTTATTCTAGTTTTACTTCAGTATTTATCTTAACGTCTAAGAATATAAAAGACATCGGTTTATCCGCAAGATTATGCCCCTCATGAACATAATCCATTACTGGAAATACTTGGAAAATACCCTCTTCCCAGTATATCTTATCATGATTCACCCAAGTCATATAACATTTATCTTTTTCAGGTATCTTTAAAGGTATTTGAACTCTTTTATACCTATCACGATAAACATTAGGATCTAAATGTGGTGTTAGTATAGTTCCACCTTGAAATATACTATAAGTTGCATAAAGTATATCATCATCTTTAAGAATATCATATACTCTATCAGTCATTAAATTCCTACGAATATTTACATTTTTACGCACAAATTTCAGACCACAAATATAGATATCCTTATTAGTATATCCCTTAGTTGTTGGTGCTTTCTTAACTGGAAACTCTTTATCTTTTGCCCAGTTATATAAGTCTGTTAGATCTTTATGAGTTATCATCTGTAATTAGGATATTTTAAATAAGGATTAATTGGATAAGTTCTATAGAACTTAACAACAGGATCTCTATTCCTATATAACTTTATTTTTGTATGCCAAGCAAACTTTTCAGTAGTATAATCCTCAAACTTCCCATCATACTGATTTATCTTATTCTCATCAATATCAAAATTCTTTAATAATATTTCTTTTACTTGATGATACAACCCTTGAAATGGTATAACTTCAACATTAATTGACTCATCAATAAACTTACCATCCTTTGTAAAGTCTGCTGCAAATATCTGTGCATTACACATTCCTTCAAATAATAAAGAAACTTTCATAGCAGAATCAATTAATGTAGATTTAAAAGTTTTAAATGTTTTAATATCAAATCCACACTTAAATCCATCAATAAATGGAAATGCTCTCGTAAAATATATGCAATTAAAATCTACTTGAATATTAAACATATCCATTATATCTTGCTCAAGATACATATTTCTAATATTCTTAGTTAAAGATGTTACATGAAAATAATCACCTTTAGATGTAGGAGTACTGCTAGTTATAGCAAGTTCATAATTTGAAAAATCTCTATCTATACCAGACAATGCTTGATCTATAGGATATTGTTTTGATTTTGGATGAAAGTTACCACCAAACTTATCCACACAAAAATGAAAGGACGTGTGAGAACCTTTAGTAATCTCCTTTTCAAACATTTGATATCTAATCATTTATCCCAACTCTTTGATAATGCATTTGGCATTCTTTTTGATGACCCAAAGTAAAATAATAATGCTCCAGAATATCTAGTGCCTGATGTTATCTCAAATACTTTATGATAAAACATCCAATTAGCTGGAAATATAATAACATCTCCTATTGATGGACGATATATTTTATCTGAACATGCAAATTTTAAATCACCACCTGTATATTCAGTATTATCATTAAAATATACAATACATGTAAGAATATTCTGTCTTCTTAAAAACCAATGAGGAAATATCTCTGCAATAATATCATCATGATGATAGTCAAATACTGATTGTTTATTATACTTTCTTATTATCATTTCAGAATAATGAAATGACTTTGTATTAAAATATGACCAATTAAAAGGTCGAACATTATTAGAATATTCCTTTAAACCATCTACATATATTTTCTCTGATATATCTTTAATAACTGGAATGTCTGGATCAAAATAAGTATCTGCATGGTTATTTAATAAACCATCAGTATATGGAGTAGATGCATCTTTTTCAAATTGTATTAATGAATTAACTACTTCTAAACACTTCTCTTTATCAATAAAAGATTTTAAATGAAAAATATGATCCTCTAATGATAAATCAAATTTCCCATCTTGTATTTCACTATTAATGGTCTTCTTATTAGAAGATAGTTTTAAACTCATTTCTTCTCAAAAATAAAGGTGGCTAATCCAAATTCTCGTAGTACATTATCTGCAAACTGCTTAAGATATTTTGAACTAAGTTCTAAAGTATTAATATGATTAGTCTTCTCTTTATTATCTATTCTACTTAAGTTATTCAACCAATAATCAACTGTAGGTTTAAGAGCATTATGATAATGTTCCTCTTCAAAAGTTAATTTAAATCCAATTTTATCAAATAATGAAATTAATTCATCTTTTCTGTAAATATTCATTTGCCACATATCCACATATTTCTGAGGGTATTCTCCACCTTTCAAATGATATTCCCTAAGAATAATCTTACTAGAACAATCTGATATATTATACAATACTTTCAATGGATCTTCAAGATGGCAAAATGACTCTATAAACAAACACACATCAAACTTACCATCTGGATGATAATCATGCAAATCAGTATGTACAACTTCAACAGGAACATTCTCCTTAATATAATTATACTGAACCTCAGAGACAGTAACACCAGTCACACTACAATTCAAATCTCGCAATAATACTTTTGCTGGACCACCCCAACCACATCCACAATCTAACACTTTTGAATCTTTATCAATAAACTGATAGAGATATTCAATAGCATTATATAATATATCTCCTTCACCCCATCCTACATGGTAATGGAGATCCTCACCTATTACCTTCTTCCATATTTCAGGAGAAGTATCATCATAAAATTTACTTATGCTCATTTACACTTTCTCCCCACAGATCCATAATTAAAATAATACGATCAATATCTGTTTTATTCCAAGCAGTATGTTCTGAACCATCATTAAATGCTAAACACTTCCCAGGTTCCCATTTCTTCTCATCACCATCAACCCAGAAATTAATATCACCATCAGGAACAACTAAACCAAAATGAACTCTAACTAATGCTTTAAATCCTCTATGTTTTGGTAAACTTCCACCAGAAGGAAGTCTAGCTAACATAACATTCATAACTTCTGGAAATCCTTGTAAGCAGTCAATAGTTTTATTAAAAAAATCATTGCATACTGGAGTAGGATTTAATCCTGATGATACTGCATTATCTGCATTTGCTTTAGTTGCTAATAATACACCATCCCAAACACTTTTACCTTCTCTAGATTTTAAACCATACCAACCATGACCTTGTTGATATGTTTCATACGGAGTAGTATACTCAGAAAATCCCTTCTCATACTCAGTGTTAGATATTCTATAAGTGGCTTTCTGTACTCGTTGCCATAATTCCCAATTAGTATCATCTCCTATATCATCTACCTTATCAATATTAAACGAAAAAGAATTATACTCTTCTAAGATAATATCAAAATTATCTTCTAAAGATTTACATGCTTGCAATCCTGTAGTATCAAGAAATCCCTTCATTTTCATAATCAATATGTACTAATCTAATTAGGTTATCAGGTTGATCAACAAACTGATACGTATGTGTATCATTCGCATAATTAGTCAACATTGGTGATGTTATTTCAGTATTTTTACCATTGATTATCAATGTAAAATCATCTGGAAGACTCTTAGGATCATAAAATAACATATTTCTATAATTTCTACCACAATGATCATATTCCCAAGGATCTATATGTGGATCTACACCAGATATTGCTTCAAGATAATGAACAGTAAATATTCTTTCATCTGAAAACAGTTCAACTAATCCATACTCCTCTAACTTTTCTTTCATTATAATACCACCATTTACCTTAGCATATTTTTCATGCTCTAAATCCATATCATCAATTCTTGCATCCATTAAACCACGATATTTAGGATCTCCTAAACACATATCTTCAGCAACTTTCAAATATATAAACCTCGATCTAAAGTTAGCAACATTCCTTGCCATTACCTTATAGCTCATTTTTGTTGACCAATTCTTCACAACTGGATTCTTATTGATCAATGTATCATACATGAACCATTTATCATCATTACAATTAACATCATTTACAAAAGATTGTATTTTATCTTTCTCTGCTAAAATCTTATCGATTATTTTCATACTTATTACTCCTTTTTTATAAAGTGTGCTAAAAATCCATCCCCAATATCAACATTATATGATTTCCATTCATCCAATTTAGCATAATCATATTGATTCAATTTCTTCCCATTAACAATAGGATTACCATCAAAACAAATAAGATAACTGGTTCTACTATAACATGTAAATGACTCTGTTATTACTTTACCATCCCAATCTACATTCTTATCAAGAGTATTAAAACCAATAATAGAAAAATCAGAATCTGCCTGAAATAAAGTATACTTATGAAGATGTTCTTTTACATCTGCAAGATAATATTTCGTAGAATCATCAGATTCAAATGGTATAAATTCAACTCCACTGTCTGTTATAACCCCAAATTTTCCTTTACCATAGTGTATATATTGGTATAAAGTATATCTTTCATCTGGATGTTCAACTCCAGTAAATCCTTTCTCTCCAGTTTCGGCACATATAGCAAAGTCTTCATTCTTACCAAGATATCTTCTACAATTAGGTACACTCATAATTTAACTTCTCTCATCTTTAATTTAGAATAACCACTAAATTTTTCTGTATTACCTTCTATTACTTTACCTACTAAATTATCTATATTTAATTCTTTACTTAAATCTATTTCATCAGGAATATTTTCTCGTAGTACCTCTTGCTGTTTCTCCATTTTATTAATTCTTCTCATACCAGATGAGCTTACTAAACTTGTAATGAAACTTTCAGTATCAAATAGATCTATACTATTCTTATCATAACTTGTGATGAATTTTGGATATTCATCAATTGGTTTATCTGAATGTTTCCGTGCAAATCTAATAAGAATCCTCTTACTCTCTGGATAATGTTCAACTATCTTAAAAATAATTTTACTCATTATCCTTGCATAACACCCCAAGTAGTTGCTATATATTTCGTTTGTCCTATAGGAGGATTACCCCTATGTGTATGTACATATCCTGCAGGGAAAACAATAACTCTACCTTGTACTGCATTAACTCTTTGATTAACATATAGAAACTCAGTTTCTCCACCTTCATCAATCGTATTTAAGTATAATTGAACTACAATACTTCTAGTTGCTGAGATTAAACTAGCATTTTCAAAATGCCAATTATGAAATCCACCGCCAGGTTCAATCTTTTTCACCTTAAGATCATGAAAAAGATATTTTTGCTTTTTAATAATAGAATATTCATCCATATATGCAGCAACACACTTTTTCACTCCAGGAAAAAAACTTTCTCCTAACCAAGACCATGCTTGAAGATCATAATCATGAGAAAAATTATAGATCTGATGATCAATTTGATGTCTATCAGAACCCAATTGACCGTCAAAAAGTAAACTACGATCTTGTAGCTTCTTAATATGATCAATATACTTCTCACATTCTTCTGGTGAGAAAGCATTATCATAAACCGTAATACCAAATTTCATAATAATAAGATTTTATTATAGTGGGTTTGTGTTATGTGTAACTCTAGTATTTCCTTCTGCAACACTTCCACTGCCTAAGTTATTAATACTAATTGCAGCTGCTGCATCTTCATTTATTATAGCC
>LULT01000032.1_pt2 | contig 11499 bp, 3 predicted proteins | sample 728141 | NCBI WGS metagenome assembly LULT01 (sample SAMN03860282, study PRJNA289734) | marine metagenome | biome: seawater column; feature: ocean; material: water; isolation source: Red Sea water column Station 108 - depth 100m | place: Saudi Arabia: Red Sea | collected 2011-10-15 | depth 100 m | reverse complement strand
TAATTGATACTAAATATAAAAGAGATTATAATTACTTAATATAGTGGCAGCTCCTAGTAAAACATTTAAAGACGTTAATTTGTCATTTAAAAGACATCCTGTCACTAATGACATTCTTACTCTTAGGAATGAGGATGCTATTAAAAGATCCGTACATAATATTGTTTTTACTATAGTTGGTGAAAAACCATTCATGAATGAATTTGGTACAATGATCAACGCTAGTTTATTTGAGTTGGATACAGATTTAAATAATATTGCTATTGAACAACAAATAATCTCATCTTTACAGAGATACGAACCTAGAATAGAAATTGATACTGTATTGGTATCAGTTGATGGAGAGAATAACTCAATGAGTGCTCAAGTTACATATGATATTGTTGGTATCCCTGCACCTACTCAAATAGTAGACGTTCTTCTTCACCCAGCTAGAGTATAATGGCTTTTGGACAAGTTGTAAATTTAGATTTTGATCAGATCAAAACCTCAATAGTTGACTATTTGAGGTCTAATACCAATTTCACTGACTATGATTTTGAAGGGTCTAACCTTTCTATCATTGTTGATGCTCTTGCTTATAACACTTATGTTACTGCTTATAACACAAATATGGCAGTAAATGAGAATTTTCTCGATTCTGCTACGTTAAGAGAGAATGTTGTTGCTTTAGCACGTAATATTGGGTATGTTCCAAGGTCTAGACGTGCTTCTAGAGCGAAAATATCGTTTAATGTGTCTGGAATAAGTGATGCCGTTACCTTAACTCTTAAAGCTGGACTAGTTTGTAACGGTGTTGCAGCAAATACAAGTTATATTTTCTCAATTCCTGAAGATATTACGGTTCCTGTAGAAGATGGAATCGCATTTTTCAATAATATTGAGATATATGAAGGATTATTACTAACAAATAACTTCACAGTTAACACTTCGCAATATAGTCAACGATTTATTCTTCCAAATTCGTTTATTGACACTGGAACATTAAGAGTTAAGGTCAAAACTAACGAAAATTCGTCAACTTCTGTTGTTTATAAACAGATGGACAACATAATTGGTGTCACATCCACAACAAATTCATACTTATTGCAAGAAATTGAGGATGAAAGGTATGAACTTATGTTTGGTGACGGTATAATTGGTAGAAAACTGACAAATAACAACTATATTACAGCAACTTACGTTACAACAGGTGGTGTAGCAGGTAATGGAGCTTCAGAATTTAGTTTTATTGGACATATAGTTAACCAAGATGGTGCTGCTATTGGTGGAACTTATGTTTCTTTGGTTGATACTATAGAAAGAGCAAGAGATGGTGATGAAATTGAGTCAATTTCGTCAATAAAGTACTTCTCTCCAAGAATTTACTCATCTCAATACCGTGCTGTCACTGCTTCTGACTATGAAGCGGTGTTAGCTTACATTTTTCCTAACGTAGAATCGGTTACTTCTTATGGTGGCGAAGAATTAGACCCTCCAAGGTTCGGAAAAGTCTATCTTTCAGTCAAACCAAGGAATGGTGACTTCCTTTCAGACGCTACAAAGAGAGATTTAGCTCAAAAATTGAAAAATTATGCTGTTGCAGGTATTGTTCCTGAATTTATTGACTTAAAATACCTATTTGTTGAGTTAGAAACGCTTGTATATTACAATCCAAACTATAATGATGAACCATTAAAGTTAAAATCATCAGTAACTGGTGTTCTTAATGAATATGCACAGTCAATTGACATTAATAAATTTGGTGGAAGGTTTAGATATAGTAAAACAACTACTTTAATAGATGGTGTTGACACTTCAATCACATCTAACATCACAAAAGTAACAATTAGAAGAAATCTTAGATGTGAAATATCGAAATGGGCTCAATATGAACTCTGTTATGGTAATGAATTCCATGTAAGTGAGTCTTCTTACAATATTACATCGACTGGATTCACTATAGATGGTGTATCAGGGACACTTTACCTTGCAGATGAGGTAATTGATGAAAATAAAGGTCGAATTTTCTTGTTTAGATATAGTGAAGGTGGAAAACCACAAATTATTAAGAAAAATGCTGGTACTGTCAAATATGACATCGGTGAAATCCTTATAGATACTATTAATATCACATCTACTGTAGTAGAAAACGATGTTGTGGAGATTCAAGCAATTCCTCAGTCAAATGATGTTATTGGATTACGTGATTTGTACATTAAATTGGATATGACGAATACTGATATAACAATGGTTCAAGATATTATTGCTTCTGGGGAAAATACTTCTGGATCGAGGTTTGCTAGAGGATCAAGTTATAACATTCCAACTTATACGAGAAGTTCTAACACTCCAGCATCAACTAAAGTTATTCCTTCAACTGCTGCATCTACAACAAGTAGAGACACAAGTTATACCACTACATCATCGACAACGACGTATTCATATTAAATGATCGATACCTCAGTACAAAGAGTTAAGATAAGCCAGGTAATTGAGAACCAATTACCTGAGTTTGTTCAAGCAGAAAGTCCACTTTTTGTGGATTTTATGAAGCAATACTATAAATCGCAAGAATATCAAGGTGGAACTGTAGATATTGCTGAAAATCTTGACAGATATACAAAATTACAGACATTTGTTGGTGTTGCTCTTACAGAATATACTGGATTAAGTACAAATACTACTTATTATGACGATACAATATATGTTGATACCACAAAAGGGTATCCAAAGTCCTATGGACTCTTAAAAATAGACGATGAGATAATCTCTTGATAAACCATTAAGACCAGACCTTTTGTCATTTAAATCAACAGCTGGTGTTGCTCATACTGGTGGAACTATAGTACATAACCTTTCAAACCTTTTTATTCGTGAATTTTTTGAAAAAACGAAGGCAACTTTTGCTTCTGGGTTTGAAAAAAGAACTTTTGACTCAAGAGTAGAACAAGTTAACTTTATTAGACAAGTTAAAGACTTTTATAGGTCAAAAGGTACTGAAGAATCTTATAAAATTCTTTTTAGGGTTTTATTTGGAGAAGAAGCTGAGGTTATAAAACCATCTGAGTTTCTATTAAGACCTTCTGATGCTGATTATGGTTTTACGCAAGATTTTCTTTGTAAATCAATTACAGGTGACGCAAGAGCTTTAAAAGGTGCTACTTTAATACAAGATAAAGATTCTAATGATACCAACATACTTGGTGCTAGTGGCGCTATTTCTGATGTAAAAGACTTTGTATATGGTGGAGACCATTATTACCAGGTAAGTATTTCTCAACATTCAATGGATGGTGAGTTTATTATTCCTGGCCGTACTAGACTAACCAATGAAGTTTCAGTGGGTGCCACGGTCCTTACAGTGGACACTACGGTTGGTTTTCCTACTACTGGTAGTCTTAGATTAACTAAAGATGGTGAAGTAGGTATTGTAACTTATACAGGAAAAACGATAAACCAATTCGTTGGTTTAGATACTATGCAGAATGCATATGATGTTACTGATGATGTTGGTTATAATAACGTTGCTTATGGATATTCTTATGGTAATGCAACTAAAAAGATTGAAGTTCAGATAACTGGTGTTCTTAATGGATTTGAAATCCCACCAAGTTTCTATATGAACAAGGGTGATAAGATAAGAGTAGGTACATTAGGTATTAATAAGAAAGATGATCGACATTTTAATTGTTGGATTGATAATACTGCAGTAAGACATACCCCCAAAGAAGTTATTAGGATTTCTACTAATACATTTAATGTTGAAACAACTACTGAACACGATTTCTTAGAACAAGATTATATTGAAGTTTTGGATGGTGATTCTCAATGGGTTGGTACTGGTAAAGTCACAAGTGTTACTGGTGGGAATATCTTTATTGTTGAAATAGGTGGAGTAGACGTTAAACAGTTTGAATATGTAAGGAGAAGAATTAGTAGAGGACATAGTACAGTTCATGATAATGTTACCAAATATGTAACAGATATTCAAAATACATATGATCATGAGAGTAGAAACCCATATGCTTTACCACCTCATCCACATGTATATGTTGCATCCGCTTCAATTCCAAGTTTAGGTCAAGAACCGATTTCCGTTTCGGATCGTTCTGTAACATGGGAAGGAGCTACTGGTGGAACCATTATTCAAGTTACTACTGGTGCTATTGATCATGGTTTTTATTCTGGAGAGATTGTAAAAGTTACTATTTTAAGTGGACTACTTGGTCAACTATATGATGGTAAAAATTATTATTTAAAGAGAGTAAGTTCAAATGATATTCAACTTGCTAATTCTTTACCAGATCTTCTTAATAGTAATTTTGTTAGTGCTGATGGTGGGGGAAAATTTAAGATATCAGTTCCAGATTTAGCTGATAAGGAAATAGAACATCAAAAGTTACTGAAGAGAATTTCTTTAACGCCAGTATGGGATGGTAATGAATATGAAACTATTCCTGCCACCACAACAGGTATTCTAATTAATGGAACAGAAGTAGAGAATTATAAGTCTGGTGATGTTATCTATTATGGTGGTGTTGAAAAGATAGATGTTTTAGAAGGTGGAAGTGGTTATAACGTTATTAATCCTCCTACTGTTCAAGTCACTGCTGGTTCTGGAGAGGGTGTTCAAGCAACAGCTAATGTAAAGGGAGAACTTGAAAGAATTGATATTATTGATTCTGGTTTTGACTATGTTAATCCTCCTATTATAGAAATTAGTGGTGGTAATGGTCAAGGTGCTCTTGCAAAAACTAGATTAAAACAAGTTGATCATTTTATAGATTTTGATGCATCTTCTACAGGCGCTAGAATTAATTTTGGCAATAATACTATTGGATTTACTACTTTCCATAAATTTAGAGATGGTGAACCAGTAATTTATAAGACATTTAATAATGGTGCTATTGGTATTGGTTCTACTGCTGGTGCAACTGCTCCACAACTCAATCCAGATAGAAGATTAGTTGATGAAGAGGTATATTATATTGCTAAGTTTGATAATAAAGCTATTCAACTTGCAAATACAGAAGAAGAGGCATTATCCAAATCAAATCTTCTTAAATTTACTGGTTATGCTGATGGAACACAAAGATTAAAGAGTTTATATAAGAAAAAAGTTCTTGGTGAAGTTATTATTGAAGATTCTGGAACTGGATATGAAAATAAGAGAAGATTAATTCCTGCTACTATAGTTGGTATTAATACGTATTCAGATTTTCTTGAATATAAAGATCATGGTTTTAAAAGTGGAGAAGTAGTTAGATATAGTAATGATGATGGTGTTAAAATTGGAGGACTTGACACAGATCAGGAATATCAGGTAATTAAACTTAATAAAAATAGGTTCCGTCTTACTTCTGCAGGAATAGGAACAACTTTCTCTAATTTAAATTATCTTACGAAACAATACGTTGGTTTCACTTCTATTGGTTCTGGAACACATATTATCAACTACCCACCAATTGTTGTTACTTGTAAAGGAACAGTTGGACTTAACACTGTTCATCCAGAAAATTATCATGCAGTAATTAATCCAATTATTAGAGGTTCTATTACTTCTATTAATTTAGAAAAACCTGGTAATGGATATGGTGCTCAAAGTATATTCAATTTTGCAATTCCACCATCAGTACGAGTTTCTTCTGGTTCTTCTTCAGAATATAAACCTATAGTTACTCAAGATGGAAAGATACAAGATGTTATTGTTACTCGTTCTGGTGAAGGGTATACTGCTACTCCAGACTTGATCGTTAGAGGTACTGGTGTTGGTGCTAAACTTATTTCTAAGATTGAAAATGGTAGAGTTACTCAAGTAACTGTTGCTAATGGTGGTGTTGGATATTCAACAGCTAGTGTTGTTGTAGATGAAGAAGTTCCTGGTTCTGGTGCTGTATTCTTAACTAAAGTAGCAAGTTGGAATGTTAATAACGTTAAAAGACATGAGGATATCTTCACATCAGATGATGGATTCTTAAGTAGAGGTGATAATGATAATGGCATGAAATTTACTGCCATGTATGCGCCAAGAGGTCTCAGAAAGGTCATAAAACAGAAAAGGAGTGATTCATCATTAGACTATGCAGAGAATGATTTAAGTCTTGTTAATAATGCTGAAGTAAATTCTAATCAACATTCTCCTATTATTGGTTGGGGTTATGATGGTATCCCAATATATGGTCCTTATGGATATGATAGACCAGATGGTGGTGGTACACGCATTATGCGTTCTGGATATGCTCTTAAGACTGAGAGAAACAATGGTCCATTACTTGCAGAATATCCACTTGGTTTCTTCATTGAAGATTATGAATATCTTGGTAATGGTGATTTAGACAGAAATAATGGTCGTTTTTGTGTTACTCCAGATTATCCTAGAGGAACATATGCATATTTTGCTACTATTAATCCAACCGAAAATGAAACTGGTGGAACATGGAAAAATTATCGTTCTCCAGTATATCCATACTTAATTGGTGAGAAGTTTGCTGCTAAACCAGATGAATATAATTTCACTGAAACAAATAATCAAGATCAGGACTTAAATAAATTAAATCTTACTAGAAATACTCATCCATATAAACTTGATGATGCTGGTACATTATATCAAGGTGTTTATGATAGTAGGAAAGAAGTTATTCAAGAAAGTACAGTTGATTTTGCTACAACTGGTAGGATTGATAAGTATCAAATAGTAAATGAAGGTACTGGATATAGAGTAAAGGAAAATTTACGAATTGAAAATTCTGGAGATGGTACAGGTTTCTTAGCTGCTGTTGGTACTGTTGGTGGAGAAAGTATTGTTTCTATTGCATCTACTATAGTAAAGATAGAAAATGTTATATTCGATTATAATAATAATACTGGACAAGTAACTGGACTTTCTTCACAACCACATGGTTTATCAGTTGGTGATGTAGTAACTGCTTCTGGTCTTTCTACAGATTCTCTTAGAGCTCTTGATGGAAGACATACAATTGGATTCAATACTTCTTTCTTGTTGTTAACTACAGGTATTGGAACAACTGGAGCAACAGGAATAGTTACTAGTATTCCCGTTAGTGGTAATTTCAATCCAGACTATATTGCTCCTGATGATATTATTGGAATCAATACAGAAAGAATGAAAGTTCTTAATATTGATCCTATTAATAATAAGATGAGAGTACAAAGAGAATTTGATGGTGTTCTTGGAACTGCTCATACAGGAACTACTCTTATTACTTCTCTTAATAGAACTGTTCAGTTTAATATTGGTATTGGTACAGATGTTCTTACACAAGTCAATATTCCACAATATTTTGATCCTACAGAAAGTCTTGCTTTAGGAAATACTGTTGGAGTTGGTATTGGTTCAACTATAACTTATACATATAAAGTTTCTGGTGGTCTTAGTACAGATAGGTTTATTCCTACTCAGACCATGTATTTGCCAGATCATGGATATCAAGATGGTCAGAAATTAGAATATAAAAATGGAGATGGAACTTCTATTCAGGTATATAATGGTATTTCAACGTTCACTCTTGCTAATGAGAGTCCAGTATTTGCCATAAATGCAGGTAAAGATTTATTAGGCATTTCTACTAATCCCCTTGGCATCAGTTCTACTGGTGCGATTGCAGGTATTGGTTCTACTGCATATCAACTTTATTTTGTTGGATATGGTAGTGGTGTTAAACATAGTTTAAAGTCACAAAAGACTGAAGTTACAGGGTATATTGAAAAAGTAGTTGGAACTATTGTATGTAAAGAGAACCATAACCTAAAACAGGGTGACAACATAGAAGTTAAGGTCACTCCAGGTATTACTAAGAGAACTATTATTAATCCAGTTTACTTTGGAGCTTCTGAAGTTGATATTCTTAAGAATACTATCAATATTAAAGATCATGGATATAAAACAGGACAGAAAGCTGTTTATACATCATCCAATCCAATAAATGAATTAATCAACCATGATACATATTTCATTTATAGAGTTGATAAAGATAACTTTAGATTAACAAGTACATATTATAAATCAACTAAACTTGTACCAGATATTATTGAATTTACAACAAAAGGTTCTGGTCATAAACTTTCTCCAATTAATCCAAGATTATCTGTAGTTCGTGGATATAAAGTTGGATTTGCTGTATCAGACACTTCTCTGGGTGAAGAAATTTCTGGAAAGAGAAGACATGTATTTGATTTCAATTTTTATAAAGATAAAAACTTTACTAATCCATACTACACTAATGAAAAAGATACTGGATTCCAAGTTGTTGGTGTAGGTACTGTTGGCGTTAGTACTGAGGCAAGAGTTGATCTTTCTTTAACCCAATATAGTCCATCAGAATTGTGGTATAAGTTAACACCAATTAATTTAGATATTGCTGCTGATTCTAAGAGAGGTGGTATCATTGATGATGATATTATCAATTACTCAAGTTTGGAAGTAAAGGATAGTCCTTACAATGGTAAATTTATAGTTACTGGTATTGGAAGTACTACTTTTTCTTTCAATATGGCAGATCAACCAGAAAAAGATAAGTATACAACGGAAAGTGCAGTAGATTTAGAATATCAAACAACTTCTACAACAGCTCAAGGACCTGTTAAAAGACTTTTATTAAAATCTAGAGGTAGAGGTTATACAACTGTTCCTACAGTAACATCTATTGGTTCAACTGCTGGTATTGGTGCTATTATTAAATTGAATAGTAGTAATGTGGGTTCTTTGAAAGCATATACTACTAAAAACATTGGTTTTGATTATTCTTCAGATAAAACTATTAGACCACAAGTTCAATTCCCACAAATTCTTAGATTAGATAGACTTTCTAGGATTGATAATATTGGTGTTAGTTCTGGTGGCAAATATTATTTACAACCACCAACTGTAAGAATTATTGATAGAGTTACTGGAAAAATAAAAGATGAAGTTATAACTAGAACAACTCTTCAAGGAACATCTGTTAATAAAGTAGAACTTCTCACAAATACATATGATCTTTATGACACAAGTCCTAAAGTTGTAGCAATTAACAACACTAATGGAATTAAAATAAAAAATCTTACATATACTAGTGGAACAAATCTTGTTACTTTAATTTTACCTGGAACATGGACAGATACAACTTATCCATTTAAGCTGGGTGAGGAGATATATGTAGAGAATATTGGTGTTGGTTTAACAGGAAGTGGATATAATTCACCAGATTATGATTATAAACCATTTGTAGTTACTGGAGTTAATACAAACCCAGGTGGTGGAAATGCTTCTGTTTCTTATAATTTAGATTCTTCAGTAACAAATCCTGGTATTTTTAGTGGTCCAGGTTCTTCTGGTAGAGTTATGCATTATAGAGATATTGCTCAGTTTGATATTACTGTTAAGACAAATGAATTTGCTGAAGGTGAGACTGTCAGTACTGGAGATAAAACTGCTCTTGTAGTAAATTGGAATGATAATAATAAGTATTTGAAAGTTTTATCATTAGATAATATTGTGGTTGGAGATACTATTAGTGGACAATCATCTAAATCTGTTGCTCATGTAGAACAAGTAAATAGCTTTACTTCTACATTTGATATATCATCAAATGCTACTGTAAGAACAGGATGGAAAAAAGATACTGGTAAATTAAATACTGAACTTCAAAGATTAGAAGATAATAATTATTATCAAACATTTTCTTATTCATTAGGAAGTGTAATTGATTATTCTACTTGGAGAGATTCTATTAATAGTTTAGCACATGTCATAGGATTTAAGAACTTTGCTGATGTTAATATAGTTTCTTTTGCTGGAGAAGACGATAAAGGAAGAAGAAGTGCTAAGATGACTGTAGGGGATTCTGTTACTACAGTAGTGGTAGACCTTATTAGTGAGAAAGAATCAATATTTAATACGTATGATTTTGATTTGGTATCTGAAAATGCTATTAGAATTGATTCAAAAACAACAGCTTCTGATGAAGTTCATTTTGAAAATAAGATTCTTACAGACTATATTAAGTCAAATACGAATAGAGCATTATCTATAGACAGTGTAAGTCCTCAATTTAATGATTTACCAAGGGCTACTGCTTACTCAGATATAGCAGCTTTTGATCTTGATACGGTAAGAGCATGTAAGTTTTATGTTCTTCTATTTGATCAAAGATTTTCTGGTGAAAAAGAGATTATTCAAATTAATTTACTTCAAGATGGTTCACAAGGTTATATAATGCCTTTTGGTAGAGTAGAGACTCAAATTGACCTTGGAACATTCGATTTCAATGTTACTGGTTCTGTTGGTACTCTGAGATTCTTACCTGCTAAGTATAAGATTAATAACTATGCATTAAGAGTATATTCTCAAGAATCATTTATTGAAACTGATGCAACTGGTATTGGTTCTACTACTCTTGGTACTGGTTATAAGATTATTTCTACTTCTGCTGGTGTAGGAAGTACTGGTGCATCTCCTTTCCAGGTTGTTGGTTTAGGAACTGCTGGAGAAACAACAACTACGAAACTATTTGTTCAAACTAACGAAACTACTGGTGATAGAAGAAATCAAGTTAATGAACTTGTTGTTATGCAGCATGGTTCTGAAGTTTATATGGTTGATTATGCTCAGATGCAAGATGAAAATACATCAATAACTAACTCTCCAAATGTAGGACTTGGTACTTTTGGTGCTGATGTAAGGTCTGGTATTGCAAGTGTTTACTTTACTCCTGTTGCTGGAGTTGGTGTTACGATGAGAATTCATCAAACATCTATTGATTCAAATGCAACTGGTATTGGGAGTACAAATATTTCTCTAACACAAATACTAACTACAACAACAAATATTGCTGCAACAGGTTCACCACAACCAACACGGATTAGTGGATTTGGTTCTAATAGTTATCAGGCAGCAGATTGTTTAATAGAAATTAATGATACGACTAATAATAAGAGAGCTGTTACTCAGGTAACAATGATACATGATGGAATTACTCCATATTATTCTGAATTTGGTTATATTGATAATGATAATTCTATTGGTAGTGGTAGTGGTATTGGAACTGTAGGAGTTGGATATTCATCTGTTTCTGGAGGTGATTTAGAACTAAGACTTACTCCTCCTGCAAATACAGCAATTACTACTAAGGTATATCAGTTGAATATGACTGAAACTGGAGGTGGTGTTGGATTTGTAACCTTTAGTGACAGTAGAATCAAAGTTGAGGACGGTTCTTACACTGGTACAGAAAATGATATCAAGTTCTCATTTGATTTAAAACATGCAGAAGCTTCTGTATTCCATAAGGTCTTTAATTCTTCAGATCCATCAGTAGTTGATGTGACAAATAATACGTTTGTAGTTGATAATCACTTCTTCAATACAGGTGAGAGACTTACTTATACTCCAACTGGTACTGGTACAACAATGAGTGTTGGTATTGCAGCTACAACAGTTGTAGGGTTTGGAAATACTAATAAACTTCCATCTACAGTTTATGCAGTTAAGATTGCTGAGAATAAGTTTAAAGTTTCTGG
>LULT01000314.1_pt1 | contig 11716 bp, 12 predicted proteins | sample 728141 | NCBI WGS metagenome assembly LULT01 (sample SAMN03860282, study PRJNA289734) | marine metagenome | biome: seawater column; feature: ocean; material: water; isolation source: Red Sea water column Station 108 - depth 100m | place: Saudi Arabia: Red Sea | collected 2011-10-15 | depth 100 m | reverse complement strand
ACAGATAAATTAGAAAAAAGAATAATGAGAAATATATATAATTTTTTCTGTTAACAACTTTTAGTTGTATTTATTTAACTTCAGATAGAAGAGGTTTGTTATTAAAGTACGCTTCTATATTACTTACCGCTAACATTGCCATAGCATCTCTTGTTTCATAATTAGAACTGCCTATGTGTGGAAGTAAAAAACAATTATCTAATTTTAAATACCTTTCATCAACATGTGGTTCATTAACGAAAACATCTAAACCTGCAGCATAAATTTTATTTTTTTGTAAAGCTTCAATTAATGCCTCATCATCTACTGTTGAACCTCTAGATGTATTTATAACTATAGCATGTTTTGGAAGTAGATTTATTGTTTCAGAATTTAAGATATTTTTAGTTTCAGCTGTTGCTGGAGTATGAATTGATACAAAATCACAATCTGGCATCATTGAATTAACAGATTCATAATATTTTGCTCCATCTTCTAACTCTTCAGATAATTTGTTTCTATTATAATAAATTATTTTCATACCAAATCCTTTTGCTCTCTTTGCTACAATACGTCCAATTCTTCCCATTCCAATTAGTCCCAAAGTCTTGCCTGTTAATGACTGACCCATTACAAAGTTTACAAAATCAACTTTTACGTCTTTCCATTTTCCTGATTTTACTAAATTAAATCCTTCATAAGCTTTTCTGCAAGTTGCAAGCATTAAAAGTAGAGTTATTTCTGCTACAGCATCATTTAATACATTAGGTGTATTAGTAATAATAATATTTTTTTCTTTTGCCGCTTTTATATCTATATGATCATATCCAACTGAAAAAGTTGCTATAATTTTTAATGTACCATTCATTTGATTAAAAAAATTTTCATCAAACTTATCCCATCCTGAAACTATCAAACCATCATATTTATTAGCTAAATTTATTAATTCTTCGTATGGAATAGGTTTGTCCTCTTTATTAAATGTAGCATCAAAATTCTCAGCAAGTCTATTCTCTGCTTCATCCGTCATTTTTCTTGTTACTAGAATTTTAGGCTTCATTAGTGATTATTTCTTGGTATTCCTTTTTTTTCAGCAATATCCATAAATAAGCCTCTAGTTCTAATACAAGCTCCGTCTTCTAGTTGACCGACATGTAATCTTGATATTTCTTGCCATGGAGTTTGGTTGTTTAACTTTGGAATTTTTTTTCTTTTTCTTCTTTTGATAAATTCTGATTTCGATATGAGTAAATCAACTCTTTTTTTATTCAAATCGATACACATTTTATCGCCAGTTTTTATAATAGCTAAATCTCCTCCAACTGCTGATTCTGGTGAAACATGCAATATTGATGGACTTTCAGAAGTTCCACTTTGTCTACCATCTCCCATTGTCGGCAAAGCATTAATTCCTTTTTTTAAGAGTCTATCGGGTGGCTGCATATTTACTACTTCTGCGGCACCTGGATATCCCACTGGTCCACATCCTCTTATTATTAAAATTGAATTTTCATCAATTTTTAAATTCTTACTATTAATTCTCTTATGATAATCTTCAGGTCCTTCAAATACCACTGCCTTTCCTTTAAATACATTTAGATGGCCCGGATTAGATAAATACCTTTCTCTAAATTCAGAGCTTATAACTGATGTTTTCATTACTGCAGATGAAAAAAAGTTTCCTTTCATAATTAAAAATCCTGCCTTTTCAGATAGGTTATCTTTAAAACTTTTTATTACTTTTCTATCAATTTGTATTTTTTTCTTTAAATTTTCTCCAACTGTTTTTCCAGTTACTGTAATTACGTTTGTATGGATTTTTTTATTCTTCATTAATTCTTTCATGATAGCCGGTATTCCTCCTGCTCTATAAAAACTTTCCATTAAATATTCGCCAGCTGGTTGGCAATTAACTAATAAAGGAATTTTATGACCTAGTTTTTGCCAATTAGATAAATCAAATTTAATACCCATATGGTTAGCTATTGCAATTAAGTGAGTAGTACAATTACTTGATCCTCCTATTGCACTTGCAACAATAACGGCATTTTCAAAAGCCTTACGCTTCATAATCTTAGATGGTTTAAGATCTTCATGTACCATTCTAACTATTCTCTTTCCTGTTTCGAATGAGATCTGTTCTCTTTCTCTGTAAGGCGCAGGTATTACAGCGCATCCTGGTAGAGACATGCCAAGAGCTTCAGCAACAGAATTCATTGAAGATGCTGTTCCCATTGTATTGCAGTGTCCTATGCTTGGAGCTGCTGCAGAAACCATATCCATAAATTCTTCATAATTAATTTTACCTTTGCCAAGAAGTTTTCTAGCTTCCCAAACAATTGTTCCTGATCCTGCCAGTTTACCTTTATAATTTCCATCTAGCATTGGGCCTCCTGATAAAACAATAGATGGAATGTTAACTGTAGCTGCAGCCATTAAGGCAGCTGGAGTAGTTTTATCACAGCCAGTTGTTAGAACTACTCCATCAATTGGATAACCGTATAAAACTTCTACTAATGACAAATATGATAAATTTCTATCCAACATTGCTGTTGGTCTTTTTCCTGTTTCTTGAATTGGATGTGTTGGAAATTCCATTGGAATACCTCCTGCTTTTCTAATTCCATCTTTAATTCTTTTGCTCAAAGAAAGAAAATGTCTATTGCAAGGAGAAAGATCGCTGCCTGACTGAGCAATTCCTATAATTGGATTTCCTGATTGAAGTTCTTTTCTTGTTAAACCATAATTTAGATATCTTTCAAGATATAGCGCAGTCATCTCAGGGTCTTTAGGATTATTAAACCACTGGGCGCTTCTTAAATTCTTTTTTTTCATTTAATTTATAATATTTAATTAAAGTTAGTTTAGTTTATAATAAATATATTAAATAAATTATATAATGAAAAAATGAACAGTCTAATAGTTTTAAATCAAAATGATAATGTCGGAGTAAGTCAATTTATTATACCTGAAAAAACAAAAATTGAAGGCAAAGATATAGTAACCAAAGATCCAATACCTTTTGGTCATAAAGTTTGTTTAAAAACAGTAAATAAGGGTGATCCAATAATAAAATATGACCAAATAATAGGTTTTGCATCAAAAAACATACATCCTGGAGAGCATGTTCACTCACATAATTTAGAATTTAAAGAATTTGATAGAAAGTACAAAGTAACTGAAAAAAAACTAGTTATTGATGAAAAAAGCGATACTTTCTTTAACGGTATACTTAGAGAAAATGGACAAGTAGCTACAAGAAATTATATTGGTATAGTTAGTACTGTCAATTGCTCTGCAACTGTGACTAAAATGATTGTTGAAAAAATAAAGTATTCTGAAATTTTAAATGATTATCCTAATATTGATGGAATAGTTCCAATTACTCATTCTACTGGATGTGGAATGAATACAGAAAGTGAAGGAATGCAAATTTTTCAGAGAACTATAGATGGTTTTAAAAATCATCCTAATTTTTCACATGTTTTTGTAATCGGATTAGGTTGTGAATGTGCGCAAATAAGTTTGTTTGATAAATCTTTAAAAAAACACAATCGAATACACTTTTTAACTATACAAGATGAAGGTGGAACTAAAAAAATTGTAGATAAAGTACTTAGTCAAATAAAAAACCTTTTAAACGAAGCAAATGATGTTAAAAGAAGTCCTCAATCTATAAATAATCTAATACTTGCATTACAATGTGGCGGGTCTGACGGTTATTCAGGAATCTCAGCTAATCCAGCTTTAGGTGTTGCTGCTGATATGCTGGTAAAAAAAGGGGGAAGTTCAATACTTTCTGAAACTCCTGAAATATATGGAGCAGAACATTTATTAATTAACAGAGCTAACAATCAAAAGACAGCTGATAAATTACTAGAAAAAATAAAATGGTGGAAACACTACACTTCAATAAATAATAGTTCTATGGATAACAATCCAGCTCCAGGAAATAAAAAAGGAGGCTTAACTACTATTCTGGAAAAATCATTAGGTGCAGTAGCTAAAGGAGGAAATTCTATATTGCAAGACGTTTTAAGTTATGCTGAGCCATTAAAAAATAAAGGTTTCAATTTTATGGATTCTCCTGGTTATGACCCAGTTTCTGTAACTGGACAAGTTGCATCGGGAGCAAATGTAATATGCTTTACAACAGGAAGAGGTTCTTGCTTTGGCTGCAAACCTGCTCCAAGTTTAAAATTAGCAACTAACTCAGCAATGTATAATAAATTAAGTGAAGATATGGATATAAACTGTGGGACCATTGTTGACGGAAAAGAAAATATTGAAACATTGGGAAAAAGAATTTTTGAACTTGTCGTTAATACTGCCTCAGGAAATAAATCAAAAAGTGAAATTAATGGATACGGTGATGAAGAATTTAATCCTTGGCAAGTCGGCGTTGTAATGTAGAATATTTTATAACGCAAATTCAAATCAATTATAAATGCCTAAAAATCAAAAAACTTCATTATTTAAAGTAGTATTTTTAGCTGCTACTGGATTTTTTTTATTTGTATGTATGGACTCAACAGCAAAGTATTTAGGCTCTGTAATGCCTGTAACTCAAGCTGTTTGGGGAAGATTTTTTTTTCATTTTGTTGCTATTTGTCTCTATTTTTTAGCTTTTAAACCAAAATTAAATCTAAAGCGAAATTTTAAAATTCAAGCAATTAGATCAGTTTTAATGGTTACGGCAACATTTTTTATGTTTAACTCTCTTCAACGTTTTGATTTAGTTGATATATATGTAGTTTTTTTTAGTGCGCCACTAATTGTCTCTTTATTATCTGCTTACTTTCTTAAAGATGTTCTTTCTTTCAAGGGAGTAATTTTAATGCTTTTAAGCTTTGGAGCGATTATCTATTCTTTAGGACCTAGTATGAAAATACTAAGCCCAGAATTAATATTTCCTATTGTTCCACCGCTTTGCTGGGCTCTCTATCAATTTTTTACAAAACTTATCTCTGGAAATAACGAACCGTTTACCGCATTATTTTATACAGCAATATTAGGTGCATTAGTTTTCACAATTTATATATCTTTCAACTGGGTGCCCATTGAAAATAATTTGTATTGGATTGGTTTAATTTTGATGGGTATCTTTGGTTTTTTAAGTCATTTTATAATCATATATGCAATACAATTATCTAATTTATCTTTTGTTACTAATTTTCAATATTCACAATTATTATGGTCTACTGTAATAAATTTCCTAATCTTTGGTGTGCCATTTGATTATAATAAAATTATAGGAGTAATTGGAATAATTATTTTTGGAGTTTTATTTATTAGAACCGAAGGTTCGAAAAAAAAAGTTAATTAAATCTTTATCTTTTTTCCATTTCTAGAACTTTTTCTAATAGCATCAAATATTTTTAAAGATATTAATCCATCATTTCCATTAACTTTAGGCTTTACTTTTTTCAATATAACATCAGAAAAATGATTTATTTGATTGGTTAATGTATTATCATCTTTTTTTATATTATCTTGTTTTATAAAAATTTTATTCCACCAACTTCTTTCTTTTTTATAATACCAATTTTTTAGATTTGGGAACTGAACTGAACCTTTGGTTCCGCCAATGAAATAAGATGATTGATTTGTAATTGGGTATGCTGGGTTTTCGCCTGCTGTTAATTCATAGCTCCAAGGAGCAACAATAGTATCTGAAATGTTTAAAGTACATAATACTCCCGATCTAAAAGTTAAATTTACTACAGCTGTATCTTCTACATTAAATTTTCTAATCTTATTTGAAGTAATTGCCTGAACATACTTTATAGGACCAAGTAGATAGCACATCATATCAATGTCATGAACCAAATTTATTCCCAAAGGACCACCTCCTTTTTTAGTTCTCCATTTTTCATTGTAATATTTTTTATGCTTGTACAACCAACACAAAACATTAGCGGAAACAATATTTCCTAATTTTTTGGATGTAATTATTCTTTTTACTTTAGACACTATAGAATTATGTCTTCTATGATATCCAATTAAAAGAGGAGTTTTATTCCTTTTGGAATTTTTTTGATAAAACACTTGCTTTTTTAGTAATATCTACAATCGAATGAAGATTTGCTTTATTTGAATTTTTAATTGCTTTTATATGTTGAAGACCCATTAAACCTGTGCCTACAACTGAAATATTAACTTTTCTATTTTTCATTTAATAATTACTGAATTTTAAATTTTGTAAAATATTTATATAACTTTAGAGGTTTTGTTAAAGTGCTTGGAAATTTATTAATATTAGGTGACTCTGGGAAAAATTGAGTTTCTAAACAAACTCCTTGGTAAGGAAACAACTTTTTTTTATATTTAAGACTTTGACTTGTGTATAATTGAACTCCTGGTAAATCAGTGTAAAGATCAATTTTAATTTTACTTTCTCTGTTTTTTAAAGAAGCTATAAAATTTCCAGGTTTTTTATTTTTTACATAAGTTAAATCAAAACCAGATTGATTTATGGTTTTTGAAACTTTTTTTATTTTTTTAATTGAATTTAATTTTATTTTTTTTCCTATATTTGAATATTTTCTAAAATCATTTATTGAATTATTGACAGTATTTATTTTACCAGTTGGTATTAAATAATTATTAACATCTAAATATTGATTAGCATTAATTTTTAAATCATGATTAAAAATATTCTTTTTTTTGCTTAGATTTAAATTCCAGTAACTGTGGTTTGTTAAATTAACATGAGTTAATTTGTCCGAAATATATTCATATTTTATAAAAAAATTATTTTTTTTTAATTCAAAAACACATTTTGCTAATAAATTTCCTGGAAAGCCTTGATCTAAATGTGGCGACTGAATTCTATAAACTATTTTTTGTTTTAAATGTTTGGTCTTCTTCCATATTAATCTATCAAATCCTTTTTTTCCTCCGTGTAATAAGTTTTTTCCTTCGTTATTGTTAAGTTTGTATTTTTTATTACCTATAATAAATTTAGATTTCGAAATTCTGCCTGCAAATCTCCCACAGGTTGATCCTACATAAAAATTTTTAGATTTATAATTATCTTTGGAGCCTAAATTTAATATTAAATTTACTTTTTTTTTTTTATGAAAAACTTCAAATAAAGTTGCTCCAATGTTTAAGGTCTTTATTCTTAAATATTTATTTTCAATTGTATAGCAGTTAATCTTCACTTTAATTATTTACAACCAACCTTTGTCAACTATATAAGATTGATTTGTACAACCGGAAGATTGATCAGAAGAAAAAAATAATACTGCTTGTGCTATTTCATTTGGCATTAATTTTTCTTTTAAACATTGTTTTTTCATCAATTCTTCTTCAGACTCTTTGTTTAGCCACATATCTATTTGTCTTTGAGTCATTACCCATCCAGGCACTACAGAATTAACTCTAATATTAAATTCCCCAAGGTCTCTTGCAAAAGATCTGGTCATTCCAACAACGCCTGATTTTGCCGCAGTATATGCGGCCATACCTCCTTGACCTACCATCCAAGAAGTTCAGCCCATATTAATTATAACTCCTCCATTATTTTCGATCATTGATTTTTTAACCGCTTGTACTGTAAAAAAGAAATGTCTTAAATTTACATTAATTCTTTCATCCCAATATTCTACAGTTACATCGTCAATTTTATGCCTAGTACTTCTACATTTATATCAACAAAATACACTTCTGACCCTTGTTCACAAAAATGTTCAACAATTGAAGCTCCAATTCCAGAACCTCCTCCTGTTATAAAAACTCTTTTATTTTCTAAATCAAAGTATTTAACTTTCATAATCTTAAATTTTATATTTTATCTTGTTCCTCCGTCTACAATAAAGTTTTGATTTGTGCAACCAGATGATTGATTTGAGGAAATGAAAAGAACAACTCTTGCAACATCTTCTGGTTTTAACTCTCTTCTTAAGCATTGTCTGCTTAATACAAATTTTTTATATTCTGGTGTAAGTATTTCTTTTAATTGTCTTTCAGTCGAAACAGATCCAGGCATAACAGAATTAACTCTAATATTATATGTTCCCAAGTCTCTAGCAACAGATCTTGTAAGACCTAAAATTCCTGATTTAGCTGTTGTATAAGCTGGCATTCCTCCAACACCCATCATCCATGATAATGAGCTCAAGTTTATAATTGATCCATTTTTATTTTTTATCATTGAGTTTTTTACCGATTGTATTGTGAAAAAATAATGTTTTAAATTTAAAGTCATTCTATTATCCCAGTATTCTTCTGTTACTTCGTCAATTTCATGTCTTTGATCATTAGCGGCATTGTTAACCAAAATATCAATATTTCCGTTTTCTATAATAATTTTTCTTATTACTTCCTGAAGTTGTTTAATATTTAATAGATTGCATTTAATAAAATTTGGTATTTTAAAATTTAATTTTTTAATTTTATCTATTAATTTTTTTGACTCTTCTACATTTATATCAACAAAATACACTTCTGATCCTTGTTCACAAAAATGTTCAACAATTGAAGCTCCGATTCCAGAACCTCCTCCTGTTATGAAAACTCTTTTATTTTCTAAATCAAAGTATTTAACTTTCATTAAAATTTATATTATTTTTGAATATTTATAGAGAATTTAACTTGAAAATATAGATTTTATTTAGCTTTGTAACCTAAACCAATATTATTTGTTTTTTTACTCAAATCCATAATTTTTGGATACTCATAATTTAATCCTAAAAGTTGTCGCACTTTTGGATTTGAATTATTTTTAAAGTCTTCTGATAGATAAGTGACTAAATCTTCAACCGGTTTTATATATTTAGGAAGAAACTCTATCAATAATGCTGCTCTTTGGTGATTTGATTTATTAGGTGAAGCTCCATGCCAGCAGTTGCCATTAAAAAAAACTAAATCTCCTGGATTGGCAATCATTTGTAGTTTATTTGAAAAGTCATCATTTTCATTTGGATAGTGTAATTTTTTTTGTGATCTTGGTATGTAAGCTGTTGCTCCTGATTCTTCTGAACAAATATCCAGGGGTATAGTGGCCTGACAGTTTTGTGCAAATGAACTATTAAGACCCATAGGAAAAGTCTCACTATTATAAAAATCCCAATATGGATAATCTATATGCAGTTCCTGACCTGAAGACCCTGGGAGCAATCTACTTGCACAGTAAGAACCACAAAAAAATTCTGAGCCTAAAAGTTTAGACATTAAGTTAAAAACAATGTCATCTGAAATTAATTTACTAAAAACCTCACCTTTACCAAACAAATTCCATATCCTTTGCTGAAGCTGAATTTTGTCAGATGCTTCAGCCTCGGCATTAAAGTGGGACTCTTTTTGCTCTTGTGTATCTGCAAAATAATTAACAATCTTTCTTGCTTCATTGATATCATCTAAATTATATACATTTTCAATAACTATAACTCCAGATTCATGCATTAATTCGTTTAATGCTTCATTAATATTAAAATTTTCTCTCGAGAATTTCTGCATAGTTAATTTTAAATGAAAAAAAAATGAAAAAAAATAAAAAAAAATTATAATTCTAATTCTTGAGCAAGATCGCCAATTTTTGCACCACCTGACATCAATCTTTTTACATCTTCACCACCAAGTTCTGAAGACAATCCTGAACCAATTACTTCTCCTAAACTTAAAAAAGTATATCGATCAGCTATAAGGCGTGCATGAATTTCATTGTGTGTAATAAGTATAATTGCAATATTTCCAAGACTTTGAACTTTTTTTATTGTTTTTAAAACTTCCATTTGCTGCTTTTGACCTAATGCTGATGTAGGTTCATCTAATATTAGTATCTTTGCACCAAAGTAAATTGCTCTTGCAATAGCCAAAGTTTGTCTTTGTCCACCTGACATTGTTCCAACTGGTTGGTTGGGGTTTGTAATGTTAATTCCAATTTTAGACATTTCTTCTGTTGTTATTCTATCCATCTCATCCATTTGCATTAAGCCAAATGGGCCAGGTCCTTTTTTTATTTCACGTCCAAGAAAAAAATTTCTTGTTACTGATGTTAAAGCGTTGAGTGCTAGATCTTGATAAACTGTTCCAATACCTGCATCAGATGCTTGACGTGGAGTAGTAAAGTTAACAATTTCTCCATCTACCTTTATTTCTCCACTTGTCATAAGATGAACTCCGGATAACACTTTGATCAAAGTTGACTTTCCAGCTCCATTATCACCTAAAAGAGCGTGAACTTCTCCTGGATAGACATCTAATGAAACACCATTTAAAGCGGTAAATGTTCCAAATTTTTTTACTAAATTCTTTATTTCAATTAATGGTTTTCTATCCATTAGATATTTCCCATAATTCGTTTTCTAATATTCTCATTTGTAAGAGCAGCAGTAACAAGAACAGCTCCAAGGAATACTCTATAGAATGATCCATCAATTCCTGGAATATAAAAGAAAGCTTCTTTTGCTATTCCAAAAATAATTGTACCTAGAATAATTCCACCTATTGTTCCAAAACCTCCTGTTAGCACGACACCACCAATAACCGCTGCAGCAATTGCTTCTAATTCTTTTAAATTACCTTTAGCTGTATCCGCAGTATTAACTTCAAATACTTGACATGCTGCAAACATAGTTGCGCAGAATGCAGTATTCACAAATAATGAAATCTTAACTTTGTTTGTTGGCACACCATTAGCCTTTGCAGCGCTAAGATTTCCTCCAGTTGAATAAATCCAGTTACCTGCTTGAGTTTTGCTCAAAATAAAATAACAAATTAGAGCGATAAGTCCCCAAATCATTAAACAAGAATACATTCCTTTAGCAAAAATGTTCCCATAGTTATTTACATTCCAATCTGCTGTAAAATACAACCAGTTAAAAACTGGTTCCATAATGTCGCCTCCAAAGAAGTTAGCGACTGGTCTTGCAGTAACTATGGTGTCAATATAAGCTTTTGCTATATCAATATCAGTAACTGCTTTTGCTGCAACTTCAGGAACATTAACTCCAGCTTCTATTTTCTTTGTCAAAATTTCTACCATTGAATCATTGCCAGATTTTTTTGCTCCAGCTAAAGATTTTTCTAAAGTTGCAATCATTTTTTCTGAATTTGAGGTAGTTTTGAAAGCTGCAACTTTTTCGTTAATATATGTTAATCGTTCAGTTAATTTTGCAACCGTGCTTGCCGGCACAGTGCTAAGAATTTCTAATAATTGGTCATTTGGTAAAGCTTTAGCCGCATCCCTTTCCATTTCTCCATGACCTGGTACATTTATAATGTTTTTAATATCTGGTAAATCTGTAACGGTTGTTGATCCAGCAGTTTGATCAGGAGCTCTGTTAAATGCTCTATACGATACTTCTGTTAAACCTCTTAAAAAGAAAAGTCCACCTAGTGTAACAATGAAAGAAGCTATACCACTTTTAACTATTATCCATCCCTGAATCCATCCAAAAGATAGAGTCATGCATAAAGTAATTAATATTGCTAGTAGTGGAGAGACATTTCTAATTTCAAATAATTTTAATCCCTCAAAATGAAAACCTCCTTCAAAAGATATGTAAGGAATAACAATAGCAAAACCCCATTTTAGTATCATTGCCATACAACCGCCAGCAAAACCGATCATTGAACCAACGGAAAGATCAAATTCACCTGCTATAATTAACATTCCAGCAGCAAGTGCTACGATCCCTAATTGAGCAATTACCCTAAAATTATTTCTAATTCCTAAAGCGTTAAATCCTTCACCAGAAAAAGGATTAAGAGAAAATTGTCCTTCTGGAAT
>LULT01000270.1_pt1 | contig 11833 bp, 9 predicted proteins | sample 728141 | NCBI WGS metagenome assembly LULT01 (sample SAMN03860282, study PRJNA289734) | marine metagenome | biome: seawater column; feature: ocean; material: water; isolation source: Red Sea water column Station 108 - depth 100m | place: Saudi Arabia: Red Sea | collected 2011-10-15 | depth 100 m | reverse complement strand
GGCGGCAGCCGGCGGGACGCCGGCCCAGGCGCGCCGGGTCGTGCTCGCCTCCGGTGTCGTGCTGGGTCTGGTCGCCGCGCTGCTGGGGGTGGTCCTGGGCCTGGTCCTCGCCTGGGCGGTGATGCCCGGCGTCCAGCGCTTCTCCGGCCAGCGGTTCGGCCCCTACGACGTGGTGCCGACGCACCTCGCGGCGGTGGCCGCGTTCGGCCTGGTCAGCGCCGTGCTCGCCGCGGCCGTGCCGGCCTGGCTGGCCTCCCGCCAGGACGTCGTGGCCGTCCTGGCCGGGCGTCGGGGCGACCCGAAGCCCTCGCGCCGCAGCCCGCTGCTCGGCCTCGTGCTGATGGGCGCCGGCATCGCCGGCGCGACGTACGGCGGGGCGCAGGGCACCTCGGGGGGTGGCGAGATCCCGATCGCGGTCTCGGCGATCGTCTGCGTGCTGGCGATGATCCTGCTGGCGCCGGTGGTGGTCGGTGTGGTGGCCCGGCTGGCGCGACGCCTGCCCCTGCCGCTGCGCTTCGCGGCCCGCGATGCCGCCCGGCACCGCACCCGCACGGTGCCGGCCGTCGCCGCGGTCGCGGCCACGGTGGCCGGGGTGGTCGCCCTCGGGATCGCGGTGTCCAGCGACGAGGCGCAGAACCGCGAGGGCTACACCGCGACCCTCCCCGACGACGCCGCGGCGATCGTCGACTACCGCCGACGCCCCGACCTGGACGCCATGGCGAGGCGGGTGGCCGAGGTCGCACCCGACGTCACCGTCGAGCGGGTCCTCGGCATCCGTGACAGCGGGCGGCGCCGGAACGAGGTCCGCGTCACCGGCCCCGACGGTGGCCGCATCCTCACCGGGTGGAACAGCACCCTCGGCTCCTCGATGCTGGTGGGTGACGCGGTGCCCGCGGCCATGATCGGTCTCGATGACGACCAGCGGGCGGCAGCCGATGCCGTGCTCGCCCGCGGCGGGGTCGTCGCGTTCAGCGACCGGGCCCTCGAGGCGGAGGAGGCGCGCGTGCGCCTGATCCGGCACGACGGCCGCGAGCGGCGGTCGACCAGGGTCGAGTTCCCGGCGTACTTCGTCACTCCCGAGGCGGACTTCCCGCCGGCCCAGGGGGTGCTGTCCCCGGCGGCGGCCGAGGAGCTCGGCGCGGAGGTCGTCGGAGCGGCGCTCTACCTGCCCGGTCCGCTCTCGACCGCCGAGGCCACCGACATCGACGAGGCCGTCTCGGGCATCGCGCGCAGCGCCAGCTTCTACGTCGAGCGCGGCTACCAGACCGACGACGAGACGATGATCGCCCAGCTCGTGCTCGGCGGGCTCGGGGCCGTGCTGATGCTCGGCGGCACGTTGACCGCGACGTTCCTGGCGCTCTCCGACGCGCGACCCGACCTGGCGACGCTGTCGGCGGTCGGGGCGACGCCGCGCACCCGACGCTCGGTCGCGGCGGCGTACGCGCTGGTCGTGGGGTTCGTGGGAGCAGTCCTCGGAGCGCTGGTGGGCGCGGTGCCGGGGATCGCCATCACCTACCCGCTGACCGGCCCCTACGACTACTACGGGGCGGGGCGGGCGGTGGGGCCGTCGCACTACCTCGACGTCCCGTGGCTGCTCGTCCTCGGGGTGGTCGTGGGCCTGCCGCTGCTCACCGCGGCGCTGGTGGGCGTCACCGCTCGCTCCCGCCTGCCCCTCACCGCCCGCCTCGACTGACCCATGAGACGCCGACCCGGCGCGTCCTTCCGGAAGTTTGCGCCGGTTCGACCCTCACTCCGTGCCGAGCCGGCGCGTCCTTCCGGAAGTTTGTGCCGGCTCGGCCGTCTCGGCAAGAAAAAAGCAGGGTTGACTGTTTGTTAGTGCCCGTGGTGGGCTGCGCGGGTGACGACGAGCCAGGGGGCTGCTCGCATGGAGCGCCGCGTGCCCCAGGAGGAGCGCAGCCGCGTGATGCGGGCGCGTCTGCTCGAGGCGACCGTCGAGCTGTTGGTCGAGCGCGGCTTCTCCGGTACGTCGACGACCCTGGTCAGTGAGCGGGCCGGTGTCAGCCGGGGCGCGCAGCTGCACCACTTCCCGACCAAGAACGACCTGGTCGTCGCCGCCGTCGAGCACCTGACCCAGGTCCGGGGGGCCGAGCTGGCCGCCGCGGCTGCGGCCGTCCCCACCCCGCGCAGCACCCGCGCGGTGCTCGACCTGCTCGGCGACCACTTCACCTCACCGGTCTTCACCGCCGCCCTCGAGCTGTGGGTCGCCGCACGCACCGACGCCGACCTGATGGCCGCGGTCGGACCGCTGGAGCAGAAGGTCGGTCGCGAGGTGCACCGGCTGACCGTCGAGCTGCTCGGCGTCGACGAGACCGCCCCTGGTGCCCGCGAGCTCGTGCAGGCCACGCTCGACCTGGTGCGCGGCCTCGGCCTCGCCAACACCATCACCGACGACCGGCGCCGGCGCGAGGCGATCCTCGACCGCTGGGCCCTGACCCTCGACGCCACGCTGACCGGGAGGACCCCCTGATGACCAGCAGCTCGCTGCTCGACGACCTGCTCGCCGACCTCACCGCGGAGGGCGACGCCCTGCGCGCGGTGGTGACCGGGCTGGAGCCCGACGACTGGCGCACCAGCACCCCCGCACCCGGGTGGACCATCGCCCACCAGGTCGCCCACCTCGCCTGGACCGACGAGCAGGCCGTGCTCGCCGCCCGCACCACCGACGCCGAGCGCTGGCCGACAGGCAAGGCCGACTGGGACGCCGTCGTGACCGCCGCGCTGGCCGACGTCGACGGGTTCGTCGACGCCGGGGCCGAGGAGCTCGCGGCCCTGCCGATCGAGGAGCTGCTCGCCCGCTGGGACGCCGGCCGCACCGCGCTCGGCGAGGCGCTACGGGCGGTGCCGGCCGGCGCGAAGATGCCGTGGTTCGGGCCGCCGATGTCGCCGGCCTCGATGGCCACGGCGCGGTTCATGGAGACCTGGGCGCACGCGCTGGACGTGTACGACGCGGTCGCCAACCCGGCCGCGGAGGGCGGTCGCCCGCTGCCCACCGACCGCATCAAGCACGTCGCGCACCTCGGCGTCCGCACCCGTGACTTCGCCTACTCCGTGCACCAGCAGGAACCGCCGGCCGAGCCGTTCCGCATCGAGCTGACCGCGCCCTCGGGCGAGAGCTGGACCTGGGGCCCCGAGGACGCCGAGCAGCGGGTCAGCGGGTCGGCGTACGACTTCTGCTGCCTGGTCACCCAGCGCGTGCACCGCGACGACACCGACCTGGTGGCCGTCGGTGACGACGCCGAGCACTGGCTGACGATCGCCCAGGCCTTCGCCGGCCCCGCGGGTGAGGGGCGGGACAAGCGATGAGCGCGACCACGAGCCCCGCTCGGGACCTGTTGGTCGGCAACTGCTCCGGGTTCTACGGCGACCGGCTCTCCGCGATGCGCGAGCTGGTCGAGGGCGCCCAGGAGGACGGCCGCCCGGTCGACGTGATCACCGGCGACTACCTCGCCGAGCTGACCATGCTGATCCTCGGCAAGGACACGATGAAGGACCCCTCGCTGGGGTACGCGCGGACCCACCTGCGCCAGCTCGAGGACTGCCTCGGCCTGGCGCTGGAGAAGGGCATCCGGATCGCCACCAACGCCGGCGGGCTCAACCCCGCGGGGCTGGTGGCGAAGGTCCGCGAGGTCGCGAGCGGGCTCGGGCTCGACGTCGCCGTCGCCCACGTCGAGGGCGACGACCTGCGTCCGCGGGCCACGGAGCTCGGCCTCGACGGTGCGCTCACCGCCAACGCCTACCTCGGCGGCTTCGGCATCGCCCGCGCGCTCGACGCGGGGGCGCAGGTGGTGGTCACGGGCCGGGTCACCGACGCCGCGCTGGGCGTGGGCGCCGGCGCCTCGCACTTCGGGTGGACCCCGGCCGACCACGACGCGCTCGCGGGCGCGGTCGTCGCCGGCCACGTCATCGAGTGCGGCACCCAGGCCACCGGCGGCAACTTCTCCGGCTTCCGCCAGCTGATGAAGGCCGGCATGGCCCCCCGCAAGCCGCTCGGCTTCCCGGTCGCCGAGCTGCACGCCGACGGCTCCAGCGTCATCACCAAGCAGGCCGGCACCGGCGGCGCGGTCACCGTCGACACCGTCACGGCGCAGCTGGTCTACGAGATCCAGTCCACGCGCTACCTCAATCCCGACGTCACCACCCACCTCGACACCGTGCGGCTCGAGCAGCTCGGCCCCGACCGGGTCGGCATCTCCGGCGTCGTCGGCGAGGCGCCGCCGCCGCGGCTGAAGGTCTGCGTCAACGAGCTCGGCGGCTGGCGCAACTCCATGGAGCTCGTGCTCACCGGTCTCGACGTCGAGGCCAAGGCCGACTGGGTGCGCGAGCAGGTCTCCCCGCGGCTCACCGCGGCCGAGGTCGAGTGGAGCCGGGTGTCGCTGCCCGAGCTCGACGCCGACACCGAGGAGGCCGCGTCCACGCTGCTGCGCTGCACGGTCAAGGACCCCGAGCCCGGGCCGTGCGGCAAGGGCTTCACCGGCCCGCTGGTCGAGATCGCGCTGGGCTCCTACCCGGGGTTCACGATGACCACCCCGCCGAGCCAGCCGACGCCCTTCGGCGTCTACCGCGTGGCGTACGTCGAGCGCAGCGAGGTCGAGCACGTCGTCGTGCTCCCCGACGGCACCCGCGAGGTCGTGCCGGACCCCGAGGAGACCACCGAGGTCGACCACACGCTCGGCCTGCGCCCCAGCCCCTACCCGGCGCCGCCGGACACCCTCAACCGCCGTCTGCCGCTGGGCACGTTCGTGCACGCGCGCTCGGGCGACAAGGGCGGCGACGCCAACATCGGGCTGTGGGTCGCGCACGACGGCTCGGAGAAGTACGACGCCCGGGTGACCTGGCTGGCCAAGGTGATGAGTCCGCGCAAGGTGCGCGAGCTCGTCCCCGAGGCGGCCGACCTGCCCGACGACGCCATCGAGGTGCACTGCCTGCCCAACCTCGGCGCCGTCAACGTCGTCATCAAGGGCCTGCTCGGCGACGGGGTGGCCGCGTCTACCCGTTTCGACCCGCAGGCCAAGGGCCTGGGGGAGTGGATCCGCTCGCGCAGCGTGCACGTCCAGGAGGGATTGATGTGACCACCACGATCACCAACGACAGCGACGTCTTCACGCTGGGGGCGGAGTTCGCCCGGCGCGAGGTCGTCCCGCACCTGCAGGAGTGGGAGGACGCCGGGTCGCTGCCGCGCGAGCTGCACGCCGCCGCGGCCAAGCAGGGCCTGATCGGCCTTGGGTTCCCCGAGTCCGTGGGCGGCTCGGGCGGCGACCTGCTCGACACCGTCGACTGCCAGGAGGGCATCCTCTCCGAGGGTGGCACCAGCGGCCTGCTGGCCGGTCTGTTCACCTCCGGGATCGCGCTGCCGCACATGGTCGCGGCCGCCGAGCGCGGCGAGGGGCACGAGGGCGGCTCGAGCCTGGTGGACCGCTTCGTGCGCCCGACCCTGGCCGGGGAGACGATCGGCTCGCTCGCCATCACCGAGCCCGGTGGCGGGTCCGACGTCGCGGGCATCCGCACCACCGCCGTACGAGACGGTGACCACTACGTCGTCAACGGCGCCAAGACCTTCATCACCTCCGGCACCCGCGCCGACTTCGTCACCACCGCGGTGCGCACCGGCGGCCCCGGGCACGCGGGCGTGAGCCTGCTGGTGGTCGAGAGGGGCACGCCCGGCTTCACCGTCGACCGCGCCCTGACCAAGATGGGCTGGCACTGCTCCGACACCGCCCAGCTGTCGTACGTCGACGTGCGGGTGCCGGTCCAGAACCTCGTCGGCCAGGAGAACGCCGGTTTCTACCAGATCGCCGAGCAGTTCGTCGTCGAGCGGATCGCGCTGGCCGTGCACGGCTACGGCATCGCCGCGCGGGCGCTCGACCTGACCGCGGCGTACTGCCAGGAGCGCGACACCTTCGGGAAGCCGCTGGTCGCCAACCAGGTGGTGCGGCACGCGCTGGTCGAGATGCGCCGCCAGGTCGAGGTCGCGCGGAGCTACACCCGCGAGGTGGCTCGGCGGCACGTGGCCGGCGAGAACGTCATCGCCGAGGCCTGCCTGGCCAAGGAGACCGCCTGCAACACCGCGACGTACGTCTGCGACAAGGCCGTGCAGCTGCACGGCGGCACCGGCTACATGCACGGCACCGAGGTGGAGCGGCACTACCGCGACGCCCGGCTGCTGCCCATCGGCGGCGGCGCCACCGAGGTCCTCACCGACCTCGCGGCCAAGCTGCTCGGCTACACCCCCACCCGAGGAGATCGCTCATGAGCATCGGACAGCCCACCGGATCGGTCACCGTGACCATCGCCGCCCCGCCCGAGCAGGTGTGGGACCTGGTCACCGACGTGACCCGGATCGGGGAGTTCTCCCCGGAGACCTTCGAGGGCAAGTGGACCCGCGGGTCGACCGGTCCCGAGGTCGGCGCGCACTTCGCGGGGCACGTGAAGCGCAACGGCGTGCTGCCGATGCGGGTCTACTGGCTGCTGCTGGGCTGGGCCCGCGGCAAGACGAACGAGAAGGGCATGCGCACCACGCTGGAGAGGATGAAGGCGGTGCTGGAGAAGTGAGCGACACCGTCACCGAGGCGGCGGCCGAGGAGGCCGCTGCGCCCACCCACCGCGAGGCGATGCTGGAGAAGATCGCCGCGCTGCACGCCGAGCAGGCCAAGGCGATCGCCGGCGGCGGGGAGAAGTCCGTCGCCCGCCACCACGCCCGCGGCAAGCTGCTGCCCCGCGAGCGCATCGAGCTGCTCATCGACGAGGGCACCGCGTTCCTCGAGCTGTCCCCACTGGCCGCGTGGGGCTCGGACTTCCCGGTCGGCGCCAGCGTCGTCACCGGCATCGGCGTCGTCGAGGGCGTCGAGGTGATGATCAGCGCCAACGACCCGTCGGTGAAGGGCGGCGCCTCGAACCCGTGGACGGTCAAGAAGATCTTCCGAGCCGCCCAGATCGCCCAGGAGAACGGGCTGCCCACGGTCTCGCTGGTGGAGTCGGGCGGCGCGGACCTGCCGACGCAGAAGGAGATCTTCATCCCCGGCGGCAAGCTGTTCCGCGACCTCACCCGGGCCAGCGCCCGCAAGGAGCCGACGGTCGCGCTGGTCTTCGGCAACTCCACCGCGGGCGGCGCCTACGTGCCCGGCATGAGCGACTACACCGTGATGGTGAAGGAGCAGGCCAAGGTCTTCCTCGGCGGTCCGCCGCTGGTGAAGATGGCCACCGGTGAGGAGTCCGACGACGAGTCGCTCGGCGGCGCCGAGATGCACGCCCGGGTCTCCGGCCTGGCCGACTACCTCGCCGAGGACGAGCGCGACGCCATCCGGATCGGTCGTCGCATCATCGCCCGCCTCAACCGGGAGCGGCGTGGGACGTCATACGGGCAGGACGTCCCCTCCAGCGCAACGTATGACGTCCCGGCGGTCGCACCGGCGTACGCCGAGCCCGACGCCGATCCCGAAGGCCTGCTCGACCTGATCCCCTCCGACCTCAAGGAGCCCTTCGACCCCCGCGAGGTCATCGCGCGGGTCGTCGACGGGGTCAGCCCCCGCAACGGGGTGGCCTTCGACGAGTTCAAGCCGCTCTACGGCACCTCACTGGTCACCGGCTGGGCGCGCATCCACGGGCAGCCGGTCGGCATCCTGGCCAACGCCCAGGGCGTGCTGTTCAGCGAGGAGGCCCAGAAGGCCACGCAGTTCGTCCAGCTGGCCAACCAGTCCGACACCCCGCTGCTGTTCCTGCACAACACGACCGGCTACATGGTCGGCAAGGAGTACGAGCAGGGCGGGATCATCAAGCACGGCGCGATGATGATCAACGCGATCTCCAACTCCACGGTGCCGCACCTCACCGTGATCATGGGCGCCTCCTACGGCGCCGGCAACTACGGCATGAACGGCCGCGCCTACGACCCGCGCTTCCTGTTCACCTGGCCCTCGGCCAAGTCCGCGGTCATGGGGCCGGCGCAGCTCGCGGGCGTCCTCGAGATCGTCGCGAAGCAGTCCGCGGAGTCCAAGGGCGAGGTGTTCGACGCCGAGGGCTTCGCCGGCATCAAGCAGATGGTGGAGGCCCAGGTCGAGGAGCAGTCGCTGCCGTTCTTCCTCTCGGGGATGTTGTACGACGACGGCGTCATCGACCCGCGCGACACCCGCTCGATCCTCGGCATCTGCCTGTCCGTCATCCGCAACAAGCCGATCGTCGGCACCGACCGATTCGGAGTCTTCCGGCCATGATCAACAGACTGCTGGTCGCCAACCGCGCCGAGATCGCCAGCCGCGTGTTCCGCACCTGCCGCCGGCTGGGCATCGAGACCGTCGCGATCCACTCCGACGCCGACGCGGGCCTGCCCTACGTGGCCGAGGCCGACACCGCCGTACGCCTGCCCGGCAACACGCCCGGCGAGACCTACCTGCGCGCCGACCTGGCCATCGAGGCCGCGAGGAAGGCCGGGGCCGACGCGATCCACCCGGGCTACGGCTTCCTGTCCGAGAACGCCGACTTCGCCCAGGCCGTCGTCGACGCCGGGCTGACGTGGGTCGGCCCGGACCCGTCGTCCATCACCTCGATGGGCTCGAAGATCGGCGCCAAGGAGCTGATGAAGTCAGCCGGCGTCCCGATCCTGGAGGCGCCGGAGTCACCGACCGAGGCCGACCTGCCGCTCCTGGTGAAGGCGTCGGCGGGCGGCGGCGGTCGCGGCATGCGCATCGTCCGCGCGCTCGCCGACCTCGAGACCGAGATCAGGAGGGCGCGCGAGGAGGCGGCGTCGGCGTTCGGCGACGGCACCGTCTTCGTCGAGCCGTACGTCGAGCGCGGCCGGCACGTCGAGGTCCAGGTCGTCGGCGACGGCGCGGGCGACGTCCTGGTGCTGGGGGAGCGCGACTGCTCGATCCAGCGTCGCCACCAGAAGGTCGTCGAGGAGGCGCCCGCGCCGGCGCTGCCGCAGGCGACCCGCGAGGCGCTGCACGAGGCCGCCCGCGCCGCTGCCGCGGCCATCGACTACCGCGGCGCCGGCACCGTGGAGTTCCTCTACGACGAGGACGCCGACCGGTTCTTCTTCCTGGAGATGAACACCCGGCTCCAGGTCGAGCACCCGGTCACCGAGCTGGTGCACGGCGTGGACCTGGTCGAGATGCAGCTGGCCGTCGCCGAGGGCCGTGGTCTCGGCGCCCGCTCCGGGCCGGCGGTCGAGGAGGTTGCTCTGCAACCGTCTCGAGACCCCGTCGGGCCCCAGGGCCACGCGATCGAGGTCCGCCTCTACGCCGAGGACCCGGCGGCGGACTACCAGCCGCAGTCGGGCGTCCTGACGACGTTCGAGGTCCCCGACGAGCCCGGGGTCCGGGTCGACGGGGGCTTCGTGACCGGCAGCGAGGTGTCGACGTTCTACGACGCGATGCTGGCCAAGGTGATGGTGCACGCGCCGTCGCGCGAGCAGGCCTGCCGCCAGCTGGCGGGGGTGCTGCGGCGTACCCGCATCCACGGCCTGGTCACCAACCGGGACCAGCTCGTCGCGATCCTCACCGACCCCGACTTCGTGGCGGGCCGCGTGAGCACGGCGTTCCTCACCGAGTGGGCACCGCCGACCCGGGACGCCGACTCCGACGCCCCGCTCGCGGCCGCGCTCGCCATCGCCGAGACGCAGCGGGCCGCGCGGACGGTCCAGCAGCGCATCCCGGTGGCGTTCCGCAACGTGCCGAGCCAGCCGCAGCGTACGGAGTTCGAGGGTGATCTCTCCGCCGAGTGGTGGGGCGGCCGGGACGGCTACAGCGCCGAGGGCGTCGTGGTCCTCGCGGCGGCGCCGGACGCGGTCACGATCGAGCGGGACGGTGTCGCGACGACGTACGCCTGCCGCGTCACCGGCCTGCCGGGGCGCGAGACCGTCGACGTCGACGCGCCGTCCGGCTACCGCCGGCTGGTGCGGGTGCCGCGGTTCCTCGACCCGTCCGAGCAGGTCGCGAGCGGATCGCTGCTCGCGCCGATGCCGGGCAGCGTGGTGAAGGTGCTCGTGGAGCAGGGCCAGCAGGTCGCCGCAGGCGACCCGGTGCTGGTGCTGGAGGCGATGAAGATGCAGCACACGGTGAGCGCGCCGACCGACGGCGTCGTCAGCCGACTCGAAGTGGCGCCCGGGACGCAGGTCGCGGCGGGCGAGGTCATGGCAGTGGTCGAGGAGAACACCGGTGGTTGAGGAGGTCGCGCAGCGACCGTCTCGAAACCCCGTAACCCAAGGAGAAGCATGAGCACGTTCAGCGAGACCGAGGAGCGCCAGGAGTTGCGCAAGCAGGTCGCCAAGCTGGCCTCGAAGTACGGCCGCGAGTACTTCGCGGAGAAGGCCCGCTCGGGTGAGAAGACCACGGACCTGTGGCTCGAGCTCGGGCGCGCGGGCTACCTCGGCATCAACGTGCCCGAGGAGTACGGCGGTGGCGGCGGCGGGATCGGTGACATCGCCGCGGTCTGCGAGGAGCTCGCGGCGCAGGGCTGCCCGATGCTGCTGATGGTCGTCTCGCCCGCCATCTGCGGCACGGTCATCGCGAAGTACGGCACCGAGGACCAGAAGCAGAAGTGGCTCCCGGGCATCTGCGACGGCACCGGGACGATGGCGTTCGCCATCACCGAGCCCGACGCCGGCACCAACACCCACAACATCACCACCACCGCGCGCCGCGACGGTGACGGGTGGGTGCTCAAGGGCCGCAAGATCTGGATCTCCGGCGTCGACGAGGCCAGCAACGTGCTGGTCGTCGCGCGTGCGGAGGACGCGAAGACGGGCAAGGTGAAGCCGGTCCTGTTCGTGGTGCCGACCGACGCGCCGGGCTTCGAGTTCAACGCGATCCCGATGGAGATCGTGAGCCCGGAGAAGCAGTTCCAGGTCTTCATCGATGACGTGCGGCTGCCCGCGGACGCGCTGGTCGGCGGTCTTCCAGGGCCCGATCGGCGGTCACCAGGCCATCGCGCACCCGCTGGCGCAGAGCCACATCGAGATCGAGATGGCCCGGCTGATGACGCAGAAGGCCGCCGCGCTCTACGACGAGGGTGACGAGTTCGCCGCCGGTGAGGCCGCCAACATGGCCAAGTACGCCTCCGCCGAGGCCGCCTGCGACGCCGCCGACCGCGCGGTCCAGACCCACGGTGGCTTCGGAGCCTCGCAGGAGTACGGCGTCGCCGGGCTGCTCGTCGCCACCCGCGTCGGCCGGATCGCCCCCGTGAGCCGCGAGATGATCCTCAACTTCGTCTCGATGCACTCGTTGGGGCTGCCGAAGTCCTACTGATCCACCACCTCGTAGCCAGACGGACCGAACGGTCGACCCAGAGCGCGCCCCACGCCTGCCGCCTCCGCGTGGGGGCGGTTCGGTCCGTCTGGCTACGAGCCCCGCGGGCGCGGGTCTCCATGGTCTCCGCACGGGTCCGGCAGCAGGATGGGCGCATGAGTGAGGACGTGCCCGCCGACGGGTCACCGGTGCGCGTGGCGGAGGAGCGGGACGCCGAGGTGCTGGCCGGTCTGCTGCGGGACTTCAACGCTGAGTTCGACACCCCGACCGACCCGGTGGTGCAGGTCGCGGCGCGGTTCGCGCGGCTCGTCGGGGGACCGGCCGGGTTCGCGCTGGTGGCCGAGGAGGACGAGCCGGGCGGGCCGACGGCGTACGGCTTCGCGCTGGTCACCCTCCGACCCAGCGTGTACGCCGACGGGCCGGTCGCCGTCCTCGACGAGCTCTACGTCCGGCCCGACCGCCGCGGTGGCGGGACCGGCACGGCGCTGGTCGCCGCGATGCGCGCCGAGCTGTCCACGCGCGGCTGCGAGGAGATCCAGATCAACGTCGACTCGGTCGACACCGGGGCGCGACGG
>LULT01000382.1_pt1 | contig 11840 bp, 27 predicted proteins | sample 728141 | NCBI WGS metagenome assembly LULT01 (sample SAMN03860282, study PRJNA289734) | marine metagenome | biome: seawater column; feature: ocean; material: water; isolation source: Red Sea water column Station 108 - depth 100m | place: Saudi Arabia: Red Sea | collected 2011-10-15 | depth 100 m | reverse complement strand
GGGGTAGCTTGATATGGCAGATACTACAATACCAACTTGGTCTTTTGAAGAATCATTAAAATATTATGAATCTGTATTTGCTAAGGAAACTAATACTGCATTTGAGGGTATATCACATTCTTCTTGGAACAAACCAGTAAATGAAGGATTATCCTTTGGTGAAGGACTAAGAAGTGGTGGTCTTGGCATAGCCAAATATAATCCTGCAATGATGGGTGTTTTCCAATATCCAATTGATTTAGATACTCAACAAGATCATTTACAAATACAACAATATAAGTATCAAAGACCAAATACAGGAGGTCAAGGAAATAATCAACGTGGTAGTCGATTTAGTAGGATGAATGCATCTGGTCCAACTGGTAGTGTTGCTGCTGGAGGTGTAAAAGCAACTATTCTTCTCCCAATGCCAAAAGTTAGTGACTCTAATGGCGCTAAATGGGGTCAAAGTGACATGAATGCAATAACAATGATGGGAGCTCAAGCTGCTGGAGGACTGATGGGGCAAGTAGAAGGTCCAAATCAACAAAAAGCTTTTGATGATGCAGTAAAAAAAGCAAGACAAGGTGATCCTGGGGAAGGAAACGCAGGAGGTATAGCTCTAGCTGTTGGAGCTGGAGCAGCTTCAAAAGCGGTAAGTCTGCTTGGTCAAAATGTAAGTCCAGACGAAATACTTGCAAGGTCTAGAGGTCAAATTTTAAACCCAAACGTAGAACTTGTTTTTTCTGGTCCATCATTAAGAGAATTTTCCTTTAATTTCTTATTATTAGCAAGAAGTAGAAGAGAAGGTGATGTAATAAGAAAAATTATTAGAACATTTAAAATAGGTATAGCACCAAAACATAATAACTCTGCATTACTTACAAATCCAGATGTTTGGCAACTTACATATAGAAGAGGAGCTTCTCCATTAAAAAATGTCAATAGATTTGGACAAATGGGGTTAAAAGATATGACCGTTGATTATGCTCCAGACGGTTATTGGGCTGCATATGACGATTCTCAACCAGTAGCATGTAGATTATCTCTAAACTTTGCAGAAGTCAGACCAATATATCAACAAGAACAAGAAGAAACTCCTGCAGATAGTGTAGGATATTAAAATGAAACAATCTTACTTCAGACAATTACCAATATTAGATTACCCTGCTTTAGCAAATGATCGTACTTCATCATATGATTATTCAAAAGTAAAAAATATTTTTAAACGGTCAGTACTACGTGATGATCTTTTCAACGATTTCGTAACTTTTACAGAATATTCAATCATAGGTGATGAAAGACCAGATTCTGTTGCAGAAAAATTCTATAATAAACCAGAATTAGATTGGGTAATACTCATAACAAATAATAATAACAAATAATATTCTAAGTATCAGAGATGAATGGCCAATGTCAGAACCTGATTTATTTAATTATATGAATGAAAAATATACTGCACAAGAACTTTCATATGTACATCATTATGAAACATTGAAACTAATGAATGGTAAAGAACAATTAATCCAACCAGAAGGTCTTTGGGTAGATTCAGATCATACTGTATCTTGGTTAGAAGATGGAATGTTACGAACAGAATCGAGACTTAAATTAGTTACATATCAACAACACGAAATAGACTCAAATGATAAAAAAAGAAATATTAATATACTTAAACCAGAATACTTATTAAAGAAAACAGAAAATCCAAGAATCATCAACCCAAGATAAAAGGGTCACTTTTTACAGCGACCCTGTGGCTCAAAAATTACCTGCGTAATTTTAGCGCTAATTTTGGAATTAAAAGCTAATTTTCGCCATAGACATAACTAGGGAATCGAACCCCTTCACAATTTGCTTTAGAACAATAATATCTTCCATCAGGATCTGTTGGTTGTGTTAGATATTCTGTCTCCTTTACCCACTCTCGTAGAGCTTCAAGGACTACTTCTTTAACTTCTGCTCGGTCCATTGTATTCAGGTTCCTCTTCGATTATACTATGTTTAAATTGTTTAGTATCAAAATAAGAAATATAATTAAACTTACCTTCTCTTTCATCTAACACTTCATTAATAAGTATCTTCATTTCTTTTACATACTCAGGAGTAAATAACCTACGAGGTGTGACCTCCATAGGTTTATATTCCTTTTTGTCCTTCTTTGGATCATAATTTGGATCCGCAGGGCCGGACATGCCCTGCGTATCTATCTTACTCATCAGTTTTCAGCCAACTTGGCAAAATAACTTAGAGCATCCTCTTCATCCGAATCAGTAGTCGTTGATGAAGTTGCAGCAACAGGTTGTGGTACAACCTCTTCCTCTTCTGCAACAGTTTCTGGATCTTGACGAGGTGTAGCACCACGAAGACCTAAAACATATTCAAGACGTTTCTTCAAGTCATCATAAGACTTAAACTGATCGGCAGAAACTAATTCAGAAAGTGAATATTCTTTCTTCCATAGAGCTTCAAGCGCATCATCATCATCTAAAAGTGCAGATGGAGCAGCAAACTCAGAACTATCATAGTTCCAGAAACCAGCTACCTTCTTGATCTTTAGTTTGAAATTAGCACCTTGCCAAAAATCAAATGGGTTGATCGCTTCCTCATCTTCAAACTCAGGTTGCATAGCGGCAGTAATCTTATCAAAGATTTTCTTACCGTACCTGAAAAGGAAAACTTTACCCTCATTATCTGGATTGGTAGGATCCTTAACAACGTAGATGTTACTGTAGTAAGACAATTTACGCTTCTGCTTACGAGCAACCTCTTTATCAGCATCAACTCCCGAATTCCACAACTGGGAATTGTATTCTGACACTGGGTCTTTCTGCCCAAGAGTTGTTAAAGAATTTTCTATGTACCATCCACCAGAACCTTGAAAGGCATGAGTGTATAGTTTTGCCCATGGCATATCTTCACCATCAACTGCAGGAAGAAAACGAATAACGGCATACCCGTTACCTGCTTTATCGACTTCTGGTTTCCAAAGGCGATCATCGGCACCATTAGAACCTTTGTTCATTTTCTCAACTTGCTGCACTAACTTTGCAGTAAGGGAACCAAGGGAAGATTGTTTTTTTAGATTAGAAAAAGACATTAGATTTTTTCGGATTGTATTGGATTTGGGGTGGGAATCAATGACTCCCGTGTTACATCCGTCGATGCAACACACATATTATATAGGTCTTATCTACGACTGTCAAGCGCACGACGAACATTACTTATAGTTAACTTCATCTGTTGAAACATCTGTTCAACTGTCATACTTTTAGGCATTCCCATATCTTTAAGAGACATCTGCATCTTCTTTACAATATCTTTAGCATTAGGATCATCAGACAACTTCATCCTTACATACATTAGTTGTTGTTTCTCTAATAACTCTTCAAGTTCCTCAAGTTTTTCTTTTTGTTGCCAAAAACTTAAAAAGTTATTCTTCATCATAGAATCTTGAATACTATTCTGAAGTTCTTGAATCTCTTCAAGACTATCCTGAACAACATCTGAGTCAAAGAATTCACTCATTTTACTACTATCTCCTGCAATATTTTCTTATAATTTTGTATTCTAACACTATTTAATAGGAATGGCTTGTACTTATCTATCTTTAAACTTACGGTTTCCCATACAAAATCATCTAATATTTTATCAAGATTCTTTTTAAATTTTATGACAGCATCTAAAATAATAAGAGACTCTATAGATATATTTTTCTTTAAATGTTCCTTAACAACAGGAGGATGCGTACCACTCTTACAATCAAATAATGTATTAAATTCTTTACCTTCACAAAGACTTTGCATCTCCTGTTTAAAAATATATCCTAGACTCTGAACCTTCTTTTGCCAGTCAGCATAATTCTTATCTCCACTTTCAATGATCTCTCCTATCCACATCTTCTGAGGATCATCACACTGAGAAAATATTGCAGTAAAATAGTCAACTATCTCACCATCTTTCTTCTGTCTGGACATCTTCTCAAAGAAGTATCTGTCCTTCCTTTTATTAAAAGCAGTCACAGAGGCCTTTGTTTTGCCTCCATACCTAAAATAATCAAAACTATCTTTTGTAAAATGATTCTTGAATGCTAAGTAAGTTCTATAGCAATCGAAACCAGTCATAAGGGTAGCTTTGCTCTTGAAGTTTTTTTCAAGAAGTTTAATTCCGTAGCTTCCCATTTCAACTTCTCCTTAAGAGGTTTTGAAATGAGTTTAGGAACTGATTCAAGATCAATAGCATTTTTGTCACAATAATATACGATGGCATCAATATAACTCATACTGTCTTTGGAGACAATACTCTCTATGTCTTGTGCAAAACGTGCCGAACACAAGAACTTTTCTCTTAATGCTTTGTTTAGATCATCCATTAACCACCATTCGGTTTCCAACAAATTCTTTAACATATTTCACAAGCAATTTAATGTAGTCACTTTTGTTTCTCTTATCATAAACATGAGTATCACCTTCAGGTGTCACCATAATAGTGATAAGTTTTTCAACAGGAATGCCTGTTAGTTCATAGTACATACAAGCATATGCAGTTTCTTGAACAAAGTATTGTTCAATCCACTTTTCTGGTTTGATTTTTTTAGATGTCTTGAAGTCAATAATAGCAAGTTCGCCATCATATTCTGCAATACAATCTACTCTACCAGCTAAACCAAGGTATTCAGAGTAAAGAGTACGTTCAATAGCATGTATTGTTCCTATCTTATCAAGGTAAGGTTTGGTACATTTAAACATGAACTGAGTCAATGGAAGATAGTTATTCCAATCTAACTCTTTATTTTCAAGATAGGCTTGTGCAGCCTCGTGAAAATCTGTGCCTCTCTCAGTCGATTCTTTGGTTACTCTATTCGCTTCTACTTCCCCAACTCTTTGTCTCCATTTACGAAATACTTCTCGGTTATAAAAACTGGTTACTGAAGTAATAGAAGGGACCCAGTTGCCATTGGGTAAGTTATATAGGCGAAGTCCATCGACCTCTTTTTTCTTTAGTTCTAAATCACCAAGATGATTTTCAACAATAAACATTACAATAAAAAACTAAAAGGACACTTGCCAGTCTTACTGGTTTTAGAGAATAACTTAGGTTTGTAACCATCTTCTTCTCTTCTTTGAAACAAATGATTCTCAACTATATCATTATACTCATCACGATATTCTTCTAACGAGAGTTTGAAGTTATCATTTAAATTATTTGAGTAGAAAGATATTCTAAAAAGAGGATCACCTTTCTTTATTATAACAGATTTATGTTCATCCACAATAGTGAACGCAACACTCACAGTTCTTGTCCAATTCGATAAGTTAAACCAAGCAGGCACAGCAACAATATTATTATTTAATGAAGTCATTGGATGATCATTTTGTTCAATCCAAATATCATCATCTTGAGTCCAAAATAAAAATTTAGGAACATATAATTGAAATACTGGTTGCGGTGAATATATATGTTCATCATCAATATCAATATATGCAGATTTTTCAACATCATCTATCTGCATAAGAGGACCATTAGGAGTTCTCTCAATGGAAAAATCAAGATCTATAGGAGATGTTCCTATAAAAACTCTCTCATTTTTATGAGAAACTGCTGGACATTTTTGATAAACATATTTACTATCAATAAGATCAGATTGTTTAATTAATTTAGAATCTAAAAAATAAACATCAGCATAATGTATAATTTTTAGCATTACATATTCAATGCCAATTTTCTAATAAGATACGATCTTACAAGACCAGAACGAACGATATCATTGATACCAAATTCAATCATTTTGAAATCCTCAGGCATTTGTTCAATGATTTTCATGAAATCATGTATTCCATTCTTCTCATTAGTCTTTTGCAAATCAGTTTGAGTTGCATCACCACAGAAAATAATCTTGGAATCTTCACCTATCCTTGTTATTATACTATCAAGTTCGTGAAAATTCAAGTTCTGTGATTCATCTATTAAAACAATAGCCCTATCAAGGGTAGTACCACGGATAAATGATGTACTCCAGAACTTAATAGTCTCTTGTGCCTTTAAATTTGCATACAACATTTCAAAGTCTGCATCAGTGGCCATTTCAAACATATATTTCACCATATGTTTGTATGGTATCTGATACAAAAATGATTTATCTTCATGGTCTCCAGGTAGGAAACCAATCTCTCTCGTAGAAACTAAAGAACGAACTACAAATATCTTCTCGTAAGGAGTAGATTGATCAAGAACATCTCTCAATGCAAGATACAAAGCAGCAAAAGTTTTACCAGTACCAGCTGCACCATAGGCGAATATGTTTTTACCTTCATCCCAAGCATCAAATAATACCTTCTGATTATCCGTTATGGGTTCGATCTTAGTAAGAAGATCTGTATTAATGGGTTTCTTTCTTTTCATTTGCTTAGCGGTCAGGCCTGCACCAACAGAGCCATTTTTTTTCTTACTTGCCATTACTTATTAATCTTTGTTACACGGGAACCAGCAACCTTAGATGCTTGGCCAAGAACTTCATTCCAACTAGGATTCTTAGTGATGAGTTTATCTCTCCACTCACCAACCTCTCCTACTCCTGCAACCCCTGCTTGCCAATCTTTATCCCACTCAGGATTATCTTTTCGCCATTGGTCATACTCTAACATAGTCATAGAGAGTTCTTTCTTCTCTCCAGTTTCTTTATTAATAATAGGATAAGTCGGCATGGTTTTAAGTAATGTAAATTTATTTAGCCCAGTCAAGAGCTTCGGCAACTACAGGAAACTGTTCATTAAAAATAGATCGAACTCCTTCAGCAACATCCATATGTTCTTTCTGAGTTCCATGTGCAGAACGTAGATCAATATAATGTATCCATGATCTTACACTACCAGTCATATAAAGTCTAGTAGGAGTGGCAAGAGGAAGTACAAACCTTGCACACTCCTTTGCTATACCACGATCAAGCATTTCTTTATACAACTCCATTGATCTTTCAAAAAGAGATGACATCTTGATTTCAAATTCCTGTCTCATATAAGGGTCCAAATCATCAGTACTATTCTGACGATTCTTTGTATCCTGACGACGTAATTGTGGAGTTGGAATACTATGGAATACTATCACCTAACAAACTACTATCAGCATACCTCTGAGAAAACTCTTGGTATGTAAATGATCTGTGTCGTAGTATCTGTGCTGCAAGACCTCTCGTAGTATTAATTTCCACAGTCATAAATGCCTGTTCAAATACAGACCAATGACCATGTGCAATACAATACTTTAAAAGTCCTGAGAACTTTTCATTGTCTTGATTCTTAGGGTTACTTACACGAGCAACATAAGCAATATGTTTTTCAGCATCAGGAGTAACACTTACAAGTTTAACCGTCATCGTCTTCAAATACCTCATCATAATCAGTGGGGGCAGAGAATACTGTTTCACCCTGTTTGGGTTTATAAGCATCCACATCTGAATAAACCTCAGCTTCTAATGCTTCGACTAGAAGTTTAAGGTTTCTAACTATTAACTTCAGATTTTCTCTCGCTGGTTCCATCAGCTTCATCTCCATAATCTTTTAATAATTTAGAAATTTTTGTTTCTTGACCACTTAAAGTTTGGATTTCATATAAATTTGTCTTCATATATTTCTTAAGTTTTTTATATTCTTTGGTAAGTTTATTCACCTCATCATAATTAATCTTTATGCCTTCCTTCTCTTCCTTACCATCAAATCCAAAACCAATTTTACTCATTCTTCTGGCCTCTCTATTCTTTTCTTCCTTCTCTTTGGTTTAGTAGGTTTATTAATACCCCAAAGTTTAGGACTCATAGTTCCAGGTCCATACTCAATAGATACTATCTCTGATGAACCAAACTTATCATAGTACATATCAAAAAGATTAACTCTACTTGGAGCACGTACTACATCCTTTCTAAGGTCTTTATCAGGTTTGTATGTCACAATATAAGCATCTGATGGCAAATACTTATTAGTTCTTTGTTCTTCGTTAGAGTTTTCAATAAGAAGTTCAGTGAGATACTTATCTTTTAAAGTTTCCTTTTCCTTAGCAGTCCAATAAACCTTTGGACCTTTAACCTCTTTAACTTCTTCCTTTTTGGTTTCAGTTTTTGTCATACTAACCTCCTCTACCACCCCATTCTATATCAGGAAACGCTTGTTCGACAATTGCTTTGGTTATTTTGTATTTACTTGTAAGATTCTTATCTTTCATCAGACATATTACTTCTGCTTCATCTTCATGAAGACCTTCTAGTAACTGTAAGAATAACTGTTCTCTCTTTACTGGTTTAAGAAAATCATTACCACCTTTAATAAAGTTATAAAGAAGTTTATATTCATGTGCTAGGTAAGTATGTTCTGTACCTGCAGGTGCTTCATTCTTATCAAAAGGAACTTCTCCTTCTGGTAAAACTGATATTACAGATTCATCAAAGTTCCATATCAAAACAGACTTTAGATGTAAAGATTCATTCTCCTTTAATACTTGAATCTTTTTTGCTTTGGTTCTCTGTTTAGAGACCTTTGCTAATACCTCACTTAATAGTGGGTTACTTGGAAGTCTTTGTTCTCCAAGTTCAGGATGTGTTTCAGTCATAGTCATAGTTAATCTTCTTCTTGTTGTTCTTCCTCACCAATAAGATCTGAGTTTTCAATTCTAAAGGTGACAATCTCATCGGGAATTATATTACCATGTTGATCGAACATTTCAGGATGCATTAATGGGATAGTTGTTTGTTGGACATGTTGTTGATATAACCATCCTATTATACCACCAACTAGAAGAAAAAGCACGGAAAAAAGTGCGCTAAAGGTCATGGTGACGTTTGACATCTTACTCTCCCAATTAATTTTTGTTGTATTGAACTGTTCCTGTAGTAAGTATTCCCTCCTTGGTAACATCATAAGATTGATGCCTTTATTTATTCTCGACCCTCCTCCTTCCTCTTCTTTTGTCTCTTTCATATTTTGTTGCATCTTCTAAGATCCTATTCAAGTAATCTCTAATTTTTATTGATTCTATTTTAGATAAATGACCATAGGCTTCTTGTAGTTGTTGATGATCACTATCTTCTCCACCTATAAGATAATCATTTAGATCTTTAACAAGAGTATTCAACCCAGAAGCAGTACTGCTTTGATTAAATTCCTTAACTAAAAACCCTGGAGTATCAGAAGACTGAAGATAGTCATAAAAGTTTAATGTAAATTTTTTATTTACAAAAGCATAATCAATAGCTTTTTCTACTATTGAATACATGTCATCGTAAACTGTTGGTTTCATTTAAAATAACTTTTGTTCTTTAAGATATTGTAATGTTTCCATACATCCACCAAGTTTCTTACCATTAACAGTTACTTGAGGGAAACCCTTTCCAACACCAAACTCTTCTTGAAACTGTTCCTTAGTAAAATGTTGATCCAAATTATAAACAACATATTTCTGTTTGGTATAGTCTAAGAGTTGTTTAGCTTTTGTACAGAACTTACAACCATCTTTCGAGTATATAGTGAAATTCATTTTTTAGCAATGCCTCCTAGTAACCTCCGTATGGATCATTATCTGGTGTGAACTCTGGTTCTTGATACTTCTTAATACTCTGTTCCCATTCCTTCATACTACTCTGACAGTCAGGTGGTTCGGGGTCTTTGTAACCCTTCATTTTTTTCCACTTGTTATACAATGCACCCATCATCCATGACTGAGAAAGACTCTTAGGTCCATTCTCTAGTAACTCAAGTTGTTTCTTGTCACTTGTATATGCTTTGTATTCTTCTCTCCAGTTAGAGTCGTCAAATGGTTTATTCTGCATTAACAGAATCCCAATCTTGTTGGAATAGTTCAGTTCCTTTATCTGTAAGGATATGATTATACATCTTATCAAATACTGTAACTGGCATGGTAACTATATCAGAACCACTCATGAAACACTCAGAGACACTTCTAACATCCCTCAGAGACGCTGCCAAGACTTGTGTACGTGCTAGTTGTTCCTTATACAAAGAAGATATATCCTTAACAAGTTGAACACCATCAAAAGAATTGTCATCAACTCTTCCTACAAATGGTGAAACATATGTAGCACCTGACTTAGCAGCAAGAATGGATTGTGCAACTGAGAATACCAAAGTAACATTAACTTTAATACCATCTCGTGATAAATGAGCACAAGCTTTAAGACCATCTGATGTGCAAGGTACTTTAATAGTAGCACACTTACCAAACTTTTTATGAAGTCTTTTGCCTTCGGAAATCATATTGACATCACTGCCAATGACTTCCATACTTATATCATGAAGACCTATATCTTTTATCTCTTGATATACTTCTTCTTGTTTTCTACCACTCTTACGAATAAGAGTTGGGTTAGTAGTAACACCATCAATTAATCCAGTAGACCATCTACTTTTTATTAGATCAACTTCAGCTGTGTCAAGAAAGATTTTCATTTTTCCTCCTTCTGTTTGATATTATATTCGATAATAATTTTTTCACTAGTCCTACCACTATGATCTAGAGTAGTCACTTTGGATAGATTACCACCAAGTTTGTCAGTAATCTCTTCCAATTGAAATAATATGTCAGTTGTCATTTTCTTTGTTTACGATGTCTTTCATTATTAAGTTGACGTTCAAACTCATATTCCATAGAAGTTAATTTTTGATTAAGATAATGTTCAAATTCATTATCTTCTATAAGGTCATGAAGATGAGCAACATGTTCTAGTGCAAAGACTAGTTTGGTCTCAAGATTCATTCTCATGTTCGATTGATTTTATATCCACTAATGAGTATGGAAGCCAAGACCAGTCCTATTAAAGAGATCATAGTACTGTAAGGATGTTCTAGCATGTCAATAAAGATTTTCTTCTTGTTCTGTTAAGAGTATAACATCAGATGTAGGATATGCAACACATGCAAGAACATAACCTTCTTTTAGTTGGTCATCATCTAAAAAGGATTGATCCTCTTGATCAACTGTTCCTTCTACCAACTTCATAGCACAGGAAGAACAAGCTCCTGCTCTACATGATGATGGGTGATCTAAACCTTCTTCTTCTAATGATTCTAGAATATATTGGTCATCAGGACAATCAAATGTAGTCTCATCGCCTTCTGATGAACGTAGTGTAACTGAGTAGGAAGACATTGTTATAACGCAACACAAAGTATATATGAAATTGAATAATGGGAAGTGTTACCTTCCCATTACATTTGATATTCAGTTTTTAGGTGTCATTTTATATGCACCGAATGCAGTACCACCTATGGCTGCAAGAATGAATAGAATTTCCATTATCCTATCGCAGGTGCAACAAGGGCAACTTCAGTAGTCTCAGCAGAAGCCAAGTCTAATGGGAAGTTATGAGCATTACGCTCATGCATTACTTCCATACCTAAGTTAGCACGGTTTAGTACGTCTGCCCAAGTAGGAACAACCTTACCATTAGCATCTAAGATACTTTGGTTGAAGTTAAATCCATTGAGGTTGAATGCCATTGTGGATATACCCATAGAGGTTAACCACACACAAACAACAGGGAAGACTGCTAGGAAGAAGTGAAGTGAACGAGAGTTGTTGAACGATGCATACTGGAAGATAAGTCTACCGAAGTATCCATGAGCAGCAACAATGTTATAAGTCTCTTCAGCTTGACCAAACTTATAACCATAGTTCTGTGACTCGTTATCTGTTGTCTCTCTGATTAGAGAAGATGTAACGAGTGATCCGTGCATAGCACTGAATAGTGATCCACCAAACATACCTATTACACCTGCCATATGGAATGGGTGCATAAGAATGTTATGTTCTGCTTGGAATACGAACATGAAGTTGAACGTACCTGATATACCTAATGG
>LULT01000738.1_pt1 | contig 11969 bp, 10 predicted proteins | sample 728141 | NCBI WGS metagenome assembly LULT01 (sample SAMN03860282, study PRJNA289734) | marine metagenome | biome: seawater column; feature: ocean; material: water; isolation source: Red Sea water column Station 108 - depth 100m | place: Saudi Arabia: Red Sea | collected 2011-10-15 | depth 100 m | reverse complement strand
CGGTCCGGGCACCACGAGCCGGCCTCCCGCGAGCAGCGTCCCCATCGCGAACCGCAGGGGCGCGGAGTGGTAGAGCGGGCTGAGGACGAGGTTCACGTCGTCGTCGCGGAAGCCCCACAGGTCGCGCTCCTCGGTCAGCAGCGCGTGAGCGTCCTGGTCGGCGAGCAGGCCGCTCCACACGCCCTTGGGCGTGCCGGTGGTCCCGCTCGTGCAGTGCATCGGCCGGGCCCTCGGCAGCCAGTCGGTGATCGGGGCGTCGGGCCGGTGCGCGGCCAGCAGGTCGGCCAGGTGGTCCTCGTCGGTGACGACGACGGTCGGCTCCAGCCCGTCGAGGATGCGCCGGCGCTCGTGCTCGGTCAGCCGCGGGTCGAGCGGGATCGGCACGACGCTGCGCGTCAGGAGGGCCAGTGCGGTCTCGACGTACGCCGCCGTCGCCTCGACCCCGAGCGCGACACCGGCGCCGCGGGTGATCTGCCGAGCGATCTCGTTGCCACCGGCGCGGCGGGTGCCGTGGGCGACGGTCACCAGCGACGGGAGGGAGAGGTCGCTCATCGCTCCACCGCCAACCGATAGCCCCGCTTCACGACCGTCTGCACCGAGCGGGTGCCGAGCGTCGCGCGCAGCCGGGCGACGGCCATCTCGACGGCGTGCTCGGAGGCGGCGGTGCCCGAGGGCAGCATCGCCAGCAGCGCGGGGCGCGGGATGACGTTGCCGGGGTTGGCGACCAGGGCGTGCAGCACCGACAGCGGGGCGGGCGACAGCTTCACCTCGACGCCGTCGAGCAGCACCTGCTCACCGTGCAGCAGCAGCTGACGGCCCCCGACCAGGTCCACGCTGAGCCCGGAGCGGCGCGACGGCAGCTCCGTCTCCATGAGCTTCACCATGGCAGCCAGCCGCGACCGGTCGGGTGGGTAGATCGACGGCACGCCCCACATCTCGAAGGCGGTCGCGGTGACCGGCCCGACGCACACGGCCACGACGTCGGCCTGGAAGGCCGAGATCAGGTCGTCGCGACGGCCGACGGAGGCCGCGCAGTCCATCATCGTCGCGACCGCCGGGGCGGAGGTGAAGGTGACCGCGTCGACCTCGCCGTCGGCGATCCGCTCGACCATCGCGAACATCGGCGCCGGGTCCTCGGCGGAGATCACGCGGTAGACGGTGACGTTCTCGACCTCGGCCCCCTGCCGGCGCAGCGCGTGGGCCACCATCGACAGCGACTGGCCGTGCTCCTGCACGACGATGCGCCGAGCTTCGGCGATGACCCGCTCGGTCGCCTCCCGCAGCCGCGCCTCGTCCACGCGGTGCGGGTCGAGGGTCAGCGCCGGGGCGTGCTCGACCGTGGCGCCACGCCGCTCGAGCAGCGCGATCTGCTCGTCGGCCTTCCGCGCGGCCGTCACCGCGACGTGGAAGCCGGTGAGCGGTCCGGTCACGACACCCTCCTCGGGGCTCTCCAGCTGCACGGTCAGGAGCGGCGGGGGCCGACCTGGACCGTGCCGTCGACGACGCGCACGGCGTAGGTCGGCACCCGCACCGCCTCGTCGTCGAGGCACACGCCGTCGCTGAGCCGGTAGGGCTGCTTGTGCATCGGCGATGCCACGAAGGGTACGCCGCCACGGGTCCCCACGATGCCCCGCGACAGCACCGAGGCCAGGCTCACCGGGTCCACGTTGGACAGCGCGTGCACCTCGTCGAGGTGGTCGCGGAAGACCGCCACCGCCTCGCCGTGCACGAGCGCCGCCACCCCCGACTCGCGGGCGATCGCACTCAACGCGCACACGCTGACCCAGGTGGTCGGCTCGGCCACGGCGGTCACGGGGTCACCACCGGGGCCACCGGGGCCACCGACGGGGCGCCCACCGGGATCGTCGCCCCCAGCGGCACCGGGTCGGCCGGCTTGATCTGCTCCCGCTCGGTCTCGAAGGAGATGTGCGGGTCCGGCACCCCGGGTGCGTTGACGAACGACACGAAGCGGGCCAGCTTCTCCGGGTCCTCGATCGTCGCCCTCCACTCGTCGAAGTACGTCGCCACGTGCCGCTCCATCGAGGCCTCGAGCTCCGAGCCGAGACCGAGCACGTCGTCGACGACGACCGCCTTCAGCCGGTCGAGCCCGCCGTCCAGGGAGTCGACCCAGGGGGCGGTGCGCTGGAGCCGGTCGGCGGTGCGGATGTAGTACATGAGGTAGCGGTCGAGGTAGCGCACCAGCGTCTCGTCGTCGAGGTCGCCGGCGAGCAGCCTCGCATGCACCGGCGTCGCGCCGCCGTTGCCGCCGACGTACAGGTTCCAGCCCTTGTCGGTGGCGATGATCCCGAAGTCCTTCGAGCGGGCCTCGGCGCACTCGCGGGCGCACCCGGAGACGCCGCCCTTGAGCTTGTGCGGCGACCTCAGGCCCCGGTAGCGCAGCTCCAGGGCGATCGCCATGCCGACCGAGTCCTGCACGCCGTACCTGCACCACGTCGACCCCACGCACGACTTCACCGTGCGCAGCGACTTGCCGTAGGCGTGGCCGGACTCGAAGCCGGCGTCGACCAGGCGCTTCCAGATCTCCGGGAGCTGCTCCATCCGGGCGCCGAAGAGGTCGATGCGCTGGCCGCCGGTGATCTTCGTGTAGAGCCCGTAGTCGCGGGCGACCTCACCGATGACGATCAGCTTCTCCGGGGTGATCTCGCCGCCGGGGATGCGGGGCACGACGGAGTAGGTGCCGTTTGCAGATGTCGCAGCCTCGGCCGGTGCCGTGGGCCTCGACGATCTGGTCGAAGGTGCGGTAGCCGTGGATCGCGACGACCTCGAAGAGCTCGGAGCGCGACAGGGCGAAGTGCTCGCACAGCGCCCGGCTGATCTCCTTCCCGGACTTGGCGAAGTGGTCCTCGATGATCGCCTTGACCGTGCCGACGCACGAGCCGCAGGTGGTGCCGGCGGTGGTGCACTTCTTGACGGCCGCGACGTCCTCGCAGTCGTGGGTCTCGACGGCGTCGAGGATGTCACCCTTGCTGACGTTGTTGCACGAGCAGACCTGCGCCTCGTCGGGCAGCGCCGCGACGCCGGTCGCGCCGCCGCCGCGGGAGGCCGGGAGGATGAGCTCCTCGGGGTTCTCCGGCAGCGGGATGCCGCTGGCCACCATCGGCCGCAGGATGCCGTACGCCGCCGCGTCGCCCACCAGGATGCCGCCGAGCAGGCGGGTGCCGTCCTCGGTGACGACGAGCTTCTTGTAGACCCCCGCGACCGCGTCGGAGTAGACGAGCTCGAGGCTGCCCTCGGTCGTCGCGAACGCGTCGCCGAAGGAGGCGACGTCGACCCCGAGCAGCTTGAGCTTGGTGGACATGTCGGCGCCGGTGAACGTGCCGGGGCCGTCGAGCAGCGCGTCGACCGCGACCTCGGCCATGTCGTAGCCGGGGGCGACCAGGCCGTACATCCTCCCCGCCGGCGCGGCGCACTCGCCGATCGCGTGGATCCGCGGGTCGGAGGTGCGGCACTGCTCGTCGACCAGCACCCCGCCGCGCTCGGCGACCTCGAGACCGGCCTCGCGGGCCAGCGCGTCACGGGGGCGGATGCCGGCGGAGAAGACGACGACCTGGGCGTCGACCTTCGCGCCGTCCTTGAACTGCAGGCCGTCGACGGAGACCTCACCCGTGATCGCCTCGGTGGCGACTCCGGTGTGCACGGTGACGCCGAGCTTCTCGATGTGGCGCACCAGCGTGGCGCCACCGGCGTCGTCGAGCTGGATAGTGGCCCCGACCAGCGTGAAGGGCTGCAACTCGATCCGCACGGTGCGCGCGGCGGGGTCGATCGCCGACACGACGGTCGCGAGCCGCAGGGACACCCGCGGGTCGTCGTACTCACCGCCCGGCAGGAGCGAGAGCTCCTCGGCGCTGTCGGCGGCGAAGTAGGAGGTCAGCGCGACCCGGTCGTACGCCGGTCGCGGCTCCTCGCCGAGGACGACCACGTCGTGGGTCTCGGTGAGTCCGCGCTCGATGGCGGCCTGCACGAACCGGTGACCGACCATCCCGTGGCCGATGACGACGATCCGTTGACGGTGCGTGGGGCTCATGACACCAGGCTCCGTCCCCGCCGTTGCCCGACCGTCACGGCTCGTGACGACTCGTGTGACACCTGGCTCACAGCCTCACCGACCTCACAGGCCCACAGTCGGGCCGACGGAGCAGGGGCGGCCGGTAGGCGACTGGAGGGCCACGCGTGAACCTGGTTCATCGCACGCCCTCCAGTCGGGGCGTGGCGCCCAGGAGGTCGCGGCAGGTCTGCTCGCAGCCGCCGCAACCGGTGGTGGCTCGGGTGGTCTCGCGCAGCTCCTCGAGCGACCCGCACGCCCGGATCTCCCCGGCGGACACCCCCGCGCACGCGCACACCTCGGCCTCGTCGGGCAGCACGGTGGGGGCGTCGACCGGGTCCGGCAGCAGCAGGTCGCCGGGCTCGCGCACGCCGAGGACGGTGCCGCGGTCGTAGTGCTGGGTGATCAGGCCGACCCGGGACAGGTCGCCGACCAGCGCGGCGGCCACGATCACCCCGTCGCGGACGACGAGCCGGGAGTGCTTGCCCGCCACGGGGTTGGAGACCTCGACGACCTCGCCCTCCTCGCCGACCGGGTCGCCGAGCACGGCCACGTCCAGGTCGGTCGCGCGCAGCCGGGCGACCGAGCGGGACCCCTCGTGCACGACGTCGGCACCGCACAGCCGCGCGGCCAGCAGCTGCGCCTGCTCCCACGCGGGCGGCACGAACCCGGTGGTGACGCCCCGGTGCTCGGCGCAGTCGCCGAGGGCGTGGATGCGTGGGTCGGTCGGCGAGGCCAGGTGGTCGTCGACCACGATGCCGCGCCGCACCTCGAGCCCGGCGCCGCGAGCCAGCGCGGTGCTCGGCCGCCCGCCGGCGGTCAGCACCACCAGGTCGGCGTCGAGCACGAACCCGGTGTCGAGCTGCAGCCCGACGGAGTCGCCCTGCTCGTGGAGCCGCACCGCGCGGGCGCCGGTGTAGACGGTGGTGCCGAGCCGGGTCAGGCTGCGGGCGAGGATCTTCCCGGCCGGCGTCGACACCTGCCGGTGCAGCACGTGCTCGCCGCCCTCCACGACCTCGGTCGCCACCCCGCGCAGCGACAGCGCCCGCGCGACCTGGACCCCCAGCAGGCCCCCGCCGACGACCACGGCCCGGCGGGCCGTGGGGACCGCCGCGAGCAGCCGGTCGCAGTCGGCCAGCGAGCGGAACGCGTGCACCCGCGGGTGCAGCGACCCGTCGTGGCGCACCACGCCGCGGATGGGCGGCAGCGTCGGGATCGAGCCGGTGGCGAGGACCAGCCGGTCGAAGGGCACCAGCGTGCCGTCCACGAGCATCACGTCGCCGTGCTCACGGTCGACCGCGAGGACCCGGGTGCCGGTCCGCAGGTCGATGCCGTGCTCGGCGTACCACCCCGGCGAGCGCAGCGTCAGCGCGTCCGGCGCATGGGTCCCCTCCAGGACCGCCGAGAGCAGGATCCGGTTGTACGCCGGCACGGGCTCGTCCCCGAGCACTGTCACGTGACCGGCGTACCCGCCCGCGACCAGCCCCTCCACGAAGCGGGTCGCGGCCATGCCGTTCCCGACGACGACCAGCCGCTCGCCGGGCCGCCGGACCGGCGGTCGAGGAGGCGCGCCAGCGCCGTCGCGAGACCCCGGGCCCGACGCACTCATGCCGCCACCACCCGCGCCGCGCACACCTTGAACTCAGGCATCCGGCTGGCGGGGTCGAGGGCGTCGTTGACCAGCCGGTTCACCCCGAGCCAGTGGAAGGGCACGAAGACGGTGTCGGGTCGGATCGTCGTCGTGACGCGGGCCGGGAGGCGCATCTCCCCGCGACGGGTGGCGACGGTGACCGGCATGCCGTCGGCGACGCCGAGCCGGTTCGCCAGCAGCGGGTGCATCTCGGCGAAGGCGCCGTCGTCGGGGAGATCGCCGATGCGCCGGGTCTGCGCGCCGGACTGGTACTGCGCGAGCACCCGCCCGGTCGTCAGGTGCACCGGGTAGTCGCCGTCGACGACCTCGGCGGGCCCGCGGTGCTCGACGGCGTGGAAGCGGGCGCGGCCGTCGGGGGTGGCGAAGGTGTCGGCGAAGAGCCGCGGCGTCCCCGGGTGGTCGGGCGCGGGACAGGGCCAGAAGACGCCCTGCTCGTCGCGGATGCGGTCGTAGGTGATGCCGGCGTAGTCCGCCTTCCCGCCCGCCGAGGCCCGACCGAGCTCGGCGAAGACCTCCTCGGGGTCGGTCGCGAACTCGATCGGCGAGCCGAGCCGCTGCGCCAGCCCGGCGACCACGTCGAGGTCCGAGCGGACCCCGTCGGGCACGGGCCGCGCCTGCTGGCGCAGGATCACCCGCCCCTCGAGGTTGGTCATCGTGCCGGTCTCCTCGGCCCACTGCGTCACCGGCAGCACGACGTCGGCCAGGGCCGCGGTCTCGCTCATCACCAGGTCGCACACGACCAGCAGGTCCAGCGACTCCAGCCGCTCCTGCACGTGCGTCGCCCGCGGGGCGGAGACCACGATGTTGGAGCCGTGCACGAGCATCGCGCGCGGGCCGGCGGGGGTGCCGAGCGCGTCGAGCAGCTCGTACGCCGAACGGCCCTTGCCCGGGAGCGAGTCGGGTTCCACGCCCCACACGGCCGCGACGTGGGCGCGGGCGGCGGGGTCGTCGATCATCCGGTAGCCCGGGAGCTGGTCGGCCTTCTGACCGTGCTCGCGGCCGCCCTGGCCGTTGCCCTGACCGGTGAGGCAGCCGTAGCCGGCGTACTCCTTCCCGGGCATGCCCAGCGCCAGCGCCACGTCGATCCAGGCCAGCACGGTGTCGGAGCCCTGGGCGTGCTGCTCGGCGCCGCGGGCGGTCAGCACCATCACCCGCTCGCGCGAGGCGAGCAGGTCGGCGAGCGCGCGGAGCTCGGGGGCGGCGACGCCGGTGACGCGCTCTACCCGCTCGGGCCACCAGGCGGCGACGGCGTCGCGGACGGCCTCCCACCCGGTGGTGCGCTCCGCGATGTAGGTGTCGTCGACGTGACCGCCGGCGACCAGCAGGTGCAGCACACCGAGCGCGAGCGCGAGGTCGGTGCCGGGGACCGGCTGGAGCACGACGTCGGCGCGGTCGGCGGTCGCGGTGCGGCGCGGGTCGATCACGACGACCTGCCCGCCGTTCTCGCGGACGCGGTCGAGGTGGCGGGCCGCCGGCGGCATCGTCTCGGCGAGGTTGGAGCCGACGAGGACGACGACGTCGGCGTGCTCGACGTCGGCCAGCGGGAAGGGCAGCCCCCGGTCCACCCCGAACGCGCGGGTGGAGGCGGAGGCGGCCGAGCTCATGCACCAGCGGCCGTTGTAGTCGATCTGGCTGGTGCCGAGCGCGACCCGGGCGAACTTCCCGAGCTGGTAGGCCTTCTCGTTGGTGAGGCCGCCGCCGCCGAACACGGCCACGCCGTCGGGGCCGTGCTCGGCCTGGACCTCACGGATCCGGCTGGCGACCAGGTCGAGGGCCTCGTCCCAGGTGGCGCTCGACCACTCCCCCGTGGCCCGGTCGCGGACCAGCGGGGTGGTCAGCCGCTCCCGGTGCCCGAGGAGCCCGGTCGCGGACCAGCCCTTGCGGCACAGCGCNNGCGCCCCTTCGTTGACCGGGAACTCCGCCCACGGCTGCACCGTCGTCGTCCGGCGACCCACGAGGGTCATGCCGCACTGCAACGAGCAGTAGGGGCAGTGGGTCCTGGTCCCCTCCCCGGCGCCTGGAGACACCGGGGAGAGGGGGAGCGCTGTGCCGTGACTCATGCGCCGGCCGCCGCCAACCGCGACCCGCGTCGCAGGTAGACCGCCCAGGTGACCAGGGCGCAGACGACGTAGTAGCCGATGAAGAGTGCGAAGGCGTTCTTGACCGAGGACAGCGGGTCCTCGATCCAGGGGGCACCGAACATCATCGGGATGAGGAACCCGCCGATGGCACCGACGGCGCCGATGATGCCGACCGCCGCCGACGACTCCTTGGTGGCCTTGAGGACCGCGTCCTTCCAGGCCGGCGCGGTCGGCTCGGGAGCCAGACCCTCGGTGGCCTCGAAGCGCCAGATGGTCGGGATCATCCGGTAGGTCGAGCCGTTGCCGATGCCGGTAGCGGCGAAGACCAGCAGGAAGAAGCCGAGGAAGAGCGGGAACCACTCCTTGTTCGCCTCGGCCGCGGCGGCCGGGTCGGCGGCAGCGGCGATCGGGGTGAGCTGGGTCAGCGTCCAAAGCACGCCGCCGGTGAACAGCACCATCGCGGAGAAGGCGCCGACGGTGACGCGGGCACCGCCGAGACGGTCGGACAGCCAGCCGCCGAAGGGCCGCGTGAAGGAGCCGACCAGCGCGCCGAGGAAGGCGTAGAACGCGAAGTTGATGCCGCCGGCGACCGCGCCGGTGGCCGGGTCGATGAGCGAGAAGTTGATCTTGATCAGCAGCGGCATCGCGGCGGAGTAGCCGATGAAGGAGCCGAAGGTGCCGATGTAGAGGAAGCTCATCACCCAGGTCTGCTTGCGCTTGACGACCGCGGCGGTCTCCTTTGTCGAGCCGGTGGCGGTGCCCAGGTTGTTCATGAAGAAGTACGCCGCGACCGCGGCGACCAGCGCCAGCCCGACGTACACCCAACCGGCACGCTCGAGCTGGATGCCACCCTCGGAGGCCTTGACCAGGCCGAAGATGCCGGCCGCGCCGACGATGACCGGCAGCAGGAACTGGATCACGGCGACACCGACGTTGCCGCCGGCGGCGTTGAGCCCGAGCGCCGCGCCCTTCTTGTCAGCGGGGTAGAAGGCGTTGATGTTCGCCATCGACGAGGCGAAGTTGCCGCCACCGAGACCGGCGGTGGCCGCGATGAGCACCATCACCCAGTAGGGCGTCGAGGTGTTCTGCACCGCCACGACGTAGAGCGAGGTCGGGACCAGCAGGAGCAGCGCGCTCACGACGGTCCAGTTGCGGCCGCCGAACTTGGGGACGGCGAAGGTGTAGGGCACCCGGATCAGCGCGCCCACCAGGTTGGGGGCGGCGACCAGGAAGAACAGCTGCTGGGGGGTGTAGCCGAACTGCGCGCCGAGCATGGCGGCCGAGACCGACCAGATCAGCCAGACCGAGAAGCCGAGGTGCTCGGCGAAGATCGACCAGAGCAGGTTGCGGCGGGCGACCTGCCTGCCGCCGTTCTCCCAGAAGGTCGGGTCCTCGGGGGTCCAGTCGTCGATCCAGCGGCCGGTGCGGCGCTGCGGTGCTGCGGCCGCCGTCGCACCGCTGGGTGCGTCGTGCAGAGTGGTCATGGCGAGTGCTCCTCAGGTGGCGTCTGGGGCGCGGGCGGGCGCCTTCGACCACCACTGTGAGGAGCCGAGGTTTCACGGGCCGTGGCCCGCCGTGAGGGGGCGGAGGCCGGGCGTCAGGCCTCGCGGCGCAGCCGGTACGCCGCAGCGCCGGCCGCCACGCCACCGCCGATGACCAGCACGATCCCCGGCCCGGGGCGCCAGCCGGCCGTGCCGACCAGGTCCAGCAGGTGCAGGACCTGCCAGCTCGCCAGCCCGATCGCGACGACCGAGAGCACCGCGGCCTGGGCCATCGCCAGTCGCCGCAGCGGGACCATGACGCCCGCGAACCCGAGCATCGCGGCGTAGAACGTCCACAGACCGGCACCACTGGTGCCGTTGATCGAGCCGATCGGGGTGTCGATCCAGGGCAGGAACGACCCGAACATCACCATCACCGACGCCCCGAGCAGCAGCCGCTTCGCCGGGTGGGCGCCCCGGCGGACGGGACGCGCGGTGCCGGTGGGTGCGGTGGCGGGAGCAGTCGTGGCCATGGGCCGACGGTAGGACTGTGACCGGGCTCACGGCGTACCGCTCGTCGCGGCGCGCAGCCCGCTCGTCGCAGGGTGTGACCGGAGCCACATCAACCCGTTGCCGACACCCACCGTCGCCCGCTGTCATGCGACGAGCGGCGCCGTGTGGCGTCGGTCACCACCGGTCCGCCAGGGGCCGACGGAGGAGGTTGACAAGGATGGATGACGCATCGCGCCAGGCGTACTGGCGCAGCAACCTGCGGCTGATGGCCGTGCTGCTGACGATCTGGGCGTTGGTGTCCTTCGGCGCCGGCATCGTGTTCGTCGAGCCGCTCAACGAGATCGTGATCGCCGGCTTCCCGCTCGGCTTCTGGTTCTCCCAGCAGGGCTCGATCATCACGTTCGTCGTGCTGATCGCCGTCTACGTCTGGCGGATGGACAAGCTCGACGCGGAGTACGGCGTCGACGAGTACGAGCAGGAGGTGCACCACTCGTGAGCGACATCCAGCTCTGGACGCTGATCTTCGCGATCATCACCTTCAGCGTCTACATCTACATCGCCTACGCGAGCCGGGTCTCCGACACCTCCGGCTTCTACGTGGCCGGCGGCGGCATCCCCGCGCCCGCCAACGGCGCCGCCATCGCGGCCGACTGGATGAGCGCCGCGTCGTTCATCTCCCTGGCCGGCATCGTCGGCCTGGCCTACAACGGCTACGCCGGTGGCGTCTTCCTCATGGGCTGGACCGGTGGCTACGTGCTGCTGGCCGGCAAGTACACGCTGCCCGACTTCGTCGGTGACCGCTACAACGAGACCGCCCGCTTCGTCGCGGTGCTCGCCGCGATCGTCGTGTCGTTCGTCTACGTCGCGGGCCAGATGGCCGGCGTCGGCCTGGTCTTCACCCGCTTCCTCAACGTGGGCACGACCACCGGCGTCATCATCGGCATGGCCATCGTGTTCTTCTACGCCGTCCTCGGCGGCATGAAGGGCATCACCTGGACCCAGGTCGCGCAGTACTCCGTGCTGATCGTGGCCTACCTCATCCCGGCCGTCGCCGTGTCCGCGAAGGTCACCGGCGTCCCGCTGCCGCAGATCGGCTTCGGCAAGATCCTCGAGGAGCTCAACGGGCTGCAGGCCGACTTCGGCCTCGCGGAGTACTCCGGCGCCTTCACGCAGATCTCGATGCCCAACATGGTGCTGATCACCGCGGCTCTCATGTTCGGCACCGCCGGCCTCCCGCACGTGATCGTGCGCTTCTACACCGCCAAGAGCGTGCGCGCCGCCCGCTACTCGGCGCTGTGGGCGATCTTCTTCATCGCGCTGCTCTACACGACCGCCCCGTCGGTCGCGGCGTTCACGAAGCTGCAGATCATGAAGGACCTCAACGGGACGACGCTCGCCGACGCCCCCGGCTGGTTCAACACCTGGTCCGACGTCGGGCTGATCACCACCGCCTCGGGCGCCCCGGTCAGCGAGCTCGGCTCGAGCTCCTTCGGCTACACCGACGTGATGATCAACAACGACATCATCGTGCTGGCCTCGCCCGAGATCGGCGGCCTGCCGGCCCCGATCGTCGGCCTGGTGGCGGCGGGCGCCCTCGCGGCGGCCCTGTCGACCGCCTCGGGCCTGCTGCTGGTCATCAGCTCCTCGGTCGCCAACGACGTCTACTACAAGAAGATCAACCCGCAGGCCTCGGAGAGCCAGCAACTGATGGTCGGCCGCATCGCCATGGCCTGCGCGATCCTCGTCGCCCGCTACCGCGGCATCAACCCGCCGGGCTTCGTGGCCCAGGTCGTGGCGCTCGCCTTCGGCCTGGCGGCAGCCAGCTTCTTCCCGATCCTGGTGCTCGGCATCTTCTGGAAGAAGACCACGGCGGCCGGTGCGGCCACCGGCATGATCGTCGGCCTCTCGCTGACCTTCGCCTACATGCTGTGGACGCTGCCGATCTACGGCGGCTCGGAGGGCCTGTTCTCGATCCCGCCGACCGGCATCGGCACGATCGGCATGCTGATCAACTTCGCCGTGACCATCGCGGTCTCGCAGTTCACGAAGAAGCCGAGCCAGCAGATGCAGGACCTCGTGGAGGAGATCCGGTACCCCGGGCGCACCACCCTCGTGGCCCAGCACCAGGCCGGGGACCTCTGACCCGGCGGCCACACCACCGCAGCCCGGGGCCACGGCCC
>LULT01000154.1_pt1 | contig 11998 bp, 10 predicted proteins | sample 728141 | NCBI WGS metagenome assembly LULT01 (sample SAMN03860282, study PRJNA289734) | marine metagenome | biome: seawater column; feature: ocean; material: water; isolation source: Red Sea water column Station 108 - depth 100m | place: Saudi Arabia: Red Sea | collected 2011-10-15 | depth 100 m | reverse complement strand
TAAATATGGGCAATACGAACAATTTTTTAAAGCTCGAATCTTTAAACTACGGCTGGGTGATGGTTCTGGTGGTTTTTGTTTTAAGCGGGCTTGCGTTTGGTTCCATGGCGTCAATATCTGTTTTTTTAAAACCTATCTCTGCTGATTTTGGTTGGTCTAGAGGAGCTACTTCTCTAGCTTATACAGTTGCCTCACTAGCTTCTGCCTTGTTTGGAGTCATTTGGGGAGTTGTGGCCGATAAATACGGTACTCGTTGGTTTGGGTTTGCGGGCGCAACAGCCATGAGCCTTTGTTTATATTTGTTGAGTACTCAGACCTCTTTGTTCCAATTTTATCTTTTGTATTTTTTATTCGGTGCCCTAGGTGGCGCCTTATTATTTTCCCCGCTGTACGCAAATGTTGGCTTTTGGTTCCGGGAGAATCCTGGTTTGGCATTAGGCATAGCTGCTTCTGGTGGAGCAGTGGGTCAAGCGTTTATTCCTCACCTTAGTGGTTACCTTATCGATTCGTCTGGGTGGCAAAGTGCTTACCTTAACTTAGCTTTAATTTACGCCATTATTGCTTTTCCAATCGCGTTTCTTATCAAAGAATCACCTTGGAGGGAAAGCGCACGTGATCAAATTGAGCCAGAGCCTAGAAGTTTCCCCATTTCAGAAAAAGAAGTTGTTATATGGATAAGTGTGGCTGTAATCTTTTGCTGCATATGTATGTCTGTGCCAATTATGCACTTAGTACCACTGCTTACTGACACGAGTTTTTCAGTAGAATTTGCCACCAAGGTGCTAATGGTTTTAATGATTTTTGGAGCATTTGGGAGAATATTTGGTGGAATTTTAGGAGACTATATCGGGCCCTTACCTGGGTATATCCTAATGTCATTAGGTCAAACAATATCAGTCGTATGGTTTCCTCAGGTCTCTTCTGTGACGGCAATATACCTACTGGCAGCATTCTTTGGATTTACTTATTCTGGAGTTATGTCGAGCATCTTAGTTTGTACTAGAGTGATGGTTTCAGCACAATTTGCAGCTAGAGCAATGAGTATAACTTCGTTTTTTGGTTGGATAGGGATGGGACTCGGAGGGTTTTTAGGGGGTTATTTCTTTGATACAGAAGGAAATTACATTTGGGCTTATACGTTTGCCGGGATCATGGGCTGTATCAACCTGTTTATACTTTCCCAGTTTTGGTTTCGAATTAAAAGAGAAGAAAAATCTTTATTAATTCAAGGGAATTAAAATGAAAACTGTATCTAATCAAGAATCAGTAAACCTTTTAGGCTTAAACCAAAAGAACTTGGAAGAATTTTTTGTCTCTATTGAAGAAAGGCCTTTTCGAGCAATCCAAGTAATGAAATGGATACACCAACGAGGTATTTCTGACTTCTCACAGATGACTGATTTATCGAAAGAATTAAGAGAAAAACTTGAAAATAATTGCGTGGTAAAAGCTCCAGAAGTTATTTATGAGAAAACTTCGGAAGATGGGACAAGAAAATGGGTTATTAGCGTGGGCAATAAAGACCTTATAGAGATGGTGTTGATCCCTGAAAAAAATAGAGCCACTTTATGTGTCTCATCTCAAGTAGGCTGTGCTGTGGATTGCAGTTTTTGTGCTACAGGCAAACAAGGATTTTCAAGAAACTTAAATTTAGACGAAATCATCGGCCAAGTTTGGGTAGCAGCCAATTCTTTTGGAGTACCAAGATCGCCAAACGACAGACCCATAACAAATGTGGTGATGATGGGCATGGGGGAGCCATTATTAAATTTTGATCCCGTGGTGGATGCTATGAACTTAATGATGGACGATAACGCGTATGGCCTTTCCAAAAGAAAAGTTACTTTAAGCACTTCCGGAATAGTTCCTAAAATCGATGATTTAGGAAAAGTCACAGATGTAGCTCTTACCATTTCCTTGCACGCTCCCAACGATGAGTTGAGGAATAAGTTAGTTCCGATTAATAAGAAGTATCCTATAAAAGACCTAATAGACTCTGTTAAAAGATATGTAGAAGGTTGCTCAGATAAGAGAGTAACAACCATTGAATATATATTGATCGAAGATATTAATGACAGCTTAGAGCTTGCTGATGAGTTGTGTGAGCTGTTAACTCAAATTGATTGTAAGATTAATTTGATTCCCTTTAATCCCTTTTCAGAATCAAAATATAAACGACCATCTGGAAATAGAGTAAAACGTTTTCAAAAGCACCTACAAGATAACGGATACGTGACGACAATTCGCTCTACCAGGGGTGATGACATTATGGCTGCATGTGGCCAGTTAGTTGGTCAAGTGAACGATAAGACTAGGAAGAAAGAAAGAGCTGAGAATAAACTGAAGATAAAAACAAAAACAATTTAGATGATTCATAGTGTTGCAATAATAGGGGCAGGGATATCTGGTCTTACGGCGGGCTGCGCATTGAGAAAATATGGATTTGAAGTTGATATTTTTGAAAGATCAGATTCCATAACAGAATTTGGAGCAGGAATTACATTATCCAGGAACGCTACTTCTCTTTTAAGAAAAATTGATCTGTATGACGAGCTAGAAAGAAGCAGTTATAAACCTCAAGGTTCATTTATAAGACATTATAAGACTGCAAAAGATATAGCTTATGTAGACTTCACTAAAGATTTTTTAACAGCAAACAGGAGAGACGTTGTAAGAATCTTTTCTGAAAGATTTATCGACATGGGAGGCCGCTTGCATCTGTCCCAAGATATAGAAAGCTTAGATGTAAAGAGTGGGCAGTTTTTTTCTTTAGGAAAAGATTCCTACTCTGCTGATCTTGTTTTAGCGTGTGATGGAATTAAATCCACTATTAGGGATGGAGAGTTTGATGTTTCCGAGCCAACTTTCACAAACTATATTGCTTGGAGGGGGGTTGTTGATGAATCTAATTTTCCTCAATTTTCAGGCAACGACCAAGTCAATATTTACCATGGACCTGGAGGTCATGTTGTTCATTATCCAATAGGAAATGAAAATAAGATTAACTTTGTTGCCATAGAGACTGGAGAAAATTGGGAAGAAGAGTCTTGGAAAAAGGAAGGTAACAAAAAGGATTTGCTTCATGCATTTGACGATTGGAATATAACTATCAAGGAGGTCTTCTCATCAGTTAATAGTGTGTATAAGTGGGGAATATTTGAAAGAAGGGTTCCAAAAAAAATTACTAAAGGGAGGGTTATTCTTTTGGGTGATGCCGCACATCCCATGGTGCCTTTTTTAGGGCAAGGTGGATGCTTGGCCATTGAAGACGCTTTTACGTTAGCTTATCTAGTCAATCACCTAAAAGGTGATTTAGATAAAATAAAAGACTCTTATCAAAAATTGCGACGCTCAAGAGGGAGCCTTATTCAACAAAGGTCAAATTTTCAAGGTAAGTTTAACCATTTATCAAATCCATTATTAATGGGATTAAGAAACCGGGCAGTAAAACTTTTTGTTAAACCCAATATAGAGAATATTCATTCATATGATGCTCTAAAGGAAATATCAAAGTTATAAAAGCTTATACTGCTTGCTTCTGTGAAACCTTCCTATTAATCTTCACTTCTATTTTGGGGAAAATATGAGTTACGCAGAACATAGAAAAATTATTGACGCCGACAGTCACGTTATTGAGCTTGAAGACTTTCTGATTTCGGCAGCTAAAGAAGAAGACAAAAGTCTAATTCCTTCGATGTCCTCTCAGAAGGAATTACCAGTTGTTGAAGCAGGTCTTAAAAGAGGAAAAGAACTTTTTAAGAAACGCCAGGAAGATCCAGAAGTAATGGCTAAATTTGATGAAGCTATTTTGGATAACACTAAAAGTGGCTGGAATAGGGTTGGGGCTTTTGATCCAAGCGAAAGGTCGCATGCACTGGATGTTTTTGGTTATTCAATTCAGTGGGTTCTACCTACATTTTCTTTTCATCAGATAGCTCATTCCGATGACCCGAAGGTTTTGGAAGTAGGGTCGAAAACACTTAATAGAGCGATGGCGGAATTTTGTAAGTCTGATGAAAGACTAAAAGCTATAGGCTACGTTCCTTTACAACTTGGGCCTGAAAAGTCATTGGAGATATTACAACAAGGATTTGATGAAGGTTGCTACTCTTTTATGATAGATACAAACGAACCAAACGAAAAAAACATTTCCTTTACTCATCCTGACTTTGATCCAATCTGGAAATGTTTTGTAGAACACAAATCTCCTTTTGTGGTTCATGTGGCTGTTAATGGTCACTACAAAGCTGTTCCAGGCAGTTTTAAAAACAATGGTAAGACTGAATTAGAGCTAGGCGGAGATGCTCCGGCTGGAGAGCTTGGGTTGATGACTATAAATAGCAGTGCAGAATTGTTTTTATCGGCAATGATTTTTGACGGTGTTTTTGATAGACACCCCAAGCTGAAAGGAATTTCTATGGAGCATGGAGCTTTTTGGCTTCCTTCATGGCTCAAAGCTTTAGACTACACCGCTTCCCTATTTAAGAGAAAGAGAGAATTTAATGAGTTGCCTTCAGAGGTAGCCAAAAGACACCTTAAAGTTTCTCCTTTTGCTGGTGAGCCCATAGGTTGGATTATTGAAAATATAGGCCCGAATATGTTGGTTTATGCTTCAGATTATCCACATCCTGAAGGCACTTCAGATCCTATAAGGAAATTTGAAGCCACTATGACCGAATGTGACGAAAAGACCATGGACGCTTTTTATCATGGAAACATGGAAGAGTTGATGGGGATAAAGTTATAAAGTTTTGTCTCAAGCAGACATCAGGGTCCCTTTAAGAACTAGCATAGCCTACGGGCTGCCCGGCATAGGTGCTGGCTACATGTACTTGCTCTTGAGCTTGTATGTAATGAAATTTTCTACCGACGTGCTACTTATTTCTCCTGTAGTTATGGGCTTGATTTTCAGCGCATCTAGGATTTGGGATGCTCTATCAGACCCTGTAGCTGGTTATTTAAGCGACAGAACAACATTAAAGTTTGGACGAAGAAGAACCTGGATAATAATAAGCTGTATTCCTATATCCATAGCATTCTTTGCGGTTTTCTCTCCGCCGGCTACTTTGCAAGGAGAGGATCTGGATCGATGGATGATGTTCGCTATTTTAGGGTTTTATTCTGCAATGACTTTATTTTTTGTCCCACACATGGCCTTGGGGGCGGAACTTTCAACAAATTATCATGAAAGAACTAGGCTATTTGGAGTTCGGCATATTTTTTACACAGTTGGATCTATTCTAGCCTTAGCTTCGATGCATTACCTAATACAAGAAGAGCTTAGAGTCGATGGGGATGTAAGGGAATTGGCAAGCAATCTTGCCTTGTGGTCTGTACTCATTACCTCACTTTTAATTATTTATTCAGTATCTAGACTAAAAGAAAATCCGAACTATCAAGACAGAGTTAACAAAAACCCATTTAAAGCTTTTGCTGATGTGTGGAAGAACCCGCACGCAAAGATTCTAATCATTATACTTTTTATAGAAAACGTAGGCGGTGCAGCGATTGGTGTTTTAACTTTGTATATAGCTCAGTACGTAGTTGAAGCCCCTGCTTGGGCACCTTTAATAATACTTGCTTATATGCTTCCATCCACCCTTTCAGTGCCTTTATGGATCCCGCTATCGAGAAAATTCGGTAAAGTAAATCTGTGGGTATTTAGCCTATTTTTAACCGGAGTCTCTTTTGGTGGGATTTTTCTGATTTTGTTTGCTCCCGATGTTGAGACCAGGCTCTGGATAATTTTTATAGGCGCTTTTTTTGCCGGAATTGCTGCTGGATGTGGAGGAGCAATAGGACCATCAATAAAAGGTGACGTTATAGATTACGATGAGTATTTAACGGGCGAGAGAAAAGAAGGGTCTTATTTTGCTGCACTAAATTTTGTATATAAAAGTGCATATGGAGTTATGCTCTTGTTAACAGGATTTGTTCTAGAGTATTCTGGTTTTATTCCAAATCAAGATCAAACAATGGAAGTTAAATTAGCTTTGACCAGCCTGTACGGAATAGTGCCTTTGATTTGCTATAGCGCTGGAGCTGCCTTATTGTTTTACAAGTTTAAGCTTGGTGAAAAGGAATACGAAAAAATAAGAACAATATTAGACAAGAGTTAATACACATATTACTTATACCCTTATAATAGCTGCTCTTAATAAGGAAAAATGTTATGCCAGAGATGACAGTTTTGGGATGGTTCCATACCATCTTAGGTATATTGGCTGTTTTAAGCGGTTTTTATACTTTATATAAATATAAAATCATTACGACCGAGAAAAGCTCGGGCAGGCTCTACGTTTTGGTAACCCTACTAGTTGCTGGTTCGGCTTTAGGAATTTACAATCAGGGTGGATTTGGAATAGCGCATGTTCTTGCTGTTCTAACTTTGATAGCTCTTGCAGGCGGATATATCATGGAGAAGTTCAAATGGTTTGGTTCTTTTTCAAAATACTTCCAGGCTCTCGGATACACGTCAACCTTGCTTTTTCATATGATTCCTGCAATTACGGATTTTCTTAGAAGGCTTCCCTTAGGAGATCCTTTTATCGATTCTTTTGAGGATCCTTTGCTTTTAAACTTTCATACAGCGTTCTTAGTGATTTATTTGGTTGGCCTTGTTACTCAAATGGTTTGGCTCAAAAGACAGGCTAATTAAATCACTCTAATATCGAACTTATTAGTTAAAACCAAGTACAGTTTGTTAAGTAGGAAAATATGGAAAAGAGAGAATTTAAGCCATTTGATCATGTAAGTGCGTTGACTCTTGGCGGTGGAGGATTGGGCCAGGTTTGGGGAGAAACAACTCGAGAAGAAGCGGTCGCAACTGTAAACCTTGCCATTGAGAAAGGAATAAATCATCTTGATGTTGCTCCTATGTATGGGAAAGGAGAGGCCGAAAGGGTCGTCGGTGAAGTCTTTAAAGGAAGAGAGTTAGATGGTATAAAAATAACAACCAAATGTCGCTTAGGAACCTTACCCGATGAAGAAGTTTATGATCGTTTAAACACCTCCCTTAACAAAAGTCTCGATAATTTAAATATGGAAAAGGTTGATCTTTTTCTGCTCCATTCTCAATTGAGAGAAGATGATTTTCAGCTTTATACACTAAATGAATACAGAGAAACAAATACAACCTCTTTGTCGTGTTATTACAATTCTGTCATACCCGCTTTTGAAAGGTTAAAAAAAGAGGGAAAAATTGGAAGTTGGGGAATAGGAGGTTTGGGCCAGAATAATGCAATCATTCAGGCAATCAATCATGAAACCAAACCCGAAGCCATTCAGTGTGTTATTAATCCATTAAACTCTGCTGGAGCTATAGGCTATGTAGATGCCGATTACAATCCAAATAGTATTCTCAAAGAAAGTAGAAAAGCTAGAATTCCAATTTTAGGCATCAGGGCTGTTCAGGCAGGAGCATTAACTAAAAAAATGGATAGAGAACCACATGAATCAGGCTTCGATATAAAAGATTTTGAGGACTACGATAGAGCAGAGCCCTTTAGGGCCTTGGCAAGTGAGTGGGAAATTTCGCCATCACTACTAGCCCATCGTTATGCTCTCAGCGCTGACGAAGTTTCATCCGTAATATTGGGCGTAAAAAACAGAACAGAACTATTGGAATGTGTTGAAGCCGAAGTAAACGGTAAACTTACGATAGAGCAAGTTGCTAAAATAGAAGAAGTCTTAGCGAATTAGTTACTGAAGTGAAAAGGTTTATTCTTTCATTGTTGCTATTTTCTAGCCTTATCATGTCAAACGAAAGATTTAAAAATACAAATGAAGAGGCCAAAGGAAAATCCTTTGGCGAATTTCTAAAATGGACATTTACTAATAAAACTCCGGAGCCAATTGCGATCGAGACCTCTAATGAGTGGGAATCTTTTAGTTTAGACTCGGATAATTATCTTGTATGGATTGGTCACGCAACCTACTTAATTAAAAAAGATGGATTAACTATCCTCACTGACCCCGTTTTTTCCAACAGAGCCTCTCCAGTAAGATTTGCTGGTCCTAAAAGATTAATTCCTCCAGCTATTCCGATTGAAAAGCTGCCAAAAATTGACGTTATAACGGTAAGCCATAATCATTACGATCACCTAGACATGAAAAGTTTAAAAGTTCCAATGGGGGACAAACGAAGATTGGAGAGGGCAGGTATAAGCAATGTAACTGAGTTTCTGTGGTGGGAAGATATAAAAGTAAATGATTCCAAGTTCACTTTTACCCCAGTTCAACATTGGTCGGCAAGAGGTTTAGGAGATAGAAATAAGAGTTTGTGGGGCGGTTGGTTTATGGAATTTAACACAGAATCAATTTACCATGCCGGCGACACAGGCTATTCAAATGACTTTATTGAGACAAGAAAAAGGCTTGGCTCTCCTGACCTTAGCCTTATACCAATGGGTGCTTACGCTCCAAGATGGTTCATGAAGACCAATCATGTAAATCCTGAAGAAGCAGTGCAGATTTCTCTAGATCTTGGGTCAAAGCAATCTTTAGCCATGCATTGGGGAACTTTTCTTTTGACTGATGAAGAAGTTCTAGAGCCTCCTGCTCTGCTTAAGAAAGCTCTAGAAGAAAAAAATCTTGATGAAGGATATTTTATTGCCTTAAAACCTGGAGAGGTTTTTAATCTTTAGCCACGGGAACCTTAAATATTACATAAAGTAGACCAGTAAGACCCAACACACCAACCGCTATCTTTAGATTAAGGTTTTCGATTCCAAAAATTACTGAAGATCCTACGAACAATATAATCATGCTAATAGCTAGCATTTTAGCTTTTTTAGGAATTCCCTTTCCTTCCCTGTAGTCTTTTAGATACGGCCCAAAGGTCTTATTACTAATTAGCCAATCATAAAGTTTTTGGGAAGACCTTATATAGCAGGCAGCAGCTAGGATTAAGAATGGGGTAGTGGGTATGCCAGGAAGCGCAACACCTACAGCGGCCAAAGCAACAAATAAAGACCCTAATGATATCCATAACGCCTTAAAAAAAAAGTTATTAGATTCTTTGGCCTTATGTATGTCTTTTTTCTCTTGCACTGCAACCGTCATCTTTTATTAGAAAATATATTTAAAAGATGCAGATATAGATCTTCCATTCTGCCCATAAAGATCCAACTCCTTATCATTTTCAGGCAATTCTGAAACAGATGCCCATCTTAAATATTTTTTGTCGGTAACATTTTCAACTGCAACTCTAAACTCAAGATTCTCATTAGGGATATAAGATGCAAATAAGTCTAAAAGACTGTACCCCGAAGTTTGTACTCTTGGCCAACAATCATTATTTAGGCAGACTTCTTCTAAGTTGTCCTCACTTTTGCTAGATAAAGTAAACATAGCTTGCAAAGAAAATTTGTCTGAAGGAATCCAATTAAAGCCTAATATCAATTCTCTTGGATCAATTTCAGGCAAAGAGTGTTTTTCATTATCTTCAAATAAATCTCCAGAACTTATCGCTGCAGCTAAATTAAATGAAAGCTGTTCAGTTAATGATCTTTCATAATCAAATTCAATGCCTTGGATCTCAACATTCTCCGCATTTTGATATTGATATATTCCAAGACCTCTACTAAAACCCACCGCTTCAGGATGTATAAATCCCTCAACTTCACTGCGATATATCGCTAACTCCCAAGAGTCATCTTCACCCGATCCTCTTAATCCAACTTCAATAGTGTCGCTTTCTTCAGATCCAAGATTAGGATTAGGGGTAACTGTGTAGAATAAAAGATAGTTGGTGAAAACTGTATTAGAAGTTTCGTAATCTGGTGCTTTAAAACCTTCAGCATACTGCACAAAGCCTGTCAGGTTTTCTGAAAGGTCCTGAAGATAACCTAATTTAAAAGTGAAGGCACTATCTTCAGTGTTGCTGATTTGGTAGTTGAGAATATTTGCGTTGCTCAATAGAAGGTCTGGGCTAGTATTTAGCTCATAATCATCATACCTAAACCCTAAAGTTAATACTGAACTATCAGAAAGGCCAAATCTATTGTTAAAAAACAAAGCCTTCCTTTTTGTTTCCGAATCCGGGAAGGTCTTATTTGGGTAAGTTTCGCCGTCAACAACATTTGTGGCCATTCCTGTTATTAGGTTCATTTCAGTCAGCATTCTAGGTCTTTCTGTTTCTGTATCTTGGATATCTAGGCCATAAATCATCTGATAGTCACCAGCAGATTTATAAGCCTCAAAAGAAAATCCATCAATTGATTGGTTAAAATCAAAGTCTCTAATCCTCATGGTAGGAGTAGGGGGAGCCTGCATACCTCCAAAGAATGAAACTTGATTTTGAATAGTAATTTGGCTTTGTTCAGTTTCTTGAGTGTAATAATTTACTTCCGCAGAATCATATAAAGCGTTTTTATTGGATAGATTTAACGAAATGCTGAATCTTTCTCTAGTACCTTCATCATCACCAGATGAAGAAGATATAGATCTAGGAGTTGGAAAATATATAAAACCCTTTTCAGAATTAATTGCCCATTTGCTTTCCCACTCTTGCAGGTCAGCCACCAAGGTTAATTTACTTTCGTTGGGCAGTTCTATATTCAGCTTACCGAAAATACTTTGTTGATCACCTTCCATAGGATTAGCTTTTAGAGAAAAGTCTTCATGTAATTTTGTTTCTTCTAAGGATCTATCGACTAATTGAATTAAACCACTAGTATTACCTTTATCATATGCCGCTAGCAGATTAACCTTTTCTTGCTTATTTTTTTCAATATAACTTGTTGTGACGGACATATATCTTCCATCTTTCACAAGATCCTCAGGATCTTTCGTAAAATAGGCTATGGTTCCGGCCAGTCCGTCAGATCCATATTCAACAGAACTTGGACCTTTCATTATTTCTACTTTTTTTAACAGATCTACATCTACTGTGTCCCTACCGTAACCAGTATATGAGTCAGAAATCCTAATTCCATCTATCAAAATAATCGCGCCACCATGTATGCCCCTTATATGAACGTCTTCGGTTAGTGATCTTCCATATTGACTTTCATTGTGGGCGCTGACTCCAGGCATATATCTCACAACCTGTTCTAAGCCATTAACCATTTGAGCTTCTAACTCAGCGGAAGAAATTGATTCTACAGAACCAATTACATCTGAAGCTAACGTAGGAATTCTAGATGCAACCACTATCACTTCTTCTGCATCATCAACCTCATCTGCAAAAAAAGTGCTAGGAATGGCCAAAAAAGCTACAAGTAAAACTAGTTGATAATTTTTCATTAATTTGATCCCTCTTTATTTATGATGGTACGCGCTGAGACGTGGTATTATAAATTAAAACCCTTAATATAAAAGGCTATAAGAGTATTTTTTTGAGACTTTTTGAGACAAATTTGAACATATGCCCAAACTTTATAACACTAAAAAGATAGACAAAGGTCTAAAGATAGGCTTAAGAGAGCCTGAAGGAACTGAATGGTTTGCTGATATGACTCTGGATGCAGATAAAAGAACTTGTAGAAAAATAAATGTTCCATTTAATCCTGAAGATACAGGAAATATTTTGTTAGCAGAAAATAAAGCGAGGAAATTATTTGAAGAATTAACAAAAGCTAGATTGAAAGAAAAAGATCAGAAAATTAATGTACCCGCTTGGCAAACAAAATTCTTTTCCTTCTCCTTAATTTTATTATGGTTTACAGGAGTGATATGGCTTTTATTAGACTTTATGAACATAGGTTCTTTTGGGAAAACTCAATTATTAATTTTTCATGGAGCCTTAATAATTCCTGCCTTGGTTAGTCTGGGAGTGTTGATTGTTTCTCATATACCTGAAGGCTGGGAACCAACAAAAAAAAGAAAGTCAGGTTTTTTGTTAAGTTTTATTATGCTTTTTTTAGTAATTAGTGGTTTTGTTTTGTTTTATACAGACGCCGCTGTATATGAACTCAGCTATTCACATTCTTTAGTGGGCTTAATATTGGTGCCTTTAATTTTTTGGCACTTTACGAAGAAATCTACCTCTTAAGTA
>LULT01000104.1_pt1 | contig 12045 bp, 12 predicted proteins | sample 728141 | NCBI WGS metagenome assembly LULT01 (sample SAMN03860282, study PRJNA289734) | marine metagenome | biome: seawater column; feature: ocean; material: water; isolation source: Red Sea water column Station 108 - depth 100m | place: Saudi Arabia: Red Sea | collected 2011-10-15 | depth 100 m | reverse complement strand
ATGATAGGGCTCCTAAAATAAAATATTTTAATCCAGATTCAGAAGATTTTAAAGAGTCTCTTTTTATTCTAACGGCCCTTCTAATACCATCTATAAATACCAAAGCTAAAAGAGCTCCTATAACTAAGGTTAATATTTCAGGTAAATTAAACATTTCAACTAGCTGCCAATTCCACCGCTTGATCGACATCAACTGCAACCATTCTAGATACTCCCGGTTCTTGCATGGTTACGCCCATTAGATGTTTACTCTTTTCCATAGAAATTTTGTTATGAGATATATATACAAACTGAACTCGTTGAGACATATCTTCAACTAAGTCTATAAAACGCATAGTATTCAGATCATCTAACGGAGCATCTACTTCATCCAACATACAGAAAGGAGCTGGGTTTAGTTCAAAGAAAGCAAAAACAGTTGCTATAGCAGTTAAGGCTTTCTCTCCACCTGATAACTGAGAGACGCTTGCATTTTTCTTTCCAGGAGGTCTAGCAGAGATACCAACACCACAACTTAACAAATCGTCCCCCAACATAACAAATTCGGCATGCCCTCCTCCAAAAAGCTTTGGGAAAGAATTTGCTAGGCTTAAATTCAACTTATCAAAAGTATCTTTAAATGTTGTTCTGGTTTCCTTATCGATCTTATTAATAGCATTTTGAAGGGTTTCAAGCGCATCCATTAATTCTTGATGTTGACTATCAAGCAACTCTTTCCTCTTTTCTTCTTGTTCAAATTCTTCCATAGCAGCTAGGTTAATTGCTCCTAATCTTGAAATTTTGTTTTCAATTGATTCTAGATCTGAAGCGAGATCTTCTGAAGACTTCGATTCATCCAATTCATTTAAAAGACTATTTAAATCTCCATCTAAATCTTTTATTTGCCCGACTAAATTATCTCCTTCTATAGTAGATGCTTGTTTTTCTAATCTAAAATTTTCCAAAGCTTCTCGTAGGCTAATTTTATTTAATTGCTGAGACTCATTTACTAAAGTTAAATTCTCCGATTCAAGTTCCTTTAGCTTTGTATTTGCATGTTTATCTTCTGATGTTAATGAAGCAAATTTAGCTTGAAGGTCAGCAAATTTATTAGTCTTATCAATTAAATTAATCCTTTGTTGTTTGGCATCCTCAGAAGAGTTAGATAAGAAATCTTGGGTTAATTTAGTTAATTTAGTTGGCTCTTCTTTTAAAAGTTCAATCTCACTCTTTAGTTCAAGAACTTCCGACTCAAGTTCTTTAATGGTTCCAAGAGAGCTCTTTTTATTTAAACTCTCTACGAGTGATCCTATATTTCTTTCTAGTTTGGAGATAATCAATTTTGATTGCGTAATAAATGCCAACCAAGAACTTTCAATTTTTTCAGATTCTTCTAAATTTAATTCGTCTCCTTTTCCTTCTTTAATTTTCTGCAACTCTGAATCAATTGAATCGATATTTGATTTAACATGTTCTTTGGATTTATTTAATGCTTGCAACTCTTCTTTTCTTGAGTCTATTTGCATGCTATTTGTGTTTAATTTTTCTTCGATCTCCCTAACTCTTTCCTTTTTTAAGGCAAGTTCTTGCTCTACACGCGAAATGTCAGCACCAAAGCTATAAAATTCTTGCTGCACCTTATCCATTTCGGATTGCAATTCAATCTGCTGAGCTCTAAGTTCAATCACTTCGCTATCAGAAGTATTTTTAGCAGAATTTATCTCCTCAACCTTTAATTCTTGGTCTTTTACTTCCTTCTCTTTTGCTTTAACGATCTTAGAAATATCAAGCCATTTAGAAGCGAGAAGAAATTGTTTTGCTTTATTTTCATCTTTTCTTAGTTGCGAATATTTTTCAGCAGCTTTAGCCTGCCTCTGCAACTTATGCAAAAGCCTAGATATCTCTTCTCTTAAGTCTTCTAACCTGGATAGATTTTCTCTGGTTCTCTTTATTCTTGATTCTGTTTCCTTTTTTCTTTCTAAATATCTCGAAATACCTGCAACCTCTTCTATGTAACCACGCATTTCATCTGGCTTAGCACTGACCAGTTGTGAAATCATTCCTTGTTCAATAATTGCATAAGATCTAGGACCAAGACCTGTACCCAAAAAAACATCAGTAACGTCTCTTTTTCTGCAACTGGTTCCATTCAAGTAATAATTAGATTGTCCATCCAACTCGATGCTTCGTCTTACTGATATTTCGTTATAACTAGAAAACTCTCCCCCTATTCTTCCATCTTTATTATCGAAGAACAGTTCTACCGAGGCCTTAGATACTGGTTTTCTTGAAGAAGATCCATTGAAAACCACATCTGACATTGAATCGCTTCTTAAATTTTTTGCAGAACTTTCTCCTAAGACCCATCTAACTGCATCTATAACATTTGATTTTCCACACCCATTAGGGCCGACTATACAAGACATTGAGGAGGGGAAAGTTACTGTTGTTGGATCAACAAAAGATTTAAAACCAGACAGCTTTATAGAGTTTAATCTCATAATTTAAATTTTATTGGAGGGTAAGAATCCATTGCTTCAGAAAGAAGCATTAATGAAACAGAATTAACCTTCATTTACATGTAAAGTCTATTCTATATAAGGCCGAGAAACTACTGATTTTTTAGTTTTTTTACTGTTTCTATTAGAATCTTCAGTTCAGAAATATCCCTTTCATTATCCAGAAAATCGAGGGCTTTAGTCCAAAGCTTAATAGTTAAATCTATATTCTTATTTTCTAACTCCTTCAATCCTTGTAGGGTTAAAGCTGAAGGATTATTAGGGCTTTTAATTAAAGCTTCACCTAAGACTTTCTCAATTTCGTTATTAAAGGTCCTTTCTTCTTTTAAGAACATTGCTTGAGCGTATTCAGCCAATACTCCTCCATCTAAATCATTGGAAAATTTCCTATATAACTGTTCAAAAGCGTAGCTAGCTAATTCGTTCTGATTGACTTCTTTTAACCTTTTGGCAACTATATAAATTTCTCCTGGTTGTACCCCTTCTTTATTAGATAACTCAAGTATTATGCGGCTAACATCAATAGCGTCTTTTTCTTTGTTTTCTGACTGATCTGCAACAAATCTCTCTAGAATTTCCTTATCATGAATCAATTTATAATTGCTCTCTCCTTCCAAAGCTTTGTATATATATAGAGTCATTGAAGTGCAAACAAATGAAACTACCACTAGAGTAATCATTGCATCTGATCTTACAAAGCCCCTTAAAGTAAAATAAAATAAAACAAAAAGAGGAATAAATAGATAAATATAAAACATTAAATAAGAGTCTTACTGGTTGATTTCCTTTGAATTAGAAATTCTTTTCCTAAGTATTAAGAGAATTATGGATAGTGTTAGCAGAAAAAAGAGTAGAGGCCCTAACCATAAGACAAAAGTATCGGCTCTAAAGGGAGGGTCATAAACAATAAAATTCCCATATCTTTCTACTAAATAAGTCTTTACCTCTTCTTCAGTCTGACCTGATCTTACAAGCCTATATACTTCTCTCTTCAGATCATTGGCTATAGGCGCATTTGAACCAGCTAAATTAGAACTCTGACATTTTGGGCACCTAATTTCATCTAGTAGAGACAAAAATATCTTTTCCTGATTGCTGTCATCAAATGGATAGATTTCCTTAGAATCATCAGCAAAACCCAGGGTGTAGACAGATAAAACAAGTATTGTAGATAGAACTTTATTTATCTTCATTGTCTTCTTTTAGAAATTTTTCAAATTTATCTTTCCAAACCTTATCATTCAAAACACCTACATGCCTTTCTCTTATAATTCCTGTTTTATCTACAAAAAAAGTTTCAGGGGCCCCATAAACCCCCAAATCTATAGCTAGCTTTCCATATTCATCAAAAATACTGAATTCAAATGGGTTACCATCTCTTTCTAAAAGATTCAAAGCCTTTTGCCTGTCATCTTTGTAATTCAGGCCATAGACTGTCAGAATCGATTCATTCTTTAATTGCATTAAGAATGGATGCTCTACTCTGCAAGCTATACACCAAGTTGCCCAGACATTAATCAAAGCTGGCAAGTTATTTATGTTGCTCTTAGAAATTAAATTTTCTGGATCTTCTAACTCTGGTAATTGAAATTCAGGGACTGATTGGTCAACAAGAACTGATTCAAGCTCTTCATTCTCTTGATTTAAAAAAGAATAAAGAACGACAATAAGAATCCCGAAAGCAATGAAGGGAGTTAAATTTAGAAATCTTCTCATGACAATCTTCTTACCATATTAATACTGGAAACAAAGGTTCCTAGAGTTATCAGTAAAGCTCCAAACCATATCCATCTAATAAAAGGTTTGCTCTGAAGTTTGAAGGACCAAGAATCACCGTTAAAATTATCTCCCATTGAAACATAGAAATCTCCAAAAATTCCCGTTTCTATTCCAGCTTCAGTTGTGACTTGACCGGAAGGGAAGTAAGTTCTTTTTTCCGTTTGGAGCTCAAAAGACCTATTATCATCTATGACTCTTATTTCTGCTGCCTTAGAGATATAATTTGGGCCTTTAACATCTCTAACTCCTAAGAATTCAATATCCTTGTTATGGAATTTAATCTTATCTCCAGGGTCTAGTATGAGTTCTTTTTCATTTGAATAAGAGGACACAACTCCAACACCCAAAACCAGTATGGCCATACCTACATGAGATAATAAAACTCCTATTCTTCTATTAATAAAATCTAAATATTTTTCAAGAGAACGAAAAGAAAAGTTAAAAAAGATAGATCCGCTAATAAGCCAAGCAAAGATGAAGATTGTAATAAAAGAAGCTGGGATAAGATCTTCAAATAAAACAAAAAGCAAAATAAGAGTTAAGAGAAAAATGGATAAAGACTCTATTATTAATTTACCTAAAAAATTAAACGATTTTGTACTTCCCCAAGATAAATACAAAGCTATTCCTTGTAATAAACCAAGCATTAAAGAAAAAGGAAATATAATAAATTCAAAATAGGGAGCACCTACAGAAATCTGTTTACCTCCTGTGTAAGCTTCATAGATTAGCGGGTATAAAGTACCAAAAAGTATAGAAACTGCTAAAACCACTAACAATAGATTATTTAACAGTAATCCAAATTCTTTTGAATTGATTGAGTAATCTGAGCTCTGATTTTCTGTTGAATTCTTAAATGCAAAAATAATAAGGCCGCCTAATACAAAGAAAGAAAAAATTCCAAGTAAGAATAGGCCTCTTTCAGGATCCAATGCAAAAGCATGAACAGAAGTTAATATTCCAGAACGTACTAAAAAAGTACCCAATAAACTAGCTGCAAAAGCAAAGATGGATAGTAAAAGTGACCAGTTAATGAATAAGTTCCTGTTTTCTGTAACTATAAGTGAGTGGACTAGAGCAACAGTTAGAAGCCAAGGGATAAACGCTGCATTCTCTACAGGGTCCCAAAACCACCAGCCTCCCCACCCTAATTCGTAATAAGCCCACCAACTTCCAAGGCCAATTCCAACTGTAAGAAAACTACCAGCTAAAAGTGTCCAAGGTCTAGAAGCTGAAGCCCAATCTCTGTTTGGCACACTGCTTAACATAGCCGCAATCGATATAGCAAAAGGTAATAACAACCCAGAATATCCAAAATAAAGCAAAGGGGGATGAACAGTAAAAGCAAAATCTTGTAATGAAGGATTAAGATCAGCTCCATTTAAAGGTGGAACAGGCAATATTCTTTCAAACGGATTAGAAGTAAATATTGTAAAAAGAAGGAATGAAAAGATGACTAAACTGCAAACTCCAAAAACTATATTAGAAAAATTGATGCTTCTGCTTTTATTAAAAGATAAAAATGCTAGAAGCCAGAGATTCATTGATAAAATCCATAAAATTAAAGAGCCTTCATGAGCACCCCAAGTGGCAGCAAATTTATAATAGATCGGTAAATTTATATTGGAATTCTGCGCAACATAAGCAACCGAAAAATCATCAATTACAAAAGAGTAAATTAATGCAAAGAAGGCACCCGTTACCAACAAAGTCATCAATAATGCAAACTTTTGGGTAGGCAGTTCTTTTTTTAAGAAAAAGGCACTAATCCCTCCTGCAAGACTTAAAACCAAAGATGAAATTAAGAATATATGCCCTAACTCAGCAATCATTCGGCATTTTCCATTAACTTGGCAACCTCAGGGGGCATGTAGTTTTCGTCATGCTTAGCCAAAACTTCTATCGCCCTGAAAGATCCTTCTTTTTCAAGATATCCTTGTACAACTACACCAGCTTTTTCAGAAAATAAATCAGGCAAGATACCAGAGTAATTTATTGTTAGATCGTTTTTAAAATCTGTAACAACAAATTCTATATTTAAAGAGTTATTGCTTCTTTTTATAGACCCCTCTCTAACCATGCCTCCTGCTCTAATTAACGTGTCTGGAGAAAGCTCATTATTTAATAAATCTGTAGGCGAATAAAATAAATTTAAATTTTTAGATAAAGCAGAAACTACAAGAAATACGGCCAAAATAGATCCGCCTGCAATAGCCATAAGTGCATATACTCTTTGCTTCCTAATAGGGTTCATTAGTCTTGTATTTTATTTCTTTTATATATTCTTTTTAGCCTTCTCATAGGCATGTAAATATTAATACCTATTATAAAAAGCAATATGAATACACATGACCAGACATACAAGCCGTTACCGTCCATATAGATTATTGTAGATAATTGTTCAATCATCTTTCTATATCAGAAAATTCTTTTAAGACCCAAGATTTATTTTTCTCTCTCATTAGCACTTCAGCTCTCAGATTAATCGTCAACAGTAAGCCAAAAATCAAGTAGAAGCCTAAAACGCATACCAGTAAAGGCATGTACATATCTGGTGTCATGCTAGGCGCAGAAGTTAAAGTAAAAGTTGAAGGTTGATGCAATGTTTGCCACCAATCAACAGATTTCTTTATTATAGGAATGATAGCTATGCCAACTAAGGAAAGAATCGAAATAGCGCGATCTGCTTTTGTTTTATTATCAATTGAAGAATGTAATCCGATTATTGCTGTGTAAATAAAAAATAAAATTAAAGTCGAAGTTATTCTTGCATCCCAAACCCACCAAGTACCCCAAGTAGGTTTGCCCCAAATAGAACCGGTTATCAAAGCTAGTAAAGTGAAGCTAGCGCCAATTGGGGCAGCAGATTTTAATAACATACCAGAAATCTTCACTCTCCAGACCATAGTTATAAAACCACAAATGGCCATAAACATGAAAATAGATTGACCTAATATAGCCGAAGGAACATGTATATAAATAATACGATAAACATCTCCTTGCTTGTAATCAGTAGGTGAGTAAAAAAGACCCCAAACTAACCCTGCAGCAAAGATTATGATCGATACAAAAAATAACCAAGGCAATATTTTCGAGGACCATTTAAAAAATAAAGGTGGCGAACCCATTTCTATGAACCAACTTTTAATGTAATTCCAAATCTTATTCATAGTTTAAAAGTATCGCCTCAACAGTTAACAAGCAAAGAGCAGGTATTCCAATCGCTAACATTGCCCCCATAATCAATAAGAAACCGGAATAGTCTTGAAAGTTAATGGCAGAGGAAATTACAGCTGTTCCCATTAATAAAGTAGGTATAGAAAAGGGCAAAACAATAATAGCACTTAAGATGGCTGATTTTCCTAAAGAAAGAGCAGCTCCAATAGCGCCTAGTAAGCTCATAAAGAAGGTTCCTAAAATTAAACTCAAAATCATTGGTAAAAAACTACTTAATGGTAAGAACAATATTAAGAAACTAATTATTGAAGCTATTAAGATAGGAAATCCAGTTACCAGCCAATGACAAAGTACTTTGGCAAATACCAAGACGAAGGAAGGATCATTTGAAATGAAAAACTCATCTAGAGTACCGTCTCTAAAATCCTCACTAAATATAGTTTCAATAGCCAATAAAGAAGACAATAGTGCAGCTATCCATATAACACCAGGAGCTAAAGACCTCAAAAAATCTTGATCGGGACTTAATGCTAAAGGGAAAAAGCTAATTACTATTAAAAAGAAAATCAATGGAGTTATATATGTTGAAGATCTTCTAAAAGCAATTAATAAATCTCTTTTTAGAATTAAAAAGAACCAATCAGAAATATTAGACTGCATGATCTAAGATAATTTGATTTGAGTTAACTTTCGAAGGCCTATGTCCAGTAATAATAAAAGAAGCCCCTTTAGCATTTAATTCTTCAATTATTTCAACAATTAAACTAGAAGCCTGATCATCTAGGGTCGAAAATGGTTCGTCAATCACATAAATTTTAAAATCTTTAAGTAACCATCTAGCTATCGAAATTCTTTTCTGTTGACCAAGAGAAAGTTCAGAAGCGAACGAGTCATGGTTTTCAATTCCAACTCTACTTAAAGAAGATAAAACCTTTTCATCAGAAACTCCAAAAGAGTAACTAGATAACCTTAAATTTTCTTTAGCGCTTAACAAATTCTTTATTCCCAAGGAGTGGCCTTGATAAAAGCAATCTATAGTTCTGAAATTATTATAATTATTTTCGTTATCCAGCCACTCAACTTCACCATCTCCTAGTTTTATTAAACCAAGCAGGATCCTCAATAAAGTGGTCTTGCCAGAACCATTTGAGCCTATAATTTCTATGTTTTGACCTTCATGTACTTCAAAATTTAAATCAGTAAACAGTAGATTGTCTGCACGTGTGCAAGACAAATTTGAAACTTTTAACTTAGGAAGCATTTGAGATTACTATTTTAACAAATATTTAAAATGAACTGAATGTTGGTTATTAGTGTTTAGCAAGAAAATAGTTCTGATAAAATGCTCAACTTAAATTACTAAAGGAAACTGTGAATAAAATAATCTTTGCTAAAAGAGAAAGCGTCGAGCAGGTTGAAGAAGGAAACATTCTAGCTCCTAAATTTGACCAGAATGGAATTATACCGGCTGTTGTAACGGAAGCCTCCTCTGGAGAATTGTTAATGCTGGGTTATATGAATAAAGAGTCTTTAAGAAAAACCATAGAAACTAAAGAAGCTTATTATTGGAGTAGAAGTAGAGAGGTCTTGTGGAAAAAAGGAGATTCAAGTGGAATGATTCATGAAGTTGAAGAAATTTTGATTGATGATGATCAAGATTCTTTATGGTTAAAGGTTTCTATAAAAGGACTAGGAGCAAGTTGCCATGTAGGTTATAAATCTTGTTTTTATAGATCTCTCCAAAACGTAACTGAAGACGGTGTTGAGTTAAAGTTTACTGAAAACGAAAAAGTCTTTGATCCAGAAGTGGTTTATCCAGGAACAGAGAATCCTACTAAATTATAATTCTCTAAGTTATTAGAGCTTATTCAATAAGCTTAATAATATCTTCTATATAGTCTATACCTATTGTTAGAATACTTTTAGAGGCCCCGTTAGCTCAGTCGGATAGAGCGCTGGATTCCTAATCCAGAGGCCATAGGTTCAAATCCTGTACGGGGCACCAGAAAGATATGAATTGGAAAAAAGAAACAGTTGAACTAAAAAAAAGAAGGTCGCTTGCTAAAAAACAAGGTGGCGATAAGGCAATTGATTTGCAACATGCTAAAGGAAGGCTAACTTTAAGAGAAAGGATAGATTTATTATTAGATAAAGATTCCTTTCAGGAACAAGGGGAAATAGCAGGAGGCTCTGAAACTAATGAAAAAGGAGAGATAGAATCATTAACTCCAGCTAACTTTATATTGGGTTTTGGAAAAATTTCTGGAAAACAGGTTGTTGTTGGAGGAGAAGATTTTACTGTTAAAGGTGGGTCGCCTAACTCTGCTGGATTAAGGAAAAGCGTCTATACGGAGGAACTGGCATTGAAGTATAAGGTTCCATTAATAAGGCTCCATGAAGGCGGAGGTGGTTCAGTTGCAGGACCTGGTAAAAAGAGTAAAGGTTACGGTGGAGACCCTGTTTTCTCAAAATCAAGATTTAAATCGGTAGCCGATACACTTAAAGAGATTCCCGTAGCCTCGGCAGCATTGGGGCCAGTAGCAGGCATGCCTGCAGCAAGATTCGTGGCTTCTCATTTTAGAGTTATGACCAAAGAAACAGCCCAAATTTTAGTAGCAGGACCCGCAGTTGTAGAAAGAGCGTTTGGAAAGAAAATGACCAAAGAAGAGCTAGGCGGCTCACACATACATAAACTGAATGGGGTGACAGATAATGTCGCTGAAACAGAGCAAGATGCTTTTGTACAGATTGCTAAATTCTTATCTTTCTTTCCACAGAATGTATATGAATTAACTCCCAAAATTGAATGTAATGACCCTCACGATAGAGAAGAAGAAGCCCTACTCTCAATAATTCCAAAAGAAAGACAGAAATCATATGAAATGAGAGACATAATTGATTTAGTTTTTGACAAAGATTCTTTTTTTGAGATGACTAAATTCTTTGGTAGAGGGATCATTACGGGTTTCGCAAGAATAAACGGCTATGCTGTAGCAATCTTTGCTAACGACTCTAATTTTTATGCGGGCTCTATGTCTGCAGAAGGTGCGCAAAAAACTACTAGATTTATAAAACTATGCGATACATTCAATATACCGATAGTTAGTTTGGTTGACGAGCCAGGGTTTCTAATAGGACCAGATGCAGAAAAGGAAGGCACTATCCTGCATGGAACACAAGCTGTTTTGGCCTGCACAGAGTCAACTGTTCCATGGACTACGGTGATGATAAGAAAGTCTTTTGGGGTTGCTGCTGCAGCACATTACGGACCTGATGGATATGTTTTAGCATGGCCTTCCTCTGAATCTGGTCCTCTTCCTTTAGAGGGAGGCGTTGCCGTAGCATTTAAGAAAGAAATTGCGGCAGCAAAGAATCCTGAAGCGAAAAGAAAAGAACTAGAAGCAAAAATGGCTAAAAATCAAAACCCCTTTCCTCGTGCTGAAGCATTTTCAGTACATGAAATCATTGATCCCAGAGAAACTAGAAAATATATCTCTTTATGGGTAGAAAGAATACAAGAGCAACTTAAAACATCATTGATTAAGCGTAATTCTTAGTTACAAAATAGCTTAACTTTCCTGAAACCTAATATATACTTATCTTTCATTATAAGGAGTATGGAAAATGAAAACATATGAACAATTTTATATAAACGGAGAATGGGTTGACCCTGCAGAAGGTGCTAATTCATTTGATGTGCTTAACCCAGCAAATGAGGAAGTAATTGGTACTATTGCGATGGGTAGTGCAGCCGACGTAGATAAAGCTGTTGAGGCCGCTTCTAATGCTTTTGATTCATTCAGTCAAACAAGTGTTGAAGAAAGGCTTGCAATTCTAGGCAAAATAGTTGAAGTGTATCAATCTAGATATGACGAAATAGCCGAGACTATATCTATGGAAATGGGAGCACCTTTATCCTTATCTAAGGCTGCTCAAGCTGCAACAGGACTTGGTCACTTTGCACAAGCAATAGAAATATTACAAGGATTTGAGTGGGAAGAGACAAAAGGTAAAACAGTACTTAGAAAAGAACCTATTGGTGTTGTAGGTATGATTACTCCATGGAACTGGCCAATAAACCAGATTTCATGCAAAGTTGCTCCTGCACTTGCTGCAGGTTGCACAATGGTTCTCAAACCAACAGAGATAGCTCCATTAAATGCAATGCTTTTTGCGGAAGTAATACATGAAGCTGGAGTCCCCGCTGGAGTCTTTAATCTAGTTAACGGAGATGGCCCAACTGTTGGAGAAGCTATGTCTGCCCATCCACGCATAGACATGATGTCATTCACTGGATCGACAAGAGCAGGTATTGCTGTTGCCAAAGGTTCAGCTGACACTGTTAAAAGAGTTGCACAGGAACTAGGAGGAAAGTCAGCAAATATTATTCTAGATGATGCTGATTTTGAATCAGCAATTACTGGAGGAGCTAGACATTGCTTTAATAATAGCGGGCAATCATGTAATGCCCCAACTAGAATGTTAGTACCTGAATCAAGGCATGACGAAGCAAAAGAAATTGCCAAACAAGCTGCCGAAAGCACTAAAGTTGGAGATCCTTTCGCTGAAGATACGGGAATAGGTCCAGTTG
>LULT01000212.1_pt1 | contig 12066 bp, 7 predicted proteins | sample 728141 | NCBI WGS metagenome assembly LULT01 (sample SAMN03860282, study PRJNA289734) | marine metagenome | biome: seawater column; feature: ocean; material: water; isolation source: Red Sea water column Station 108 - depth 100m | place: Saudi Arabia: Red Sea | collected 2011-10-15 | depth 100 m | reverse complement strand
TCCTGTACCAGCACCACCACCCGTATTACCACTTCCACCTGGATTATCACCACCTTTTCCGCCAGCACCACCTGCAAGAACTACTTGAACATTAGTTGCACCTACAGGAACCGTATGTGAAAAATCAGAAGTTACAGTATTACTATAATAATTCTGTGCTGTAGTACGAGTTATAGTACCACTAGTTGCATCAACCCCATTAAGTTGCCATTGATATGATAAATTCTGTGATTCTGCTGATGTAGCACTAATGGTATACGATACATTATCACCAACTAATGCCTGTGTATCAGTTGGTTGGTTAGTAATATCAATCTTAGGTTTAACTGTAACGATTCCTACATTAGAATCATGAGGTTCATTCCATGCCTGTCCTGTTTCATATGGATTTACTCTTGTTGCATCATAATTAGGAGCATAATCACTTTGTAAATAAAACCTCCTTCCATTATCTTCTTCTGTTAAATTAAGAATAATTAATTGAGTTGTAGCAGTTCCTACTAATGTTGAACTATCCGTTAGTTTACCTACCCCTACCTCATACCATTGATAGATAATATCACCAGCATTATCCGCAGTATATCCACTCGTTGAAAAGCCTACTGTAGCAATACCTGTAAAAATCCTAGTACTTCCTACACTATACACACTATGAAGTTTTGCTGTTCCGGCACCTTCATTCTCAGCCTGCCAATATCCACCAGATCCTGCCATTACGTAATTAGTATTGGTGCTAATGAATCCAGATCCACCACCACCGCCCCAAGAACCTGGGACTAAATCTATATCTCCACGGCCACCACCACCTCCAAAATATCCACCACCGCCACCGCCACCAGAGTATAGTGGATTTGCCTCACCATTTCCTCCTTCTAAATCACCACCACTAGTATTATTAATTCCACCCGTCCCATCTAAACTTCCAGGACCTTTTCTTCCACCTTTAGTTTGAGTTCCTCCACCTGCACCATCAAATAATCCAGATGGACCTTTTGCACCACCACCTTCAACTCCACCACCATGACCACCAGCATTTCCAAGACCAGTCGTTGTAATACCACCTGATCCACCACCGCCACCACCAGCAATCAATAATGCATTTGCCTGAGTGACACTTGTTCTAAAAAGACCAGAATATCCACCACCTGAACCAGCATTATCTCCACCAGTTCCGCCACTTCCAACTCCAACAGTACCACCTTGTGATCCTACTTTACCAACCAAAAGTTTATATGTGAAACCAGATTCAAATTTAATGTTAGCACTTGCACCAGCACCTTTACCACCATTCTTACCACCAGCAGCACCATATAAAGTTATTCCTGCTGTAAAAGTATTAAGAGCAGTCAGCGTATATTCAGTATCAGATTCAAAATCATCGTTTGACTCTTCTAAATCAATAATAGTATCTCCTGCAGTAGTTGCTGGAGATACTGACATTAATTTAGTTTCCTCATCAGGATCTTTTGTAAATGACAAAAGTGGACCATTAAGGTCCAACTGTGTCTGACTGTCGTTAAAAGTTTGATGTCCCATTAGGCGTAATTCTGACCTCCGACAATACCATACATTCCAACAGATGAAACATTGGTGCCATCAAAAATCTTAAACGAGTAAATGTCCGTTCGACTTGCAGTCGTTGTTACTACTGGCACCACACCTCCAGGCCAATATACTGGGAATGTACTACCACCTCCAACATAGAAGGTATCAATACCAACCTTGCGACTACCTGTACTATCCTGACTCATCTTAATAGTAAAGGATGTTGATTCAGATGGAATATTATAGAGTCTAAATCCACTAATATCATCAGTAGCAGTACAGATAAATGACTGTGCCTTACTTAAATCAACAGTAACTACATTAGAATAAATGGTAAGAATACCAACCTGTTCGGAATAACTTCTAAATCTAGTATGTGCCTGAAGATCTACAGGTGCTGATGGATTTGTGGTTCCTACACCAACCGATCCAACACCACTGATTACCATTACATCAGTAGTATTACCAAGACCAACCTGAACCGACTGAACAGCATTTGTAGTTCCTATACCAACCTTATTAACAGTTACTGTACCAGCAGCATTAGGAAGATGAACATTGGTAACTGTCAACATTCCGCTGACATATGCGTCATTAGTAGTAACAAATCCTACAAAGTGAGAATCCCCATTCACATAGAAACTAGTACCAGAAGCACCAATATTTCCAACCTCAAGAGAGAATCGTGGTTGAGTAGTTCCTATACCAACCAGATCTTGATTGGTATTATAAGTAATCGAACCTACACCAGATGTATAATTTCCCCATCCAGTAGCAGATACGTTCAAGCTTGTTAATTCAGAACCATCTCCAGAGAATTTCTGTGCTGTTACAATACCAGAAACCCAAGCACCACCTTCAACATTTAACTTATATCCATTGGCAGTTGTACCAATACCTACGCCATCATTATCAGCAGCGAACATTGATGTTCCAGAACCAACTTGGAATGTGTTCTCAAATGGATTTGTAGTTCCAATACCAACCTTATCATAGATATCAATGTTAAGATCCTTAGCAAGACTTACACTACCAAATCTTCTCCAATCGTTAGCAGTAGTATAAACCCATCCAGCGTATCCACCTTCAGTTGGGTCAGAGTAGTAAACTACGTCACCAGGGTTACCTGCCAGTACTGGAGTAGATCCTGCAAGAGCAAGTTTTCTAGAAACGATTTGATCACCCTGAATGAAGAAGGAGTTTGCCTCAATACCTTTAGCAGATGTTGATGTTAACTTATTAGAAAGAATAACTGGACCATTAAATTCTGATGTAATCTTGTTATCTGATCCACCCTCAACCTTAATTGATCTACTAAATGCTGCTTGAGATGCTTCAGTAACATTCAAAGATGGAAGGTTACCGATATCCTCACCAGTAATTGTTCTAACTGGAGTGTCAAAGATTTCTTCTGTTCCAGTTAATGCGCTTAATCTCTTATAACCATTGTATGAAATACCCTTATCATTCATACCAGTGTAGTAGTTCATACCACCATCTTGTCTGGTAGACTGTGCTAAGAGTTCTTCTTGTCTACTAATATCCCTATCCTGTACAGATGGGAATGCAGTTGAATAGTTACCTGGACCAAAACCAACATACTCAAATGTATGACCAGAAGCACGTAGAATTGAATGCCTTCTAAGTTCTACAGGATATACCTTAATCCTTCTAACTACAGTATTAAGAGCATGAGATGTTGCTTTAGTTCCCAATACACCACGGAATACAGCGAACGCTTCATTTGCTGCTCCAGTGGTAGTAGTCTTAACTCTCATTATTTCATCATCAATCATGAAATAATCGCCAATATTAATATCTAAATTCTGAGAATCTGTTATATTAATAGTAGCAGAAACCGCACTAACAGTTTGAGATGATAAATCAGAAGTAAGATTATCATAAGCAATAACCATTCTACCATTCAAGTTTTCATTATTCTCTGTAATAACACCACCTCTAGAGGTATATCCTTCTGGATAAACCCACGCAGTACCAGTAGCAGTCGGTGCAGTAGTTCCAATACCAACCTCAACAGAGAAAGAAGTTTGAGTGAGAACCTCATTAACTATCCAACTTCCATTATAAACAGCTCCCGCAGCCGTAGTAAATCCAGTAAATCGAACCTTAGTATCAACCTTTAATCCATGTCGTTGCTCCGTTATGACTGTAGCAATTCCACTTCCAGTCGTATAATTAAAGGTACTTGTCTGAATTCCTAATGCAGGTCCTGTCAAATAGAGATAAGAACCCGTAGCATTTGTTGCACCAATACCTGTTGTAGTGAATCCAGGAACAGACTCAGAAGTTTCTACAGTAATATGATTTCCAGTTGTACCAATTCCAGTAATCTTATACAGATCATTATAAGATTGATATGATTCAGATCCAACTCCAGTAATCTTAATAACATCTCCAACATTATCATAAATCTGGTCAACTTTAACAACTGCCTGTGAATATCCAGTAAAGGTAGTAACACCAACAACAGCAAGAGTATTACCTATACCATAGCATCCACCACCAGACATAATCTTAACAGCAGTAATCGTACCACTGGCATCAACAGTAAGTTTTGCTGTTGCATTTCTACCAGTAACAGAGGTTCCAATACCTACTAATCTAGCATTATAAAGATCTCCTGCAGAACCAGATCCATATCCAGCACCACCAGAAACAATACTTAAAACAGTTGCTCTATTAAAATTATGATCTATTAATGTGGTAATGGTATGTGCAGTTCCTGTTGGAGAACTAATATCTGTAATACCAACACCAATTGTAATATCATCATTATACTTGTTTAACGTCTCTTTTGTAAGACTACTCTTAACATCATCAATAGCAACTTCACCAATTTGACTTGCAATCGCAAAGGATTTAGCTGCTGGTGGGTCAGAAACAGGATTATCTCTTACAACCTGAGGATAAAGTTCTTTTACAGGTTGAGAGAACTTCTCACCAGTAAAGGGACTAACCGTTGGTTTATTAGATGCATTTAATAAAGTTAGATAGTAAACACCATCCTGTTCTCCATTAATATATTCTTGTGCTTCTTCACTCTTAAAGACATAATAGGTATTATCATATCTCTTTCTCTTAAAGTATGGAAGAGATGTAGTCCTGGAAGAAGTGTCATTTGTAAATGATCCAGGGTCAGTTGATAATCCAACTGTAAATTGCTTTGCGCTACTAATACCAGCAACTACATAATTCCTATCAAATCCAGATCCCTTAGTAGCAGTAGTATTCTCACTACTTGTAACATTAACCAGTTCTACTTCAGAACCAATAGAAAGATCATGAGGAAGTTCTGTAGTTATTGTTGCATTAGTTCCATCCCAAGTGGCATCAGCAATAAATCTAAAGTTCCTCTGCTCATTCTCGTTAGAAAGTGATCCACTTCCAAAATAGGTTTGAATTTCACCATCAGTTGCTCCAATACCAGTATTTGATTCCTGAAGAATAAATCCATCACTTGGTGGTCTTGCTGTTCCACCTGATTTAGGAAGAACATATCTTGCACGATAAACACTATCAATTGGGTTTCTATTATCCGACCTTCTCTTAAAGTAAGTTCTAGGTGTTGCCTCACCTAACGCAGTCGAACCAAGTCCAACAATCGTAGGATAAATTGTATTGTCAGTCGATGAAGTAGAAACATTAACATACCACTGACTTTGTGAACTATCATACTGAATTGGGTGCCCAATATCACCAGAGTTCTTATCTGTTACTCTACTAACAACTTTTAAAACACCACCTTTATTATTAATTGCTAGTGCATTATCCTTTAAAGCATCATCCAGTGTCTTACCAAGTTTAATATTGACATTAGTAGAAATACCAGAACCACTTGTAATTGCATAATAAACAGTGTTTCCAACCAATCCATCAGGAAGTTGACCAGTATCACTTAAAACACGAACTGTCTCACCGTTAATAAAAGTATGAGCACTAGTTAAAGTAAGAACATTTGCCGTTCCACCAGCACTATTACTACCAATACTATTAATACCTGCAACACTTCTATTAACTTTAAAGAGTTTCTCAGAACTAGATTCTGCAACTAAAGAACCCTCAGTATTATTCTTACCTTGCATCACAACACGTGAAGAATATTCTGAAGATATACCAGCAGAAGATATAAGAGCCTTTACACTATCATTTTCTCTAGCACCAAATCTATAACCATCAATTACGTTCTCTGGTGGAGTATCAAGGTTCGTTTGTCCATATAAGTATAGGAATCCAGTTGATCCAACACCAACAGCAGATCCAGTTTTATTTACATCAACTAACTCAAATTCAACCGAGTTCTCTGTCAAAGAAACTTCCTTCGGTGGAATAATATGAGTAATATATCCAGTATCATCTTGACTGAATGAGGTTCTCTTAAATCCTTGTGCAACTAATGCCTTTGAACCAAAGTTAGAACTGGAGTTAGACATCGAAATGTCACCACCACTCTCAACAGCAAAGTGCTCTGCATAACCAATAGCAAATGATGATGAGTTCTGAATCGTTGCATCATTTACTGCTTTAATATGATAATTTCTATAGGCTGGTTTATGAACTGCTTTGGAATCAGTGCTTAATGGTTTTGTTGCATTAGTATTATCATCATATGCACCTGTCTTAGGTGTAGAATTATTATAAATTACAAATGCATTATCATCTTTCTGAATACCTATACCCGTAAACTGAGCAACAACCATAGATTTAAATCCAGTTGCCTTGTCTCCATCAGCAAGACATCCACACATACCATAAACAGATCTTGAAGATACATTAAAGATATATGGTGATGCTGAAGTTACAGTATCAGAAGTAAGAGACAATGTTGCACCAGCAGCAGAAGGAGCAGCATCATCAGGTGCCGTTTGTACTTGATATACTGCTACAGTAGAACTTGGTTTCTCAGATACAACAAACTGTCCACTATATCCAGTTGCAGTAACTCCAGAAATACGGAATGGAGTATCTACTTGCAATCCATCAACAGCAGATGTAGTGGTAACAGTTATCTTAGTAGTAGGAGTAGCGGAATCTCCAGAGTAAATACTAGAAATACCAACAGATTTACCTGTTGATCCAACAATTCTATACTCATCAATCTTAGGTTGAATATCAAGAGAAGAACTAGGATAATCAGGTTCGATTGCACGACCAGAAGATTGTCCATATACTAGACCAACCTTCTCATAATACATATCCAAATCAGTACGAGTAGTACTATAAGTTTGGAACTCGTCACTGATACTAACAGCATTTACACCATCAGCATATTCAAATACAGTTAGTTTATGATGTGAAAAATTAGGAACTAATTCGTTAGTTGTATAATCCGCATAACACTTACCATTTGGATCTGCATCAAATACAGAGAACTGCCAAAAATAACAAGCACCAGTTACACGAAATACCGCTGATCTCTCGATATTATCATTTGTTGGGTTTGGAACATACTTTGGTCGAATCTTAGTCTTACGAAGATCCATACCAACCAATGAAGTTCCTCTTGGAATAATAACTCCACCGTAAATACTATTCAGTTTATAAAGTTCGTTATCTGCAGAGTTAAGATCAAAGTTTGATGTAGAATCAAAAGGAGGTAAAGCATTAGATACTGTACCATTTCTTAATCTATAGTTGCTTGCACCATCTGGAATCCATCCAGGTCTATTATCAACAATATGTTCACCAGGATATATTACGATTGTCGTTTTACCAAATCTATCATTATCCATCCCTCTTTGATATGAAAATCGTGAAGATTCAATCAAAGCACGTTGGATTGTCTTAAATGGGCGAGTCAGAGAATTACCTTGATTCTCAACACTATCTGTCGCATCTAAGTCGTTTGGATTAACATAGAGGATTGTTCCTCTTGCTGATTTTAGAAAATTCTCTAGTCGTGAGAGACCCATCTTATTAACGGTAGTTCTTGTTATGGATTATTTATCATCACAAAAAAGGCATCACCAATCAGGGTAAAAAGAATCTTGTGTAAGTTTATATTAAATACTCGACTGTATTGGCAACATCACCCATAGCATCTCTCAAATCCCATTGCTGTCCTGATTCTTGTTTTCCAGACACAGGATCAATCAATGACCATCGCCATTGCTTCATATCCTTTGAGTACCAGAGCTTTATATCCATAATGTATTTATTATGGGAATTCTCTTAAAGAGGAGTTGCATAGGATAACGTCTCTTCATCCACAGTTCTACGTACGAAATCCAACACATTCATAAATTCTTCTACCGTATCACATTTTACGGTCTTCTCATCACCTTCACTTGATGTAAGATAAAAAGTCCTCTTTACAGGGTCTACTACACATCTAGTCAAATACTCGTCATCTTGCATAAAGTTAGTGCAATTATTTAAGTATTATATAGTATCCTTAAGAAAATGTCAAGCTACTGAGTATAAGTGTTATGAAGATTTGAATTTGGATCAACCTTCCATTCAGGACTACCATCCTTATCCGTAGTTCTTTGTGGATGTCTACAACAAGACCATTAACATCCTTCCTCTCTCCATAAATGTGATAAAAACAATCAATTGGAAATCCAGCTTTTGACTGTAAATATATCTTACTATCGTCCCATCTCTTCACAATAATATCTTGATGTGCTCCAATTGGTTGTAACTGAACAGAAATACTATCAGTATGAACTAAATCTTTCCAATAAGCAGGTAATTGTATTTCCTTTTGATTCCTTAACCTTCCTCTATAATAAACTCCAACTTCTGGTCCCTCAATACACGCATAAGAAAGACGATGACCTTCTCCTTTACTTGGATGAGGAATATCAAATAACTTTGGTTTAGCATCTGCAGCACTAAATCTAGCAGCAAGTCTACCCTTCCAAAGACAATCAACTTGTCCTGTGACATACATATCACCTACGACCATTATCGCATTGGGAGATCCTCCTTGCACATAAAGAGCATGTGGACCAGGTTTATTATCCGGATCATCATTAGTATTAGGCCATGAAACATTTAAAGTGCCTAAAGGATAAGAAATAGAACCAGGAGGACCAACAACCATTGGACCTTCTACATGAGCAGATCCATTAATTTTCGAATCACCTACTCCAATAGCACCACAAACCCCTGCTCCAACTTGTAATTGTCCTCCTACGTTTACATCGTCAAATGCGTAAGCCATTTTTTTTAAATCTCCTTATGATTGATCTTGGTTTTGTTCAGCCTGGAATCGCTGTCCACCACATTTAGCATCTTTTACAGCACATGCATCAGTAACACCACGAATTACTGATCCATACATTTTTAAAACACTGTTTGCAGTAACCTCACCAATTCCCGTAGTAGAAATTTTATACATCACCTTAGCATCAATTAAGACCTTTTTGGTCTCATGAATCATAAAGGATTCAGTAGCACTACATACAATATTTCCCTTGGCATTACCTTCCCCAATTGCAACTAATTCAATATCAGTTCCTTGGAGTCGAATTTTACCATTATGGGCTTTGATAATAATATTACCATTTTTAGATTCTAAACACAAGCTGTCTTGTGCTTCTGAATTATCACTACCACATTCGAGTTGAAAATTACCAGGACTTGTTGAACATGTCCATCCCTTTCTAGGACCATCATTATCTAAAGAAAACTGATGACGAGCATCCTTTCCTTCAACTATAAAAGCAGAAGTAACTTGTCCTACATAATCAATTTGCCCTAAAGTAATAGTTCCATGCTCATTTCCCCAACTCTGAGCTGTATAATTTTTCTTAGCCTGTGTTTCACCCGTTCTATCAGGGCTTGCATTCTTGGCAACAGGACCAGATTGATTTAAATTAACAGCATTAATTGGCATTTTTCTTTAATATTATTGTGGGGTTCCTGGAATATCCAATCTAGGATCTTGACTACTAATGTCAGTACCCTGTCTCTGAATTGCAGATGGAGGTGTAGTAACTGTAGCATCGATGCTTTCTTGAAGTGTATCATAGATTTGTATTAATACACCAGCTGTTTCATAATATCCAGCATATCTAACACCCTCTTTATAGAAGACAGCACCATAATAAGGTTTACCATTATAGAATCCAGTTCTTTTTATACCAGCCAAATCAGTAACTTGAATTATTTGTTCTGGAGGAAGTGCCAATCCAGTTTCTGGATCAATACCATCAGGTAAAAGAACTTTTGGTTCAATTATAGGTACAATCTGAGCATTAACACCGGTAGGTGGTTTTCGTACTGTACCTGGTCCTACTTTAACATCAGGCCACTCCGCGATTGGTGGTAAAGGTGGTCCTTTTAATTCAATTGGATCTGGCATTACTACTTCTTCAATACCCCCAAAAGGTTTTAATTTTAATTCAAACTCAACAGGATCTCCATCTGGTGGGGTTACAATTAATTTATCATCAGGACTATAATTAATCCCAGATTGAATAACATCAAAACCAATTATTTGTGGTGCAACAGGATAAGGATCTGTACCTGCAGGTGGCTCTTGAGGAACAAATCCATTGCCTGGATCAATAATTGTAACATTATCAACAACACCTTTTCCTTCTCTTATCTTAGCACATGGTGGAGGAATACATTCCATAGAAACAGCAACTGGATTCTGAACCCAAGAATCACTCATAACACGTCCATCAGGACCATATCTTGTTAATTTAAGAGGTTTAGTAATCTCCAACACCATTCCTGTAGGATTGTCATAAAATACATTACTACCAGTTGGATCATTCTCCAACTCCACTCTTATAGTTCCAGGACCTGAATTTGCAATAGATACTTTAGTATAAGCAGAATTATTATTACCCTTAAAGTTTGTTGAGGCACTTCGAAGTAACTCATCATTAACAAAAAGTTTTGCACTATTATCTGCCATGAATATAACATCATACTCACCAGGATGATCAAATCTCACACCACTCCAAACCATTTTTTTCGTTCCAAGGATATCATCTTCATACAATGCTAAATTTAAATCCTTTCTAATAATTGGAGCAACATTCATTTTATTCATATAAGAACCCCAATCTCTATCCACATAATGCATAAGATAAGGACCCTCATAGGTTACTCCTTCCTTAATTGTACCAGTATGAGTTACCTTTTCAGCATACACGGGAGGAGGATCCCAAGGAATTTCATAAGTTAGTATAAGGTGCATCTTTATGACGACGCTTATTCCAATGTCTAAAGGATCCTTCAATAGCACCTATCTGTAAATCATCTCCATCAGGCCGTCTATTAGGGTCTTCCCAAGGTTGACTAGGAATAACCTCCGCAAAGACATATCGGTTGCTTCCTCCCTCTGGAATACTATCTTCCCATTTCTGCTGTTCAGCTGCAAATTTACCTCTTCCTAATTTTGGAATAAATCCCTGCTCACAACGGTCAAGAAGTTGATCTCCTGTAAAAGCATTAATTGAAGCATGTACATTATAAACAGTATTAAGTTTTACTTTTTTAGTAACTCTTTGTACTCCAGCACTAGACCAATACCTCATTCCTAATCCATCAACATCCCCTCTTTTAACTTCTTGAGGTTTAATTTCAAATCTATGAGATCCATCTTTAGCAGAAAAAGTAAATCTTAAACCATTTTTATCTGGATTCCACTTCGGTCCACTTGGTTGAACCTTTGGCATACTCCAATGGAAATGCCAACCCCCTGTCCAATCTGGTCTAGATGAATTAAATATATGACCTTCACTATGAACTGTTGGAGCCCAATCATCAGTACCATCAAAACTATTAATATTACCAATAGGATTTGATTCACTTTCAGCATCCTCATTAGATTCATAAAAAATGGTATATTTTTTCTTTCAACTCTTTTTCTACAATGCGTAGTAAGTGTGTTGTCTTACCTGTTCCGGGCGGTCCAAATATAATGTTTCTCAAAACGGCGTGTCCTCTCCCATGTCTGGTGTTTTTAATTCATCTTGATTCTTTCTTTGCCAAGGCAGATACCAAAGATAAGCTGTCTTACCTTTTATCTTACGACGACCATCACCGCCACCTAATTTATTTCTAATATGAGCCATCATCTCTGTAGAATTAAAATCTTTGAAATCATTCTTTTTTAAAAACTTCTGTAACCAATCTGATTTAAAATATGCTGTCATCTTGTTTACCTCTACTTGTTTTTCTGTTCCGTTGTCCTTGATCTTTTCTACATACTTGCGTTCTTCAAACAACGCTTTACCTATTTCTATTTCATCGATGTGCTCTGCTTCACCTTGGTCCTCTAAGAATCTTTCTAGTAAACTTTCAAACCTACCAGCTTTCGTTATCTCATGTGGCATCTGTATTACTTCTACAACTTCTAATAATGTTTGTAGTCTTGTGTCCCAATCATTTGGTCTCATTAAGTTTGGCATAATATTAATTTCATTCATGCATGCTTTTCTAAACTTGTGTTGGTCATACAGTTGCTCTGTCGATAGTTTTAATCGTCTACCGTCTATGTTTAAAAACCATGTTGATTCATCACTCTCAAACTTAGTC
>LULT01000348.1_pt1 | contig 12100 bp, 14 predicted proteins | sample 728141 | NCBI WGS metagenome assembly LULT01 (sample SAMN03860282, study PRJNA289734) | marine metagenome | biome: seawater column; feature: ocean; material: water; isolation source: Red Sea water column Station 108 - depth 100m | place: Saudi Arabia: Red Sea | collected 2011-10-15 | depth 100 m | reverse complement strand
GTGCTGCTTTTGCAATATCTTTTGCAATTGATTTTGGAACGAGTCGTCTTTCACAATGTTTGCACAAAGGATAATTTTTTTCCATTTTAGATACTAGGGAAAACTGTGATTTCACATAGTTGAATACGTGTGTGATTTAATGAATATTTGTTATTTAGATTAGTGTTAAATATGAGATTTCGGGTAGGGGATTAAATGGAATATGTGACAAAATATCCAAAAACAGTTTCTGTTGGAAATGGAGAAGATAAAAAAATTCATGTTGACAAGATGACCGGTGTAGAAGAATTACATCTTATCGTAAAAGAGAGTGCTGAAAAGATGAGAAAAATTCTTTTTGATGAAGGATTTACTACGGTAAAATTTGAGCATAAACAACCTTTTCAAATTGGCGATGGACTGTCACTAAAATTAAAAAAACCATGGGAAATGCATGTAAGATTATTCAGTAATACAAAAGATAGTATTTCAATTCAGGGAGAAGTGGAAATCTCGAGAGATTATTTACAACATTTATTCAGTCAACGTACTGCGGTCATCTATGAAATTGAGACCATATTAAAGAGAAATGGAATAAAATATGACATACTGAATAAGAGAATCAGCAAATACGTTAACAAAGTTTTAGATGAGTACAAAATAAAATTGGTCACACCTGATATCCCAGTTTTTGCATGGAAGCCAATGTTATTCATGATTGGAACTGTGGGTGCAATGTATTTGTGGAAGTATTTACACACACTTTGAAGCTTTAATTATTAATCTGAAGAATAAGTTTCGTGTCTGAACAAATTAAGCCATTAATCATGAAACACTATGGAGTATCTCCATGGGAAATTAATGTGATTACAAGTATTTTAGATAAAAGATTTCTAACCGAAGAGGAGGAAATTGAGAATACATACGAAGAGAAATTTGTTAGTCACTTAGAGATATTATTTCCCTACTCGTTCAATGAGGAGTTTTTCAAATGGTTTGATTTTAAGGAGTGGGATAGACTGAAAGGAGTTTTCAAGGAGATGAAACGACGTCGAGGAAATGGAAAAGCGTTAAGAATTGAATTAAATTTTTCAGGTGAACCAAACATAAAATTTCTAATTGAATCAGATGAGAGCCAGTGGTTTAAGATGGAAGTTGAGAAGATAGATTTTGTTGTAGAATTACTTCCATATCATCTAGATGAAGAAAAACTGCCAATGGGAGTAAAAAGTGTGATTTACAATTTTGATCAAGATGCTGCAAGATGGAGATTAAATACAGTTTTTACAGATGAAAAGAAATTTGTGAATTCTGAGAAGGGATGGAAATTAACTACTTAATCTCTTTTTCAAGTGGTTCAACCATTGAATGCAATTCCTTGTATTTTGATTCAATAAAATCTAGAGATTCATCCAATTTTTTTGATTTTCCATATTTGTAACGAATTAATTCACGATGATGCCAAAAGGTCTTGCCTTCTTCAACAGAAATAGTGGTGAAATAATCAGTTCCTTTCAGATTATCAGGTAGTTTCATTTCATATGGAAATAGAAATTCAGCGATAAACCATTCATCACCATCAGGATAATCATTTCCAGTATCAACGTCAAAAAAGATGTGTAATAGATTGGATTGCATTAATCCATCAGTAGTGATTTCAGGATGTTTAACATTTGACTTTTTAAAATCAAGTTTTGTTAATTCAGGAATAAAAAATTCATTGATTATAGATTTTCGAAATATTCTATTTACATCAGATATATTCAATAGTAGTAAAAAAGAAAAAACTATCTAATAATCATTTGTCATTAACTAGACTTTGTACATATCAAGTATTTGACTGATATTTGTAATCGACATAATTTGGAATTTTATCCGTTAATCTTCTAGTATATGGAGTGATTAGTTCGTTTTTGTAGAATATTCCAGTTGGTATTTTTGAATCCCATTCCATTGATTTTACAAGTGCTTGAGTTTTTTTCTGATTTAATTCTGTTTCATCACTAAAATGAACAACAGGATCATAGTCAGTATCTTCTAATTTGTAAATCCGTGGCATTGGTTTTTTTGTATCTTCATCAATTCTATCTTCACCACCAAACCAATCTCTAGTGTTTATATCATTGTAGGTTGGACAAGGTTGTAAAACATCGAGAAATGCCAGACCCTTGTGTTTTACTGCAGCAATAATTAGATCTTTTAGTTGACGAATATCATATGAATAACCTCTAGCAGCAAAAGTAAAACCACTAGCAATTGCTAAACCAATTGGATTGACATTATAATTCGTGTTAGGAGTTGGTAAGGATTTGGTTTTTTCACCTAGTTTCAGTGTAGGAGATGCTTGACCTTTTGTTAATCCATAAACTGCATTATCAAAAATAATGTAAGTCATGTCAACGTTACGTCTACCAGCAGCAACAAAATGACCAGCACCAATACCTAGTCCATCACCATCACCACCTACGGCAATAATCTCAAGATTTGGATTTGCAATCTTAGCACCTTGTGCAAAAGTAAGAACACGACCGTGAAGAGTATGAACACCAAAAACATTAATGAAATGTGATGTTTTACCAGAGCAGCCAATTCCCGAGAATATTGCAGATTGGTGTCTAGGAATTTCCATTTCTGCAAGAGCCATTTGAATTGCATTTACAATTCCAAAGTCTCCACATCCAGGACACCAGTCATTGTGCACATCAGTTTTGAAATCACCCACCTTAAGCGCCATATGTTAAAACCTCTCTTTTTTCGGCATCATTGTTTACAACTTTTTTTATTGATTCATATAATTCGGTACAAGTCATTGGTCTTCCTGTGAATTTTAGAATATAATAATCAGGATCCATCTCTAGATTTTGTCGAATTAAAGAACCTAATTGACCAGTGTAGTTTGCTTCAACATCAATTATCGTTTTCACATCTGATAGATGTTTTTTTAGTAAATCTTTAGGAAATGGGTTTAAGAGTTTTATTTCAATAAAACCAATTTTGATTCCATCATTTTGGAGCATTTTAATAGCATCTATGATAGGACCTTGTGCAGACCCCCATGAGACAATACAAATTTCACCATCAGAATGTTTGATAATTTGTTCATCTTCAGGGATATTTTCTAAGATATGATCTAAACGTGATTGTCGTTTGTCCATCATTTGAACACGCACAACAGGATCCTCTGTGATGTGACCATGAATATCACTTTCGTCACCAGTATTCCAAAATATTCCATTTTCTAATCCTAATTTTGAACGAGGCGATATTCCATCAGAGGTGTGTTCAAACCTATTATAATTTTCAGATTTAATTTCATCTAGTAGTTTTCCTCGATTAATTGTTATTTTAGATTCATCAAATTTTTTACAAGTTGAAACAGAACTTGCGATAAATTTGTCTAAAAGATGAATAACAGGAACTTGGTATACATCAGCATAGTTGAAAACTCGTGCGGTGTCGTAAAAACTGTCAGAAACATTACCAGAAGCATATACAATTCGTGGGAATTCACCATGACCAGCATTTATTGCAAATAACATATCATCTTGTCCGTGACGTGTAGGAAGTCCAGTTGAAGGACCGCTTCTCTGGTACAGTGTGATTACTAAAGGAATTTCGTTTATTCCTGCCCAGCTTAATGATTCAGCCATTAATGAAAATCCAGGACCAGAAGTACACGTAGATGAACGTGTACCAGTGAGAGATGAACCTATAGCCATTCCTATTGCAGATATTTCATCCTCAGTTTGTACTACAAGTGTAGAACCAGGACGATCTTCATTGATTTGAAGTATTTCATTTCTTTCTAAGAAATCACTTTCATCAGTTGCAGGGGTAATTGGATAATATGATTGAAATCTACAACCAGCTATAATTTTTCCGATTGATGTTCCATAATGGCCTTGGACAAGCATAGTTTCTTCAGTAATTGATTTCGATGGGAAATTAAATTGAGAATTTTCAAATTTGGCAGAAGCAAAGTTGTAAGCAAAATTTGCTGCAGACACATTGAGTTCAGCTATAGATTTTTTCTTTGAGAAAATAGAATTTATCGATTCGGTTAATTTTTCAGAAGGGATTTGTAACATTCCCAAAGATAATGAAACACCAAGTACGTTAAACATCCTAGTCATGTTTTTAATTCGGGGATTTTCCAGTTTTTCAGAAAGTTCAGTAAGTAGAGATCTGAAAGAAACTGAATTAACGCTAACACCATTTTCTGATGCTAACTCCAATATACCAGATACAGTATCAAGTTTATTTTTTGAATTAAGTAGAGATTGTAATCTTTGTTTAAAATCATGCTCAAATGTTATGACATCTGAGACTTTCATGTTTTCTAAAGTTGAATCATATATGATAATTCCATTTTCCAGTACATCATCTGCATGTCTAAAAATTGTTTCAGCATCAAATGCAATCAGCATGTTGGTTCCTTTTATGCTAGAATTAATTTTTTCATCAGATATTCGTACAGCAAAATAACTATGTTCACCTTTGATATTTGAATAATATTCACGTTTTCCAAATATTTGATAACCCATTTTTGAATATACTTGAGAAAAAATGTTTGCCGCAGTTTCAACACCGCTACCTTGTGGTCCACCAATCATCCATGTAAAATCAACAGTCATTTTTATCCTCCAGTTGCTGCATCAAATAATGCACATTCACATTTGTCTCGTTCTCCACAATAAGGGCAAACGCAAACACATCGTTCTATCGGTTTTTCACACTCAGAACAATTGAATAAATCATCTGATGAAGACAATGATTTTGTTATGATTAAATATTATAAATGGTTTGACCATACATTCGATGAAAAAACATTTCAACGTATTAGTTACAAGACGCTTACATAGATCAGCATTAGAAGAGTTAAGTAAGAAATGTAATGTGATGTTACATTCAGGAAAGATTCCAATTCCCAAAAAAATTCTTATTAATAAAATCAAAAATTCAGATGGTTTGATTTGTCATCCATATGATATAATAGATAAAGAAGTGATTCAAGCTGGAAAAAATCTCAGAATAATTAGTACGTTTAGTGTAGGATTTGATCATATAGACATAGATTTTGCAAGATCACAAGGCATTAAGATTGGATATACACCAGAAGTCCTAACTAATGCAACAGCAGAACTAACAATTGCATTAATTTTAGATGTGATGAGAAGAGTTACTGAAGGAGATAGGCTAATCCGAGAGAAAAGATGGAAGCAAGTCTTTGGCGCTAATGATTACACGGGTGTTGAGGTTTCTGGAAAAACTATAGGGATTTTAGGTATGGGAAGATGTGGTTTCACTACATATTCCATATAGTAAAGATACCCATCATAAGATTGATTCAAAAATTTTTAAAAAAATGAAAGATACTTCATTTTTAATAAATACCGCAAGAGGTAAGATAGTAAATGAGAAACATCTGATTACAGCATTAAAGACAAAAAAAATTCAAGGTGCCGGAATAGATGTGTATGAATTAGAACCTATTGAAACCAAGAGTCAATTGTTAAAATTAGAAAACGTTGTACTGTCACCTCACATAGGAAGCTCGACTGAAGAAACAAGATCCAAGATGTCAGACATAACTGTGAAAAACTTGATTTCGGGTTTAGAAGGAAAAAAATTACTTTATTCTGTTTAATCTATTTGGATAAGTGCATCAGGGTCACCTTTTATACAATCTGTTCCTACCGCTTTTAGTTTTTGAAATTCAAGTGTACCTTCAGGAATTTTTCCAATTTTTTGTAATTCACCAATTTTCACAGATACAACATTTTTGTGTTTTTCACATGTAAGTCCAACCATGTAAGAATCAGAATTATGCACAATTTCTACAACAAATTCAGGTGGATTTACACAATCGCGACCATTATGTTTTACAGAACATCTATCAGGGAACATGATATTTCCTTTATTGAGGAATATTAAATCTGTTCTATTATAGAATCAAAATTCCACAGTGTGTTTTTTTGAGAAATTGAATTTTTGAGAATTCCTTTATTTTGTAATTTTTTTATTACTAAAGCAGAAAATGCAGGAGAGCCAGTTGCTCCAGGAGAATTATAATTTACAATGTGAAATGAATTATGACCTTCGCGTTCTATAACATCAGGTACAAAATTACCATCAGGTGAGATTACAGGAGTTCGTATTCCAGAAGTTCCTTTTTTTGTAAAATAACTAGATTGTAATTTTGGAATAAAATTCATTACACGTTCTACCATTGCATCTTTTGAAAGAGAGCTTCTAAATTCATGAGTTATGAGAGATAGAAATTCAGGGTTGAGAAATAATTTTTTGGCACCACCAGTAAGAATGTCGCCTAATTTTGATATTGTTGATGGGATATCAGTTACAAATCCATCATATGTTTCAGGTGTTGGAACAGGTACCGCATTAGGACCAATCTCAGAAGTTCCGTTTGCACGTTTAATCCAATGAGGGTCTAAAAATGGAAATTCAGGATGTCGTGCTACAGAATAGATGTTAGTATTTACAAGATTAGCATAAGCAGAATCAGCAATCCAGTATTCTCCTCGAAAATGTAGATCAGAAAAAGTTTCCAATAACCCAAACTGTTTTGCAATATCTAGTGAATTTCCTCCAGAACAATTAATTAGATAATTACATTTGATCGAAGAATTATCTTGGAAATTTATTTGAATGTCATCATTATTATCAAATGATAGTATATTTTTTTCAAAAATAAATTCAGTTGAATTTTGAATTGATATTTTTTTGACTTCTTGTGTCAGCCTCGTATAATCAGTTGATATATCACTTTTACAAAATAATCCAGAGTGACATACAACATTTTTTTCTTTTTGTTTAACTTCATTGGAATCCAATAATGTGAGATTGTTTTCAGAAACACCATTTTGTATGCCCCATTTTTTGTATTTTTCTAGTGTTTTGTGTTGTTTTTCATCCAATGCAATTTCAATTGTTCCAACTTCATTCCAAGGAGTATGTGTTTTGTTTGCAAGTTTTTTCCATAATTCATTTGACAAATAAGCAGATTTTGCAAAAATTTTTTTCTTTACAGGATCAAGATAGAAGGGAGTGTGAACCACGCCTGTATTTCTTCCACTAGTATGTTTTGCAACATCAGATTCTTTATCAATCACACATACGTTCAGGTCATATAGATTTGAAATCCAATATGAGATGCTAGTCCCTAATACACCTCCACCAACAATTGCAATATCAAAATTTTTCAATATGATCAAACATACGTGGTTGAATTTTAAATTAAATATGGCGCCGAGAGAGAGATTTGAACTCTCGATCCCTTGCGAGAACGCGCTTTATGGTTTTTAGATTTCCAGGCGCGCGCCCTACCAGGCTAGGCGACCTCGGCATTAGCTTTCGCTAAATAATAATTTGATAGTGATTATAAAAATGCATTAGATGGTTTACTTGAAAACGTGAATTATAACAATTTTTTCAATTATACTTCCATCAAGTGTAATAGCTTTGGATGTAATTTTGTATGTGCCTTCTAAGATATGCTCACCATTATTTTTCATTTGATCCCAAACAAAAGATACCTCATCATGAGAATCAAGTTTAGAGATTACTTGTGCGGATGTAGGTGAGAAAATGGGAATACTATCCAACTGTTTTATGACTAAACCATATGATGCATCAGGAAATTTTAGTTCATCTGTACCTGAATTGACGATTTTAATAGATATTGGTTCACCTAGTTTAAAATTAATTTTTTCAGTAACAATAGACAATGATGTTCCATTAACATAGACCAGTTGTTCTTCTACACCATATTCATATAAGAAAATACCAAATATTGGACCAGCTACAACACCTAAAACTATTGCAAAGATTAAGCTCCTTGGAAACAAATTACTCTTTTTGCGTAGGACTCGTACGCCAGTTTTTTGGGTATGTGTTTGGTTTCATGATTATACGTTTTGTTTGAAAAGCATAACCTTTTGTTTGATCTTTAATCTCATTTTCAGATAAAAGAGATTCAGCTAGAGCTACAAGTTCACCTTTCTGCGAATAAATTCCTACAAGATCACCTTTTTCCAAGTATGGAGATATTTCTAAAATTCCAGGAATTGCCAACTGTGCACCATGACACATAGAATCAATTGCAGAGTCACGAATAATTACAGATTTTATTTCACTAAGAGTTTCTTCAACAGGCCTAATTATTTTAATAAGTTTAGTATCATCATTGTTTTCTTTCCACGTAGCATATGCATCAGCCAATTCATGCATGGTTACCAAATTGTCTTCACTGAATTGATGAACACGTGAACGACGTAATTCTATCATTGACCCACCAGGTCCCAATAATTCACCCATATCATAGTAGAGTTTTCGGATGTATGTGCCTGCCTCACATAGAACTCTCAATAACACTAATCGTTCTTTTTGTTCTAACAACTCTAGTTCATAAATCGTTCTTGTTCGTGTTTGTCTAACTACTGCAGAACGTTGTGGAGGTTTTTGAAATATTTCACCACGGAATAGATCAAGTATTTTTTCAAGTTTTTCCTTTGAGGGTAATGAATGAAGTCTACCTAATGCATGGTATTCTTTTGGACCTAACAGTAAAACACCAAGAGCTTTTGTTCCCTCACCTAAACCAAGAGGTAAGACTCCTGATACTTGTGGATCAAGAGTTCCACTATGACCAGCTTTTGGGATTTCCAAAATTCTTTTTGCCCAAGCAACTACTTCATGACTTGTAGGACCAGGAGGTTTGTCTATTAACACCAAACCATATTCTAAGAGCTGTTCAATTGTTCTTTTATCATAATATGTGCCGTTTTCAGGGTTAGTAACATCCTCATCAATTTTTACAAGATTTTGAAGTTGTTTTAAGGTCAAAGTAGTTCTCTCACATATGATTTTGTAATTTCAAGTACCTGTTCTGCATTTTTGCCATCAGTTTCTATAATTTTATCAAAAACTGAGAGATCATCACCAAATTCAAAATTATAGAGATTTTTGTAGATTAATTTATTCTCATTAAATCGTTTAGTAACTACTGCCAATGCAGAGGAGTTATCCATGTTATCACGATTTTGCATTCGCTTTGCACTGTTCTCAACACTTCCACTAAGCCATAGTTTAATTCCACTGTCAATAAGCCATGGTAGTGTGTAACTTGTGATGACAACATTACCATTTTCAAATAATTGTATTAATTTTTCATCAACTTTTTTATCAAATTCTGAATTTTCTTTTCTTTGATTAAGAAATTTCATTCCATCATCAGTATCCCACCAGTCATCGCCACTAGATGAAAATCCTTGTTCACTAGCAAGTTCTTTTAAGATATCACCTCCACTAAGATAGTTTAGATTGAATTCTTTTGCTAATCCTTTTGCCACAGTTGTTTTTCCAATAGCAGGTGGACCAGACACTACAATGGATTTTGACAATTATCCTAAATCCATTTGTGTTTTGGTTAGTTTCATGATGAGACCACTAAATGCAATTGATGCTAAGAAGTACCAGGCCCATAAGTATAATGCATTTTCATCTTGACAGTATGCACCTTCTTCAACTTTAACAGCAGTACATGTTAGTTCAAACCAATCACCAGGAATTACATTAAGAGGAATTGGAGATAGAGCAACGGTGTAAGAAAACAATTGTGGTAGCACAAAATAGAAAATCAACATTAAAGGAATAATTGTAATCATCATTGGTCGAATGTTCATCTGCATCATTTCCATGTTCATTTTATTCATGTATGCAGATTTTTTGTTTGCAGCTGCAATTCTTGCTTGATCTTTTGATCTGAATGCAGCCATTCTCTCTTTCTGCCAGGCTCTAACCTCTTTTGTAATTCTTCTTTGTTTTACTTGATCAACCATTTTTTTTCTAATTGAGGAGTTGATCAAATTCAATGCAATTCCAAATCCAGCAACTGCCAACATTGATAAGATTACGCCTTTAATCATTGGATCATCACTTCCTAGGGGACCTTCTCTCATTCCAAAGAAGTCCATTTGGAGGAATACTGCATCAATGAAGTTTAGTATAAAATTGAATTCCATTTAAACACCTATTGCCTCTATGACGTTTTGGGCTGCTTCGTCAATTTTTCCCTCATTGTTCAATATTACTTTCATTGGAGACCCTGATAAAACTGAACAGCTTGATAGCATAGCATCTTGAACTGCAAGTTCCTTTTTTATTGCTTCTATTGAGATTTTATCACGATTTCTAGTGTCATCTTTCATTCGTCGATTATAGATCTCTTCAGGGCGGGCTGAGATTGCAATGAGATGAGTAGGTTGAAGAACTTCAATTACATGATTTGGAAGACCAGGATAGAATCCCTCTTTTGTAGATATGAATGCATGAGTATCAATAAAGATAACATCATCTGTTAATTCAGCTATTTTTTTTGCTGCTTGTTTTTGTAATTCTTTTTGTTTGGCTACAGGTAAATGTCGTAGATTATCTCTATCAGAGATATTATTATTTTCAGCCTCATTCATCATTACAGTTCCATAACTATGAACACTTGCACGTTGTTTGTCACCGTTAAGTAATTCGACAATACGTGTAACTAGAGAAGTTTTTCCAACTCCAGGAATTCCAACTATTACAACTTTTTTACGATCTACCAAGTAAAGCACCCAACCGTGGCATGACAACTTCCACCTGTTCTTTTACTAATTGGTTATAGTAATTAATTAGAATATCTACAGAAAGTAAAATTCCAATTCCGGTACCAAATACTCCTAATACATCTGAAACTCCTGCAATCAATCCAAGAATTGCAGAACCGATAATTGTAACTGATGGAATGTATCTGTTAAGTAATGTTTCAATTGGTTTGTTTGAACGTCTAAATCCTGGTACTTGTACATCAGCATCTAAGAGATTCTGAGCAGCTTTCTTTGGAGACAAGCCAACTGCTCGGAGAGGATCTTGTGCAACAATTTCCAATCCACGAGGAGGAGTAACGTAGTAAATAATACCACCAATAGGTGATGACGGAGCAGTAGGATCGAATTGTACTAGAAAATTCACAAATGCATTATTGTTACGCGGGTTAAACTGTGACCAAAACATCTGCCCAATAAATACAAAGTTTGCAGTAAGTGCAGATGCCAAGATTACTGGAATGTTAGAAACATACATCATCTTAATTGGATATGTAGCTGCAAAGCCTCTATACTTTGTAGATACTATAGGAATTTCAACCTTCATTCCTTGCGTGTAAACAAGAATAGCTAGGATTCCTGCAGTTAAGAACAAGCCAAATAGACTCGGCAGCTGGTTTGACCGGAACAACGCGTCTGCGACATCACCATAAGCCGCCATTTGACCAATGAACGGAAATACGCCGATAGCCCCACCATCACCTGCAGGCATTGGACTGAAAAGACTCCAAAGAATTTGTTGCGCGACACCAGCCATGATAAATATACTAATTCCACTACCAAGACCCCATCCTTTCTGAATAGTCTCATCGAGGAACATTACAATAATAGACGCACCCATCATCTGCCCTATCATAATATACATCACATGCGGCTCAGAAATTCCAGGCCCGTATACAGCAATTACATACACAATTGACTCAGCTACAATAACAACATACGTTACAAGTTTTGTTGCAGTCTGAAATACACCACGCTCAGCAGGATTCTTGAAATCAAATTTTAGTATATCAGAACCACGAAGTAATTGCATTAACAATCCACCAGTTACAATTGGTCCAATTCCTAATTCAACAAGAGAACCTTGTGCAGATGCAAAAATAACTCTTGCAAAGGCTAAGAAATCAAATTCAGGGGCAGTTGCACCAAACAAAGGAGTTTGACCCATTACAAGATAGATTACTAAACAACCAGAAGTCCAGAGAATTTTCGCTTGTAGAGGAATTTTCTTTTTTGGTTTTGGAACTTGTGGAACATAAGGTTCAGCCTTGGCTACAATTTTTCGTATGGTTTCAGTTAGTGTTCCTTCAGCCATCGTTGTTTTCTACATCTTGAGTTTTTTCTTCAGTTTTTTCCTCGACCTTTTGGACAGGAAGAATGACTTCGCCGCCTGCTTGTTTTACTTTTTCAATTGCAGATGGAGTAGCCTGTTTTACTTTGATTGTATATGCAGTGTTTAT
>LULT01000282.1_pt1 | contig 12338 bp, 9 predicted proteins | sample 728141 | NCBI WGS metagenome assembly LULT01 (sample SAMN03860282, study PRJNA289734) | marine metagenome | biome: seawater column; feature: ocean; material: water; isolation source: Red Sea water column Station 108 - depth 100m | place: Saudi Arabia: Red Sea | collected 2011-10-15 | depth 100 m | reverse complement strand
CCCCCTACGGCACTGTTCAATCTGAATGACTTCCCGGACTCGTCTCTAACCGTAATCGAGACTCACACAATGGATAGTGTAACCGTTACTATCACTATCATGGAGGAGATAGGCATGTTCGACGGCCCATTGGAGGTCTCATGGGAGATGGTCAGGAACGAGCAACCTGTCCTCGGAACCGAGAACTCCGGTTCTCTGCCCCTGATTTCAAGCGACGAGGATGGCCGGCACATCTACCAAGGTCAGCTGGACTTCACCCCAGAAGTTGAAACGCAATATCAAGAGGGTGACAAAGTGTCATTCTGGATCACTTCAACAGACAAGGCAGCGAACCCTGTCGTGGGACTGGGAGGGCCAGATAACCCTAGGACTCCATCTCTAAGGATCGTAGATTTCCTTGGTCAGTACACTCGCGAGGTTGTCACCCCTACGAAGAGCCCATACGTTGGCGAGACGATTGAGATTGTGACCTATTGGGAGAATCCGGGTAAACTCGAAGGGACCATTTCTGTTGGGCTCTACGAACAGAAGTCTGACGGCAGTTGGCAACCATCGATATCGACCCTTCTGAATGGTCCAGAGGATGTCTACCTGCCACCCGGGAGCTCTAGTGTCAAGGCGAATTTCGAGTACCAAACTTGGCAGAGGGGACAGCCCGTGCTGGTTCTTGTAGTTGGAGAATACGTTAACGGAAACTGGGAGGGTGATTTTGACAACTCGAACTACCAGAACGTTGAGATATCGGGAATAGAGGTTTCATCTGCAACATCTGTGGATCAGTCGGGTGAGGCTACCATTTGGTTGATCGGAGCACTGATGCTAATTATCTCACTGATGGGTGTCGCATTCTACGTCCTGAGGAGGGCCGGAGAAGACTACTACTATGATGAGGAGTGGGAGGAAGAAGAGGGCGACTCCGAAAATTAGCATCTCCCACACTTTTGCATCCTATGCCTGAGAACCACCTGTCTTCTTTATAGGCCAGAGGCAAATCCTAGTGCAGAGGAAGAAATTCCTCGGATGGGATGCGCACATGTCTAGGATGAAAAGTGTAGATGAAATGAGGGACGAACTCGAGGAGCTCAGAGCACTGGTGAATACTCTTCTGACAATAATTATGGAAGAGGCCGATGGTATTCAATCTGGTTCCGCAAATGCAGTCTCTTCTCTTCCTGAGCGTGGCTACTCGATGTAGATCATCGCTCACCCGATACCCCCTGCCCCATAGTTCAAGACAAAGCCGTTTTCAGCCCTCACTGGTTTGACCCAAAACCGGATTGGGATGTTTCTGACGGATGCTTGGGAGGTTTGACGCACGAAGAGACTAGACCCACGGCCCATTACCACCCAAAAATCATGATTACTGTAGATGGGAATTATCTGCAAATACCAGAAAATACCGGAATCGATCAAACCGGATGCAAGGGTGGAATGCGTTGGGTCCACATACACAATGTCCCCGACTGGGAGAACAACCCAGATTACACCACTATTCACGTTGAGACAGTAGGTTCGAAGAATGTCCCTCTCGGCTCATTCTTTGAGATATGGGAGAGGGAGGGCGGTCCGGGACTAACCGACGAGAAGAAATTTGACATAAACAGAAACGGCGTCTCTGATTGGGAGGAGTATGACATTACCATGAAGGTGAATGGAGAATGGCAAGAAGGAAGCCTCGAATCCTACGTGATGTTGGAGAAGAACGATGGCGAAAAGATAGAACTGTTTTTCACTTCGAAGTAGGATGTCATCCTTTAATCACAATTAGCGGTCTAAGTCGAGCCACCGGCCTAGCCAGGCCTGCTTCGCCCGTAAGCCTGATCACTTCGTCTATGTCCTTGTATGCCTCAGGGGCCTCCTCTGAAAGACACCTCTCAGAAGTCTCATAGATTGCAATTCCCTTTTCCGCCAATTCCTTCTTCACAGCATTCCCGTCTATGTTACGTCTGGCATCCCCCCTGGAAAGAGACCTCCCCGCTCCGTGGCAGGACGAACCGAAAGCCCTGTTGGTGCCTCTTTTGGGTCCAGCTAGGACGTAGGACGACGTCCCCATATCCCCGGGAACTAATACCGGCTGACCAATCCCTTCGAATCTTCCAGACAAGTCTGGGCTGTCTCCCCCGAAGGCCCTAGTTGCCCCCTTTCTATGTACGCAGCAGGTGCAAGAGGAACCATGCACTTCGTGCTCCTCAATCCTAGCAATATTGTGGCAAACATCGTAAACCACCTCCAAGTCAACTTCATATCCCATGTGATCCTTTAACGCATTTCTCAGTTGCTGAGTCACCGCGCTCCTATTGGCAAAGGCGTAGTTTCCTGCAGCCTTCATGGCCTCGAAATACGATTGTCCATCTCTGGAGAAAAATGGGGCCGATGCAAGTTGGATGTCTTCAATGCCAATATCCCATTCTTCGGCGTGCCAGCCCCCGTCTGTTCTCTTGTATTTCCCTTCGAAGCTCTTTACATGTTCCGAGCAAACCTGGTAACCTAGTCCTCTGGAGCCAGTGTGTATCATCGCTGTCAACTGATCTTCCTCCAAGCCGAACGACTTTGCTGCATCCTCGTCGAAGACTTCATCGATTACCTGAATCTCAAGGAAGTGATTCCCCCTTCCTATGGAGCCCAGAGCAGCCACGCCCCTCCTCTTTGCGATTTCCGAAACGCTTCCTGCCTCGCTCTCTAATTGGCCATTCATTTCCAAACAATTTAGGTCATCATGATGGCCAAGGCCCAGATCAGCCGCTGCCTTAGCACCCTCAACTAGAATTTCTTCTAGTTCCAACGGGGATAGCCGAAGTCCACCCTTGCCAGTTTCACCCGATGGAACCCTGCCCTTGAGCCTGTTTCCAAATTCCTTGCTGCCGCTCCCCGACTTCTTCCTCATCAATGGCCCAATGTCATCTATACTCAGTCCGACAGAGCAAAGCCTGACTCCGCAGTTAATGTCGAACCCAACTCCTCCGGGCGAAATAACCCCCTCTTCATCCACATCGGTGGCCACAACTCCACCGATGGGGAAACCGTAACCCTGGTGAAAGTCTGCCATCCCCCAAGCCTCTCCGACTATCCCCGGGAGCGACGCGGTATTCGCTAGTTGCTCTAATGACCTGTCATCACTTTTCCCAATGTGCCCGTCATCAGCTACAATCAATGCATCAACAAGCATCCTTCCGCGCTTCTTGATCCTCTTTACTGACCCTTCGTCGTCCTCGAGGAATCTCTTCCAGTCCTCCATCTCACACCTACCGGGAAACGTTCTCCTTTCAACACACCGGGACAATTTCGCGCATTGACTTCAAGACCAGTTGTACGATGGCGCAACTGGAGGAGTAATGCGTGGCCTTTGGAGAGATAGAAATTCCTTTCTGGGAGGAATCCGGCCACAAGTGCCGAACATGCAGGGTTACCGGGGCAAGATTCTGGTCTAGGGATGACGATAGGACCACGTGCGGGGACACTACCGAGGATCCTTACACTTTCGTTGGAAACCCAATAATTTCTGGATTCCCGTCCAAGGGAAAAGAACTGAAAGACTCAATGAGAGAGGCCTTTTTGTCCTTCTTTGAGGATAGGGGGCACACTAGGATAGAACCCTATCCAATTGTTGCTAGATGGCGTGATGACATACACCTGACCATAGCGAGCATTGCTGACTTCCAGCCCCATGTCACAAGCGGACAAGTCCCTCCCCCTGCAAACCCACTTGGGATTAGCCAACCATGCATCAGGCTTACCGATGTCGCTGCTGTTGGACGTTCAGGACGCCATCTTTCGACTTTCGAGATGATGGCCCATCATGCATTCAACAAGCCAAAGGAAGGCTCAGTGGTTTACTGGATCGACCAATGTGTCAGGTACTGCGACGAGATGCTCGTCGACTTATTCGGAATAAATCCTGAGGATTTGACCTATGTCGAAAATCCATGGTCCGGCGGAGGCAATGCAGGACCGGCTCTGGAGGTGATTGTTGGAGGATTGGAGCTTGCCACACTGGTCTTCATGAATCTCGAAGAAGACGAATCCGGTGATATAGAGATCAAGGGGATAAATTACAAGGAAATGGATTTGCAGATTATAGACACCGGTTACGGTTTGGAGAGGTTCTGTTGGGCTGCTGCTGGCACTCCGACAATTTATGAGGCAATATATCCGGAGACTGTGTCTTGGCTGAAAGAGAAAAGTAATTTTCACTCAATTGCCGAGAGAATGAGTGACTCCGTAAATATCGACGATCTATTAGGGGAGATTTCAAGACTCGCTGGAATACTAAATATTGATGTTGGAACAGATGCTGATGCCCTATATGGAAAGTTGATTGAAAGAATCCAGGAATCTGGGATGGAAATTTCCATTGGACAGCTCAAGGAGATTACTGAGCCCCTTTCTTCGATATATGCAATCCCCGATCACATGCATGCATTGTGCAATATGCTTGGAGACGGGCTGGTCCCCAGCAATACCAAGGCTGGATACCTTGCAAGAATGCTAGCAAGGAGGGTATGCCGGATGAAGGATGATTTAGGGATAGGGATAAGTCTCGACGAACTAGGATCTCATCATATTGAATTCCACCTAGATATGTCTCGCTTCTCTCAAAGCCAGGAGGGCATTCTGCAAATTCTTAGTATCGAGGAGAGTAGGTACGAGGAGATGCTGAGGAAAGGGGAAGCCGCAGTCAGGACTGCTCTAAGGGACACCCCCTTGGATGCCAAATATGTTAGTGACGAAGTTCTCTTCCGGCTTTCTGAGGAGAGGGGCCTTAATCCCGAGATGGTAGTCTCGATCGCTCACGAATTAGGGTGGACCCAACTCTCAGTGAGGGTGGGATTAGCGGCTGACATGACAGAATTCGACGCTGTGGTTCTGTCTTGCACCCCCCTGTCGAAAGAAGACGCATCTGCATTGGGGCTTTCGGATGAGGTCCCCTCAATTCCATCCCATGCAATAGTACTCGATTTCACTCTGTTCTACCCGGAAGGAGGGGGGCAGCTAGGGGATCAGGGAACGATAACCGTCGATGGAAATGCCGTATCGGTATTGGATACCCGAATTGAAGACGGAGAAATATTGCACCTTTCCGACTCCCCTGTCGATACAGGAAAGCCAGCATCAGGAACGGTTGATTGGGATAGGCGAAAACAATTGATGGATCACCACACTGCAATTCACATCGTTGGAGGCGCAGCGAGAGAGGAACTGGGCACTCACATCTGGCAGGCAGGCTCCAGCAAAGGTGCTAGATACTCAAGGCTGGACATTACCCATCACTCAAGACTTTCAAGGGAAGAACTCGACAGTATCGAGGACCGGGCCAATGAAATAATTCAAAGTGAGACCGAGATCGAAAAGATAGTTCTAGAAAGGGCTGATGCTGACTCCAAATTCGGCTTCCAGATTTACCAAGGAGGACCTCCCAAGCACGATATTATTCGCATCATCAAGATTGGCCAATTTGATATCCAGGCATGTGGCGGGACTCACCATGACAACACCGCACCTGTGGGGGAGCTTCGCATAGTACGCTCCAGTCAGGTACAAGATGGGGTGGAGCGTCTGCAAGTCGTGGCAGGGGACACGGCACGCGAGCATGCGCGAAGGCAGGAACGCCTCCTAAGCGAGGCCTCGGAGATTCTTGGAGTCCAGCCAGATGACCTTCCAAGGACCGTGCAAAGGTTCTTCGAGGAATGGAAAAACCAACAGAAGAGGATTGATTCTTTGGAATCAGAAATTGTCAGACTGAGGGCCGGAGGGGGCGGGGATGCAGCAGTTCAGAAGGACGGGATTAGGTATGTTGTCATGGAGTCAGGAGGTGACTCCAAGCAGATGATGGGGATGCTCGGGGAACTGACTAGGGACCAATCCTGGAGGGGGTGGTGGCAGACCTTCTATGGCCCAGGGAGGCGGCACAAATCCCGGAGGAATTCCCGCGGCATTAGATGAGGCGAGGAAACTCTTCCAGATATGATAATCACCGTCGATTTGATGTTTGCCTCTCGATACGCAGGTCCATGGTTGAGAAGATGGACGTCAGTCCACGGGCTTCATCTATGGAGTATGCAATTCGTGATGTTGTAGTCCCAGCCATTGAGTTGGAGTCACAGGGTAATCCGGTAATTCGACTAAACATCGGCGATCCACTCGCATATCCTGGATTGCCCACGCCAAAACACATGGTTTCCGCATTCAAGTCTGCATTAGACCGGCAAGATAACGGATACGGGCCATCCTATGGGATCCAAGAACTACGTGATGCAATTGCCTTATCGGAGCGGGAAAAGGGATGGTCCTGCAATTCCGATGATGTCTATGTCACCCATGGAGTAACTGAGGCCCTGCAGATTATCTTCGCTTCTTTTCTCGGCGAAGGAGACAAGGTCCTTGCTCCGGGACCCCATTATCCCCCTTACATGGCTTATCCGCAGATGTTTGGTGCGACCACGATTGAATATCGCTTGGATCCCGAAGATTGCTGGAGGATAGATTTAGAGGACATTCGCTCAAAGATGGATGACAATGTCAGACTCCTGGTCCTGATAAATCCAAACAATCCCACGGGAAATGTTGCCACCAAGGAAGACATCGACTCTCTTCTCGAAATAGCCAAGGAATGGCCAAAGTGCGCTGTAATCTCCGATGAGATATACGATGGTTTGGATTTCACTGGAAATTTCACATCTGCTGCATCTCGGGCAGGGACAGTCCCGGTAATTACGCTAAATGGGGTATCGAAGGTCTACTTTGCTCCTGGGTGGAGAATTGGGTACATGGCTTGGCATGACCCCCTAGGAATAATGGAAAAGGTCCGAGATGGCGTAGAGAGAATTCTCCGGAGCAGGCTCTGCGCATCGACTCCAGCTCAATACGGCTACCTTGCTGGCCTTGAAGACGATTCTGGTTGGCTTGATGAACACAGGGAGACAATCAAAGAGAGATTGGATTACTGCATTGAAAGGATTGATGGAATAGAAGGACTGGAATGCCATAAACCAGGTGGAGCATTCTACATTTTTGTGAAAATAACAGATCCTAATTTTTCCTCCGACGACAAGAATTTCGTCCTCGAACTGCTGCACAAGAAGCACGTCCTTGTGGTCCACGGCTCCGGTTTCTCTCCTGAATTCGGCAAAGGACACTTCCGAATGGTTTCCCTTCCGCCATTGGAACAACTATCAGAAGCATTTGATAGAATCCAGGATTTTCTCTATCAAAAATAGCCGCCCAATATTTGACCATCTGGGGGACAGTGGAAGGTCAGATTCCATGAATCATTATAGCCGAACCCAAATTGCACAACACGCCCTCTACGAGGGCGAGGGTTCAGCATGGCATTGTCTCATAACCAGTATGCGGTAGCTGCAATCGCAGCAACACTGTGCCTTGCCGGACTATACACAGTCGTAGGAGCCGGCCTCTCAAGCACCGACTCGGGGGGCTTCGAGTCCGCTATTGAGGACGTTGATTTGGGTTCTGATGGCTCTCCACGCGAATGTCCTCCCGATGTCCCTACCATAGGATGTGACTGGGATGGGGACGGCATAGCCGATAGAATGGAGAATACTCTCTATGGAACTAACTGGCAGGAAGCCGACACCGATGGTGATGGGCTTGATGACGGCTGGGAAATAGAGAATGGGCTCGACCCCCTAGACACCGGAGAACCCTGTATCTCGATAGGCGAAGGCCTGACAGAGGTTGAATGCGAGGATATCCAGATTAATAGCGTCGACACAGAGCAGGAGACCGGAGAGCAGAATGAGACATTCCCCAATCCTGACAACGGACCACTGGGTGATCCAGATAGGGATGGTCTGACAAATCTAGATGAGGCCGCAATTGGGACAAATCCTAGATTGAAGGACACGGATGGTGACGGACTCAATGACAGGTGGGAAGCCGCCCATACTCACAATGTCACAACTCCCTCAGGCGTTGTGACTCTGCTAGACCCCCTGGACGGAAACTGGAATTGCCCTCTTCTCACTCCGGAGAGGCAGGCCGAGATTAGACTTGACCTGGGGGAGGACTTGTGGGAAGAGATGGGGACCCAGTTCGGCCACTCCTGTGACGCAATTCTCGACCTGGAGCAACCCGAGCCCGATACGCTAAGGAACTTCGTTGAAGAGCGTTATGATACCAATCCTCTAGATGAGGATAGTGATGGAGATCTTATTGATGACAGGTACGAGATAGCATTCGGCCCTGTAAACTTGGGTGTCCACTGTGGTAGGCCCGTCTTTGGAATATTGACAATTGACGCACCTTACACTGACCTAATGTCCGGAACAGGAGATCTGACTTGGTTTGAGCAGGATATGGATGGCGATGGAAGGTTGAACGGTCCAAGTGACTGGGATTCGGATGGAGACGGGATGCCAGACGGTTTCGAATATTGCTACAACTCCCTACTTAATCCCGCCAACTCCACCGATGCATATGGCGACAATGATGACGATGGCCTGAACAACATCGAGGAGTTCGAGGTTTCTTACACGTGGGGGCCTTCCAACTTCACCGACCCCCTAGACCCTGATACTGACAACGATGGCATGCCCGATGGCTGGGAGCATCAGAGTGGAATACACCCCAATGACGGTAGTAATGCCGACGAAGATCCAGATTTCGATGGTTACGATGCTGACGGAAATGGGGCTGTAACCTACAAGGACATGGTGGGGGCATCTACTATCGAAAGAATTGACGTTTCCCCAGGGGACTATGTGCAGGTAAACAGGACAATCCTTTGGGTTAGGACAGTTGTCGATAGCAACTACGTCAATATCCCGGTAAAGACAGAGACAACTGGTTGGGTTTACCATATCAATGTCGAACCTGGCGACGAGGTAACTAGCAGACTCCAGAACCTTGTCACAGTAGTGGAGCAGCATGAGCGCTTCACAAATCTGGACGAATACAATGCCCGGGATAGGGATGGCGATGGAGTTGTCGACGGCAGATCCACGGACCCACTCAATGCAGACACTGATGCTGACGGACTTATCGACGGAATCGAAGTGATTGGTTGGAAAATTCGGATTGTCGACTTCGGGGTGCGCGAAGTCATTGTTCGGAGCGATCCAGGCGTCTTCGATACCGACAAAGACGGCCTTTCCGATTCTGTGGAGTTCTATGAGACCTTTACCAATACCACAGACAAGGATACTGACAATGATGGATTGGAAGACTACAGGGAGGCTATTGATGGCCATCCATGGTACGATAATGGCACCTTGGTATACTACTTCACGAACGCATCCGCTTTCGATACCGACAACGATGGCTTAGAGGATGGCGAGGAGGTAATTGATGGGCGAGACCTGTTTGTTACCCATGCCAATAACGCAGACACAGACAACGATGGACTAAACGATGGTGACGAGGTTCTCTACATACCAAGGCCCTGGCAAGGAGCTACAAACCCACTAATCAATGACACAGATCAGGATGGCCAGCCCGATGGTTGGGAGATGCAAGTCTTCTCTGTCCAGCAGAACACAAACAGCCACAGCCTCTGGATTTCAACTTCGAACTGGCTCCCCCCGGGCTGCGAATCAATGAGCGAGTGCGGTCTTGGACCCGGTGGTTGGGTATGGGTAAACTACGTTAGCGGATTCTCAACTTCTGGTGACAGAAATGATGACGGAGTGATGGATCCGAGGTACTTCCTCCATGAGATGAACCTCTCAGGCTTCACAATTCCGGAGAACGGTCGATGGGCACTAGACCCGTCTTATGGCTCTCCTGTAGACTCTATTTTTGACATCGACAATGACTCACTACAGAACTCTCTGGAGGCTCCAGACAGATGGGACACCAACCCCGTGGATGACGATTCAGATGGCGATAAACTTCCAGATGGTTGGGAGGTTAGATTCTCCGAGGAAGCTCTAAGACTTGGCCTCGTCGATAATAACTCTCTTGACGCATTGGGCTCCAGGGGCCCGATGGATCCCCGAATGCCTGACTCTGATCTAGATGGCATAAACGATGGAAACGAAGATCTCGACGATGATGGACTAAACAGGACCATTCTGATGTACCGATATTGTCCCGGATGGGACAACCCGCAGGATTTCGAGTGCCACATTGACCCATTCGGCTCTGGTTCGGGATTCTATGACGACCTTGAGAACTACACAAATTTCGAAGAGTTCCAAAATGGGACAAATCCGATCATCAATGATACGGACGGGGATAAATGGAATGATGGCTCAGAGGTTTACCACCAGGACCAGGATGATGATGACATGTGGGCAGGATGGGAGTATTATTTCGGATACGACCCTCATGATCCTTCGGATGCCATGGTCGACTCTGACGGGGATGGATATGTGAACAAGTGCGAGAGTAAGTGGAACACTAATCCCAAAGATCCAACCAGCTTCCCTTCACAGGGTGAACTTTGCAGCAACTATGACTAGCCTAATCATAGAACCTTTCTATTCTACGTTGAATTTCTGGAAAACTTCGTTCGTCGTCATGCTCACTCTGATGAAAGTCGTGCATTTCGGTAGGTCCTTTATCCTCCTCGCTCCTACGTATGAGCAAGCAGACCTAAGGCCTCCTAGTATGGACTGAATAGTTACCTCCAGAGGGCCCCGGTATGGTACTCTGACTTCCTTTCCTTCCGGCGCCCTATGCTTGGCAACCTCTCCATAATGAGTTTCCATTGCCTTTGCGGAAGACATGCCGTAGAACGATTTGTATTCTTCTCCATCATCTCCCTCAATTAGTTCCCCTCCTGACTCATCGTGCCCGGCTAGCATCCCTCCAAGCATTACAAAGTCGGCTCCGGCTGCGAAGGCTTTGGACACGTCCCCCGGCGAGGAGCACCCCCCATCCGACATGACGTGCCCATTGAGTCCATGTGCGGCGTCAGAACATTCCGCAATTGCCGAGAGTTGTGGGTAACCGACTCCTGCTACTTTCCTAGTTGTACAGACCGATCCGGGCCCTATGCCTACCTTGACTATGTCAGCCCCTGCAAGAATTAGTGCTTCTGTCATCTCCCTAGTTGCGACGTTCCCAGCAATTACGATTTTTTCTGGGAACTCCTTCCTAACCCTCCTCACGAATTGGAGGAATACTTCCCTGTAACCATTTGCCACATCAATGCAAATCATCTTCAAACGACTATCAGTGGCCATTTTCCTCTTCAAGAGTTGAAAACTCTCATCCGTAGAACCGCAAGTAACGGAGACGAATTCTGGAGATACTCCATCTTCCCATGCTTCGGAGAACTCCCTAGTAGAGTAGAATTTCTGAGTGCAAGTCAACATCTCGTGACTCTGCAGCACCTTCGCTATAGAGAATAGACCCGTCGTATCCATGTTCGCCGCAACTATTGGGACTCCTTTCCAGGTCTCTTCTGTATGTCTGAACTTGAACTCTCTAACTAGGTCCACGTCGGACCTAGAAACCAACGTGCTCCTCTTGGGACGAATAAGAACATCGGCAAACGTAAGCTTCAGATCACGCTCTATGCGCATCGGAACCTTACTACTCCAACGAAGATGCGCTTAAGACTGTTCTGAGTCCCAAATCACAACAAATTGGTGCTCGTGCCGGGATTTGAACCCGGGTCGACGGATCGAGAGTCCGTCATGATGGACCGAACTACACCACACGAGCTATATCTTGCGAATAGTCGAATGTATTTGAAAACGATGCAGAGGAGTTAGAAATTTTCACTTTCACTTTCACCGATATCCCCTTGGCCCTTCTTCATATTCAAATTCCATGACAACAGTCCATGAATGAGATACAGAAGGGACATACTGCAATTCAGTACAGGAAGAGGCCGGAACCGCACCGAGTCGTCTCAATGGCGAGTCTAAGGAGGACAGGTTCTGGAGTCGAAAGGGCAAATGGAGGGCCACTGGTAAGTCACTGTGGGAATCTGTTAGAATCAGAATCTTGGTACTCTTCCAAGACAACAGGCAGGGTCGAGATAAGCCCGAGCAGTTGGAGAGGTCTGCACAATAGGATGATATCCTCGCCAATGGCCAAAGCGGAGGTATCTTGAATGTCAAGGACAAGGCGTCTAAGAGCTGAGGTCTTGAGCCTCCTGGAAGAGAGGGGAACCGCCAATACCGTGGAAATATTCGACCATCTGAATGATCGTTTTAGATGGGGAGCTACCATGAATCAAGTAGGCAATATAATGGCCAAAGATAGCCGATTCTCCAAGGTTGGACAAATACGAGGTCCATTTAGAGGAAGCGTCTACACCGTTTGTGTATGGGGACTATCCCATAGAGAAGTAGTTACTGCCAGTGCTTAGAGGGGAAGAAGTCAAGGACATCTGTCACTACCAACAATTGTGGGAACAAGGGAAAGGT
>LULT01000096.1_pt1 | contig 12564 bp, 21 predicted proteins | sample 728141 | NCBI WGS metagenome assembly LULT01 (sample SAMN03860282, study PRJNA289734) | marine metagenome | biome: seawater column; feature: ocean; material: water; isolation source: Red Sea water column Station 108 - depth 100m | place: Saudi Arabia: Red Sea | collected 2011-10-15 | depth 100 m | reverse complement strand
TGTGTATAACAGGTGTATTGGTTTTGATGGATCTAATTGGCACAGCGCCAATTCCTTTGCGCAAGACAGCAAAGAGGAAGAAAGACTAACACTGATTATATTCTGGATGGAAATTGTTGGACCGCAAACAGGTCTGCAACGAACACAAATGGAAGTGTTCTAGTGGCAAAGCACTATCTTCAGTGGTATTGGGGTAATGACTGGCTTAATGAAAAGGTTAAGAACTGGTATTATGGTCCAAGACTAGATTGGATGAAGCTTGTTAAGAAGCCTAAAAAGAAAAAGAAGGAGAAAAAAAAGAAATGAAAATATTAATACTGACAGGATTGGTTATTATTATTGCTTTACTCGCTTTTATTGCGTTTATGGTTTATGCCATAGGCGATCACATATCAGAAAAAGATAAATGAGCAATGGATAAAAAGGAAGTTATAAAAATTGAGGATAATTTTTTAGATGAGAAATATTTTCTAAATCTAAAATCCATGTTCTTTAGTCATGAGCTTCCTTGGTTTCGCCAGAGCGGTGTTGCGACAATGAGCGATGAAATGGATGAAAAAGCGGATTGCTTTTTTTGTCATATATTTTTTAAAAATCATACAGTTTGTTCCCCAAAGATTAAAGAGTTAAGTCCTCTATTAGACAGACTGAAGGATTTAAAAGCATTAATAAGAATACACGCAAATTTTTATCCAAGAACACAAGACATTCATGAGCACGAATTTCACAAGGATTATCCTTTCAATAATAAAACAATAATTTTCTCCATTAATACTAACAATGGCTACACAAAATTAATATCCGGTGAAAAGATTGACAGCGTGGAAAATAGGCTGTTGTTATATTGAATCCCAATAAAAAAAGATCTTGATCCCATCGACCTTTTAGGTATATAACGGAAAGTTCACCCCCAAATAACTAAAAGGAGACAAAATGACTGAAAATGAGATGGCGAAAATGATATGCTACTTGGCCGACAGAGTAGAAAAACTCGAAAAAGAACGATGCAAATGTAATGATAATAAACCAGGAGTAGAACCGCCCGAAATTTCAGATAAAATAGTATCTCCACCACAAACTTTTGTAACAAATTATGATGAAGACGATGAATGTCTGACGTGTTCGGCGTAAATTTTATCTATTCCGTCGTATCTTTAGTCCCAGCCTTATCCGCCTCCGGTTTCTTCGCTTTCGCGAGCCTATCTTTCGACGACCTTTGTGTTTTTTTCTCTTGAGTACTGCTCGGCTCATCTATTTTTAATCCAAAAAAATCCAGTAATTTAGCTTCCATTCCTGCATATTTATTGTTCCGTGGTCCGAAATCCTTGAGCAATCTTTGAAGGATGACGAACAGGACGTTCTTGGGATGGTCCATGTCCATGCCCACGGTGTTCAGTTCTAGAATCCGGTCGCCGTTTTCCTTGTTGAATTGTATTACTTCGTTGACGTGAATTTGAATTTTGGTGACGAAATGTTCGCTCATCTCTCTCATGGCGTCTTTGAATTCTCTCTTTTGCATCTTCTTCCTCTAGTTGTACAAGGCCACGCCAATAATCACGTTCCTTGGTGGTTAAATCATTCCAATGATGTTTATGAAAATCTGCGTCTTGAAAATACCGCATGTTCTTTGCTTTTTTATCAAAGCGAGTAAATTCTGGATAAGCAGAATGTTTATCTTTTATTCCCCCCATGAGCCTTGTCCAAACTTAGCTGCTTTCTCCTGTTCTGCTTTATGTTTTTTCCAACGCTCTTGATCTTCCGGTGAGAGTTGTTCTAATTGAAACATGTTTATATTAGTTGCAACAGTGCGCCTTTCACCTTCGCCAAAAAATGGCCAAACAAGGTGTTGGAGCCAACTTGGAAAAACATATAAACTTCCAACTTCCGGTTTAACGGGTGTATAACCTGAAAATTTAAGTCTATCAACGTCGGTGACGTCACCGTCTCCGCATACAAAACCAAGAAACCCATCATTAGCACCAGATGCATTTTGTAGGGATCCTTGAATAGGTAAATCGGTTATTTGTTTGGGAACTTTGGTCCATAAAACAGATGAAATACCCATCAGCGTTTTACAACCGTGCGTATGCATCGTATTATAATCTCCTTCATAACTATGAACCGACCACATGTCATCAATTTGTGGAATACGCTCGTCACTTGATTTTCTAGGTGATAGTTTAAAAAATTGTTGGCGGTATACATCAGCCGCCGTTAAAACAATTTGTTTAAATTTTCGGCAATCTTCGTGATTATAATCCATGAGTAATTGCTGACTCTCTTTTTGTTGTCGTATTTGGCCCACAAGTGTATGAGCATGTGATTTTCTACTCTTACTTTCCTGCAACACATCTAAATATTTATTTAATGATTGTACTACTTCGTCATCAACATTTATTTGTATGACAAATGATTTATACAAAGGAAGAACGCCGTAAGTCATTTTTTCCGTCATACATTAACTCCTTTTGTTGGTTCATTTAATGCAAAATGCACATTCCAAGCCATCGATCGTCTTTCTCCTTCACAACGAAAAGGATACACTTGATGAGCTAACCAAGAAGGAAATAAATAAAAATCACCTACTTCAGGTTTAACTATATAACTATGCCTAGCGAAATGATTTGGCATGGAGCCTAAAAATTCGAGACACCCTGCTGTTGGGTGGTGATCTTCTTTTTTATATTCTGCATCAAAACCTGGTGGTATTTTTAAAAATGCCACACCCGATAAATTAGCATCATGAATATGCACGGGATTAAAATCACCGGCAACTTGGGATACAACCCAAACACGAAAACTTATTTTTGCACTAGGTGCCCAATCGGGTATAACTTTTTTAATATACTGGTCAGACATGGTAACAAAAAATTCTGGTAGTCCTGAAATTTTTGTATGATCAATAGCAACTTCTTTTTTAACATTACCCGCCAGGTTATGGCTCCAATCATACTCCTTACTTAATTTTTCATCATATAAAATTTTATCCGCTTCAGCATTAATTAAATTAACATACGCTTGAGGTAATTTAACTTTTAAAATACTTGGTCCAAATGGTTGATAAATATCATAACTTATTTCTTTCTGCTCGGTGTCAGCCATCAAAACGCTCCGGATTGTTGACGTTGTGTCGTATTCCCGTAATTTCGTCTTGGTGCGAGTCCCATAAATCTTTTCCTTCTTTTACTAATGCCTGCCATTCAAAAACAGGAAATTCTTTTGTCGTGCCATCCGTATAATGGACACGAACAGATTCAATATCGTCTTTGGTAAAATACGTTACCGCACTAACTATTTTTTCCGTCATTTTTAGCAGCTTCCTGTGGTTTAAAGTGTGTGTTTTTTAAGAAAGAAATTGTGTCTCTTAATTCACACTGCTTTACAAGAATATTTTTGAGTTCTTCGATGTGATCCGCATGATCATGATCTTTGCTCGTTATATAAGAAGGATTATTTGTTAATAAAACTTCTTTTGCTTCAAGCTCAGATAATTCTCCGCTTAATTTATTTAAAGTAGCCATGTAAAGGGCTTGTTTAATACTTCTTTCACTCTGTTCCGACATTGTTATCATCTCCATTTTTTACTTTTGGTTTTGCTTTCTTATCGTACTCTTTATCTATTAAGTAACGAATAAACGAACCTATAGACATGTATTTTTCTTCTGCCATAGGTTTAGCCTTTTGGTAACAATCGATTTTAACTGCTACAGATTTATATTTTTCTATATCTGTCATTCTTTCTCCTATATGTAGTATGTTGTTTCATTTAAGCCCATATATATGGGATTTTATGTAATTGTCAAGGATTAATTCATTTTAAATATTAAAGGATAATCCTCTAGTAATGAAGTTACTACATCCTTTAATTTTACTTGATATTTAGGGTCTTTTGCATAAGAATCTAATGTATCAATAATCTCAAAAACATTAACTTCTTCTGTTAAAACCTGCATTATTCTTAATTCTCTATATTCTTCAAAGAAACTACTACTGTTCAGTAGTTCAATATAATCAGCAACACTTTCACATTTATTGCCATATGTTTTTAGTAAAACATTTCCTTTAAGTGATTTAATATGTGGCTCTGTTCTATCTGTTTGTATAACACCATAAAAATTATTTGCTTTTCTTGCAAATCTGGATGTCCCCCAATCAGATTCAATTATAGCTTGAGCTACACTTAATACAACAACCGCTCTTTCATGTTCTGGTAAAAATGCGTTATATTTTACGGTGCATTCAGCAATCCCCTGCACGAAAAGGTCTCGGTCATCTTTCGCATAATCAAAATCAAATCCATGCAAAATTGGATTACATAATATAAGCAGTGTTGCACAAATCTCTTTAAGCATCTTCTCCTTTATTTTTTAATTTTTCCAGTTCTTCTTTTAATTTTAATTGGGACTCAAACGCATCCATTTCCATACAAAATGTTTTAACATAAACTGTGTTACCTCTAGCAATTTCATAATTAGCAACAATATTTTCTGCGGTTATTCTCATTTTCTCACATTCTTCTTTTTCCAAATATCCTCCAAAGCCTTTATAAGCTATAGCAGGCACATTTGGATATGACATTAACGCCATCAAAAACCATATTTTTATCATCATGCTCTTTATTTTAGGGAATACCCTAATTAGTCTAGCAGAATTTGAAAGAAAAGATATAGAATTATTTATTTTATTTCGCCCCATGATAGTCCTAACTCCATGTCAACTTTTAACGGAACTCTTAGCTCAACTGTTTGTTCCATAATTTCTTTTATCTTTTTTGCTTGTTCTTTATTTTCAATTGAACAATTCAATTCATCGTGAACCTGTATGTGAGCAAGTATTCCCTCTTCATACAGGTCCACCATTGCCTTCTTCGTCATATCGGCGGAGGAACCTTGTATCAGTCGGTTTAATGCTTTATAGGTCCAAGCACGTTTTAAATCACGACCATACTCTTTCTCTGCTTCCCACAAAGGAAGAGCGCGGTGAATACCAAACGCGCGTGGTTCCCACAAATCAAAACGACATTTACGACCAAGAAGTGTTCGTAAAAATCCAACTTGATCCGCTTTGCGTGTTGCTTGTTCCATCAACTGTTTTACAAAGGGAACGTTGGCGTGAAATTTTTTAAATAAATCTTCTGCTTCGACAGTATCAAGTCCAAGTGAACTTGCAAGTTTACCTTTACCCATACCGTACATCATACCAAGATTGATTGTCTTAGCAGTGCGTCTATCAATGCCAGCCATGTCGGCTACGGCTTGGTGAAAGTCTGGATCTTTTGTTTTGTATGATTCAATCACTTCATCTGCACCTTTAAGTCCTCCACTTGTCAGTGAAGCAAAATGAACAAGCACACGGGGTTCTTGCTGTGAATAATCAAAGCTACCCCATGTGCATCCTTCATTAGGCACAAAGATGGAACGAATCAATGGCCCAATCTCTTTATTACGTGCAGGAATTTGTTGTAAATTTGGATTGGAATATGAGAATCTTCCTGTTACCGTTCCTCCCGTATCACCACGCATTTGGTTAATGTTGGCGTGTATACGATCCCCTACAGAATGTCTCAATATTGTGTCAATAAAAGTTGTGCGTGCTTTATTAATTTCTCTTGCTTGAACAATCATTTTAGCAAGAGGGTGTTTATGTGTTGTTAAAAAATTCTTATCAAACTTTGGTTGTTTTGTTTTTTCTGTTCGTTCATATTTAATTTTTAATTTATCAAATGCTTTAGCAACACTAACAGCAGCCCATATCTCTACATCAATGCCTGTATCTTTTTTTATTTGGTGTAGTAGTTTTTCTTCTTCTGCTTGCATGTTCTTTTTAATGTTATCTGCTTTCTCTAAATCAACACGAACGCCATGCCAGGTCATATCTAATAAACAAGGAAAGAGCCGTGTTTCGAGGTCAAAGATACTTGATAATTCTTGCTTAATTAATTCTGTTTTAAAAAATTGCCATAGGCGCAATGTTAAATCGGCATCTTGCTCTGCATAAGGTCCAACATACATGGCTGGTAATTTATACATTTCTGATTTTGCATCCACACTCCAAGCACCAGCCGCCTCGTATAACAAAGCTTCTGACTTTTTATCTTTGAGATAATCTTTTCCTAAATCATTTAAAGAATACCGAAATCTATTTTCATCAATAAGAGGAGCAGCAATCATTGTATCAATAATTCTCCCTTTCACTTCAAGTCCCCAACGACGTAACCATCCTACATCGTAACTTGCATTATGAAATATTTTATCGCACGGTAATTCTAAAATCTTTTTTAATTGTCGCTTAATTATATTTTCATCAAAATTACCACCACCATTTTCATGGCGCATAGGAAAATATCCTTTCCATCCTTCCACAGCTAAGGCGACACCAACAACGTGTCCATTACCCGATGGCCATCCTGGACCTAATGTTTTTAAATCAGGATCATATGTTTCTAAATCAATAGCAATTTCTGTTGCATCACTTAGATTAGGTACTCTCTCTGGTGGTATCCATTCACTGTCTGGTTGAAATAATGGTATTTGACTCATTGGTCCTCCTTCATACACGTTCTGAGGCGGGTAAAGAAGTCTCGGCAATGCTTCCGCCAAGCATCTCCTTCGACGACAAACTTTTGAAATTTATAATCATGCGTTGCTACAAGAATAACTCCTTTTCTAATTTTTGTTTTGCACATACGGTTATGTGCTACGCCGTAAGCAACCGCTTGCGTAAAATAATTTTTAATGGAATCATAATATTCTAGTTGTGGTTTTCTTTTTTGTTTAAAATCAATAATACAAGGTTCATCTTCATAGATACCTACTAAATCAGCAATACCTCTGTAGTAATCACCAAAATGCACACGGGCTTCGACGCCCCATACTTCTTGCAGTTTATCTTTTAGTCCTTTTTTAATAATAAGTTTGGCAAGCTTTGTTGCCATTTTTTTATTGGGATTAAAGTTATATAATATATCGCCTTTTTCATTTTTTATTTTTCCTTCTAAATATTGATGCATACTTTTACCAACAGCAATGGAATGAGCAACAATACGATCTGCTTCTTCTTCCCCAACTTTCTTTCGCCATTTTTCTAAAAAAGATTTATCACTTGTTCGATCAAGAATACGTGAAGGAGAAAGTAGGCGTTCTTCTGGCCATCCATAATTTTTTAAATATGTTTTATTATGTTTAAACATTATTTTTTTATATTATCCTCTATTTCTCCAGCAATAGCGGCATATCCCGCCATATCAATGTAACAATCTTTTGTGTGATTGTGTTTTAATCGTGCTACTTTTACAAGAAGCATACAGATAGCAACATCATGTGCTGTTACTTGATGACCAAGAAAAGCACTCCATAAGTCGGCAATGTTTTGATGATTAATAACTTTATCACCATAATCATCAGCACGGTCTCCACCAATAATCTTAATTGTTTTTTCCAAATATTCTTTACTCTTCATTTCTTATCCTCATATCCTTTAGCATCGGGGTGTGGTGCATAATCATCTTTAACGTGTCTTCGCATTTCATTTCTTCCCCATTCTTCAACGGTATCGGGAGTTATAGAATCTTTAAGTTCTTTTAATAATTTCTTTTCTTCTTCTGTTAATATTATTTTTACTAGCTTATTCATTAAAAAGCCTCTGAAAATTCTCTATTCGATTGTGATCGAACAATCGTTAAAGTGTTACGTGCACGTGTCATTCCCACATAGAATACACGTCGCTCTAAATCTTTATTCTTCCAATATTCTTCGTCTGTTTTACGAGACAGGTCTGTTAATAACATAACATTATCTGCTTCACCACCCTTAGATCCATGAATTGTCGATAATTTTATTCGTGGCTCTTTAGTAATTTTTTCTTTACGTCGTAAAATAGCACGAACATAAGAAGATCTTTCACGCGGTATATCAGCTAATGCTTCAAACCATGGTTTATCTTTTGACACTTTTAATCCATGTTCCGTGGTCAGTGCATCGTAGTCATACATCTTATCTGCATCAGCACGCTGCATAGTTTTATGATTACGCTCTACATTCTCACCGACACTTAAATAATAATAAAAATATTTTACTTCTTTCAATGATAATTCTTTTCCTTTACGCAAATTTTCCCATGCCATAATGGCATTAAAGACACGTTGGCTAATAGATGTTTTTCCATTGCGCATATAAAAATGTCCATCTAATTTTAATTCTTCTTCGAGCTTATCTAACCGGTAATTATTTCTAGCGAGCACTAACCACTCACCTGTTTTTAATTTACTTAATTGTTCTTCTGGTGAATAATTTAATTGACCATTTTCACTGCGTGCGGACCATTCTTTATCAACTCTATGTTTCACACGCTTTATTAATTGATTTGCTTTATCATGAATTAATTGCGGTAAACGATACGATTTATTTAGAACGGTTCTAGATCCATCCATATTCATTAAGAAATCCGGCCTTGCTCCCGCCCATGTAAAAATCGCCTGGTCATCATCACCAGCAATATAAACACGTTTTGAATTGGCAGCAATACGTTCTACCATTTTCCATTGCAACCAACTAAGATCCTGTGCTTCATCAATAATGACTACATCAAACTGTGGGGATAAATTTCTTTTATTAAATTCAATTAACATATCCGTATAATCAAATTTATTACGCGGAAATAATCCACCAAATTTATATTCGTGTAATGCTCTGTCGATATAATCTAATTTTTTCCAACCACCATCTAAGTGACCTGTTGTTGGTTCTTCAAATTGTTTCTTTGTTGTGTAACCATTTATTTTTCCAAGATCAATGATACGTGTAAAAACATCATCGGGTAGTCCCGCGCCATAACTTTCAATTTTTCTATTCGGATTGCTTAATTTAATTTGAAGTTTATGCGATAGCGTTTTATAATCATCATCACTCATTACATCTTCTTCTTTTAATTGTAATTCACGGTATGCTAAACTGTGCAGTGTTCTAAAATAAACAAAGTCTTTTGTGTTATAATTAAAATTTGTTATTGCGCGTGATAATGCTTCTGTTGCTGCTTTCTTTGTAAAAGCAAAGTAACCAATTTTATTGGGCGCAACTTTATTTTCTTTTAATTCTTTTTCGACAATGCGTAGTAAGTGTGTTGTCTTACCAGTGCCAGGAGGTCCAAAAATAATATTACGCATTAAAAAGGTGTCTCCTCTTCCATGTTTGGTATATCCAAAGATTTTTCTTCTTGTTTCTGCCAAGGCACATACCACAGATAAGTTGTCTTACCTGATATTTTCATTCGTGTATCACCACCGCCTAAAGTATCTCTTATATGTGCATTCATTTCTGTTGGATTTAAATCTTTAAATCTTTTCTTGTCTAAAAATTTTTGTAATTCATCCATTCGAAAGAATGCTGTTCTCTTTTTAATTTTTTTAGTTTCAGTAACTTGACCGTTTTTATCTCTTATATCTTCTTGATATTCTTTATCTTTAAATAATGCTTTACCAATATCTAATTCACTCGCATCCATTGCCTCCCCTTGATCTTCTAAAAATTTTTGTAATAAAGCTTCAAAGCGTCCTTCTTTTCTAATCTCATGTGGCATTTGTATAACTTCTACAGTCGTTAATAATGCCTGTAGTCGTTGTGTCCAATCATTTGGTCGCATCATGTTCGGTAAAATATTTATATCATTCATACATGCTTTTCTAAATTTATGCTGATCATATAATTCCTCAGTTGATAATTTTATTCGTCGTCCATCAATATTAATAAACCATTGTGAATCGTCACTTTCAAATTTTGTTAAATCAGCAATTGGATGTTCAAACGCTTCACCAATCCCATATTGTCTACTGCGACATTGTAATGATGAACATACTGCACACATTGGCTGATCCTTACATTTGTATTGATAATCTTTCTTTTCATGCTGGTTAATTGTTTTTTGAACTTGTCTAGAATCCAAGGGAGGATCCATATATTTATGATTAAATTGATCTATTTTTTTTTGCCATTCATCCGGCCATTTCTTTTTTGCATACACTGCGTATTGATATAGTGTATTATCTCTTCCGCCTTCTGGTATTCCTTGTGCCATTAATGTTGCTAAACAAGGTGGTCCGTCATTTAATTCCGGTATTTCTTTTCGTTTAACTTTAATCTTTTTTAAATCTACTTCGGACGTACAATAAGTATCATATAAAGAAAAGAAATCATCCAAAGTAGCCCCGCTACCATCATCACTAAAGCCATAACGAGTAGTATTGTCCCCACCATGATAGGGTAAATTAAGAAAGTTTCCAGTATCTCCCCTATCCGCTTTAATTTCAATTTGTTTTGGAAATATTTCACAATTTGCATATCCTAACTCTCCTGCCCATTCTGTTAATTTTTCTCTTACAAATTTTGCTTTAACAGGTGTTTGTAAAAATAAAAATACATGTGCACCACCACTTTTGGACCGACATATAACTAAAGGTAATTCTAATTCGCGTATTTTTTTAACAATAACTTTATGATCCAAGGGATATGTATCAATATCTATACAACCCCACGTGCATGTTGAATCATCACGTATAGGAATAATTCCAAGACTTGGATCTTTACCTTCTAAATGATCAATCCATAATTGATCTACAACAGTTTCTTTAATGATAAAAGCTTTACCAGAAGCTTTACCATTTATTCTTTCACCATCACTTTTATATCGACCAAATGCTCGGTCCAATCCATAAAATATCTTTTTAAATTTTTCGACTTTCTGTTCCATTAAATCTCATAATTAAAAAGGGGCGGTTGCCCGCCCCGTGTTAGTTAAAATGGAGTTTTGTCCGTAGAAGAATTATCTTCTTCATACTTCACTTTACGCTCCCCTTTGGTCACACTATCAGCAAAACCTTTTGCGATAACATAAAGATTAGCATCCTCTAATTGAGACTCTCTGCTAATCTCCCAACCATACCAATTACCCTTGTCATTACCTTCTTTCATCGTTTTTAAACGATAGTAATGAGAGTAAGATGGAGGAGTAAATAATCCATTCTTCCCATTTAATTTGAGATTCAACATCATTGAATTCCACTTTCTACTTTTCTTCAATTGTGTTGCTTTCATAGTAATAACAGCCGGAGTTGCATTACCATTATCTTCAACAAGAAGAATAAAGTGGTTACCACATGTTTCAATATAGTTTCCGTTTTGTAAACGGTCTTTATTGTTTTCATCACGTGTGGTCTTAGTCAAGATGTCGCTTGTGGAATCATAAACATTGATCGGTGCACCCGATCCTTGTCCCCTATCAGCCCACTCAACGTATTGACGTTGATACGCACATGGTAGAACTTTAATACCCGCTGATCCGTCATACAATTCATTTGTAACTGTATTATAAATCATGCCAGCTTTGGCATTTTCCAGATCTTCAAGTTCCGGTGATAATTGCATTAATACCTTTAGACGAGGTGTTGCTAAATCGTCTTGTGATATATTTTGTAGTCCGCTATTCGCGTCCTCTTCCATCACAGCTAAGTTTAATGCTGGTAATTTAGTTTCTTTCTTTGCAACATTTGCATCTGCCATACGGCCTCCTTTTTACGTTTTACTAATTTTTGTTTCGGCGCCAACAAAGACTCCGAATTTGTCCATGGGTATTTCACTGCCTCCAGCAATCTGCTCACGAACAAACGCTTTTAAAGTCATGGGTTCTACCCATACCTTCTGATTGGGCTGATAACCTAACTCTTCTATCTTGTCAATAAAATTCGAAGCGGAGTCATCTTCCCCTTTTCCGAACGTGGCGGATACTTGATTTTTAATCAAGTCGCCATGTCCATTATCACGAAGCCATTGAAATGCCTCTTCGCGATATTTTACTGGAATAGAAGCTTGCACTAATTGTTTCACTTTTACAGATGAACCATCTTTTAGTGTTAAACTTTCTAATCCTAATTCCGACATTTTTGCCGGAATAATTTCTTGTGATAATTTACGAACAGCCTTTGCTTTTGCTTTTAGTTGCTCTTCTAATTGTTTCATTTCATCTTCTAATGCTGCTTGTTCAGCACAGAGATCCGCCATTTCTTTTAAAGAGTTATCACCAATATTTGGTGTTTTAACATCACTCTCCATTTCATCAAGTAAGTTATTCATCAATTTCTCCTCTCTCGTATAAGTTAACTTCTACAGGATAATATTTATATTCTCTTTTATCCCATTTCAAGCATTTAAATCGCCCGCGATTATTTGTCGCAGCTATGGCGCAGGCAATACCAATAGCCGATGGATCACCTATTAATAATAAGTAATCGTCATCACTAAAATTTCTCAGTTTATGTGTTAATCGTTTTACTGTTGGACCAGAACTCAATACAATTTGAGATCCTTCTGGTAATAACAATTCTAATTCGCCGTATTTTTCTGCACTTAGTACGTTCCTATTTTTTACTTCTTGTACTATATATACCGGCATTCTTTCTCCTTAGGTTTTTCTGTATATAACTATTGACAAAGCCTTTGGCAAGTATTATTTAACAAATAAGAAATAAAGAATGGACTATAAATTTAAAACAGAGCCGTATGAGCATCAATTACAAGC
>LULT01000406.1_pt1 | contig 12588 bp, 17 predicted proteins | sample 728141 | NCBI WGS metagenome assembly LULT01 (sample SAMN03860282, study PRJNA289734) | marine metagenome | biome: seawater column; feature: ocean; material: water; isolation source: Red Sea water column Station 108 - depth 100m | place: Saudi Arabia: Red Sea | collected 2011-10-15 | depth 100 m | reverse complement strand
CATCATATGGAACAGGTTGGCAAGTTGAAATCAGTGCCTCTGACAGTTCAGCCTTTGACGCGGGGGACTGGTTTTGGAATTGCGAAGTAAGTAAGGGATCAGATAAATACATCGTCGGGAGTGGAGCGTTAGAAGTTTTACAAGCGCTTTCCTATACAGGAACACCAGGAGCGCTTCAAGGAAAAAGTCAGATTGAGCAAGATCTGGATTCAGTACAAAGCGCAATAAGAACGCTTGTTTCTGGTGGAGTCATTAAGGAGTATTCGATCGGTGGAAGAAGCCTGAAAAAATACGACCTAACAGAATTAATGGCATTAGAAAGCCGTTTGAAATTCCAACTCAAGAGAGAACAGAAAGCAGACTTAATTGCTAACGGTCTTGGCAATCCACATCAAATGCTCGTGAGGTTTTAACGATGGGAATCCGAAATGCATGGCGTGAACTTTGGAAGCCAAATCCAAGGGCGATTACTCCGACAAGGCGACGAGGTTTTGCAGGAGCGGAAGTCAACCGACTAACTGCAGGATGGGTGACGTCAGTCCAAAGTGCTGATTCAGAAATTAAAGGAAGTCTTAAGAAGTTAAGGAATCGATCACGTCAACTCGTTAGAGATGTCGATTATTGCAAGAACGCAATTCGTGCGATCACAGACAATGTTGTTGGCACAGGTGTTCGATTACAGGCCCAAGTCCGTAAACAGCGCGGCGGAAAATTAGATCAAAAGATCAATGATCAGATTGAGCGTGCATGGAAAAAATGGGGCCGTGCCGATAGCTGCGACGTTGCAGGGAAATTGTGCTTTGACGATTTAACACGTAATGCAGTTAGTGCGTGGGCGGAGTCCGGCGAGTGCATGATCCGCCTAATCCGTGGACGTCCTTTTGGTGACTCTGATGTTCCTTTCGCTCTCCAGCTTTTAGAGAGTGACATGTTGGATGAGGATTACCAGGGCAAGGCACAGAAAAAGGGTTGGGAATGGAGAATGGGAGTCCTTGTAGACGAGTGGCAGAGACCGCAAAAATTTGCGTTTTTTAGCCGTCATCCTGGGGATACTCTTTTTGTAAATCAGCCAACAGCAGAAGATAGACACATCTTTGTAGATGCAAAAGACGTCATTCATCTAGCAAGATTTGAACGTCCTGGTCAGACCCGCGGGGTTCCTTGGATGGCTAGCGCGATTCAACGGATGCATCATTTGGAAGGGTATGAATCTGCTGAATTGGTTAGAGCAAGGGCCAGTTCTGCTCTGATGGCATGGGTGCAATCTCCAGAAGGAGAACTAAGCGGAGATGGGGTGACCGATGATGAAAGGGTCTATGACATGTCACCTGGTGCTATCCGGTATTTGGCGCCCGGCGAATCCGTGCATGTTCCAAATCTTGATGCACCAGATGGTCAGTTTGAGCCCTTTTTGCGTGCCATGCTTCGGGCGTTAGCTGCAGGTATTGGCTGTAGTTATGAAACTATTTCTCGTGATTACAGTCAGACAAATTACAGTTCTAGTCGTCTAAGTCTTCTACAAGACCAGGAAGCCTTTAAGGCTCTCCAATATCAACTCAAGGAAGTTTTTCTAGAACGTATATATAACGAATGGTTAGAAATTGCTGTTTTGAGTGGTGCGTTATCTCTGCCTACCTATCAGGCAGAGCCACAACGTTATCGAATGGCGAAATGGTTATTCCGTGGTTGGGGGTGGGTAGACCCCATGAAGGAAGTCCAAAGTGCTCAACTAGCAGTTAAGTCTGGTTTTAAGACTCAATCACAAGTTCTTGCAGAAACAACAGGAATGGATTTGGAGGAGTTTCTTGTTGCACGTAAAAATGAAATTGACCTTGCTGAACAGCTTGGGTTGAAATTTGATACGGAAGCAGGCACTACGCCTACGCAGACAGTGTCTAAAGTAGACGAAACATCTAAACCTGAAGAAGACGATGGAGAGCAAACGTGATTTAGAGAAGAACCTTGCCCAACGTGATTTTGCCCTTGAGGTAAGAGAAGTTGAAAAGGAAGATCGCACTCTTGAATTTCCTTTTAGCTCTGAGAATGGAGTCGCTCGTTATTTTGGAAATGAAGTCTTAGAGCATAAAGAAAGAAGTGCAGATTTGACACGTCTAAATGATGGTGCTCCTGTTTTATGGAATCACAATCCAGATCAGGTGATAGGTGTTGTCGAAAGAGCCTGGATTGATGAGAAAAAGAAACGTGGTTACGCCTCAGTTCGTTTTAGTGAAGAAGAGTTTGCTGCATCAAAATTTAGGGATATAAAAAATGGAATTATCCGCATTATCTCATTCGGCTACGTCATTAAAGAGATGGAACAGCGCGGTGATGATTACGTTGCTTCTAACTGGGAAGCCTATGAAATTAGCGCCGTTGCAATTCCTGCAGATCCCTCCATTGGAGTAAATAGATCTGCTACGTCTGCGTCTGACGTAGATAAGGCATCTAATATGCCTGAAGAGGAACGTTCTTTGAACGTTTCAGCATCTTCTGATGCACCACAACCACCCCCTATAGAAGAGTCAATGACCACCAATCCTGAAAAACTGGAAGTGGTGCGTTCAGAGGTTGACACTCAAAAAGTGATCAAAGCTGAGCGTTCCAGAATCCAAGACATCCAAACAGTAGCGGCAAAGTACAACCTCCAAGACCTTGGAGATCAGTACATCAAGGAAGAGCGTAGTGTTGACGAGTTCAATGCCGCTGTTCTTCGTGAGTGGAAGCCTGAGGCAATCACTCCTAAAGCTGATGAAACTGATATTGGATTATCAGAAACAGAAACACGTAGCTGGTCTGTTCTTCGGGCTATTGATTACTTAGCCGATCCAAACAACCCAGCCAAGCGTGAAGCTGCTGCTTTTGAAATTGAAGCTTCTCAAGCCGCTGCAGCAAAACTAGGCAGATCATCTCGCGGTATCACAATTCCTAACGAGGTATTCCGCAGAGATTTAACGATAGTGCAAACTTCATCGATCTGCTTAGAAACAACTCTGTTCTGCAACAGACCGGCGCAACTACTCTGACTGGATTGCAAGGCAATCTAAGCATCCCCAGATTAGGCGGAGCTGGAACTGCATATTGGGTTGCGGAGTCTGGTGCTGTAACTGAGAGCCAGCAGACAATTGAGCAGGTCAATATGACTCCTAGATCATTAGGAGCTATGACCGACATTTCTAGAAAGCTGCTTATTCAGTCTTCTATTGATGTTGAAAACATGGTTCGTAATGACCTAGCGAAAGTCGTTGCTCTAGAGATTGACCGCGCTGCTCTTTATGGGCTTGGCTCAGGTTCGGAACCATTAGGCCTGCATAACACAACCGGGATCGCCACAGAAAACGTTGGCAATAACGATCCTAGTTTTGCTGATGTCGTCAACATGGAATCTGACATTGCAGTTGCTAACGCATTAACAGGAAGTCTCGCCTATGTCACACGCGCTAATATTGCAGGCGCGATGAAGGTCAAGACTAAGGACTCTGGCTCTGGTCGCTTTGTTAATGAGGACGGAATCGTTAACGGTTATCCTCTCTACGTCTCTAATCAGGTTGAGGCTGGAGACATATGGTATGGCAACTGGTCTGATTTGATTATCGGTTACTGGTCTGGTTTGGATCTACAAGTTGATCCTTATACAGGTGGTGCAAGCGGCACTGTCAGAGTAAGGGTGCTACAAGACGTCGATGTTGCGGTCAAGCATGCGGCCAGTTTCTGTTTAGGAGCATAGGCGTATGAAGGTTGAAGCCCTACGTTCTTTCGGCTTGAAGGGCACAGCGGTTCAGATTGGGGAGGTCGTCGAGGTCTCCCCCTCCGAATCCAGACAGCTCATTAATTCAGGCCAAGCGAAAGAGGCCGTAGTTTGTGAGGTTCAAAAACAGGAACCTAAGGCCAAAAAAACAACTCCTAAAGCCAAAAAACCATCACCACCTTCTGACGAATGACTATCCAAAACCTAGGCAGTAAGGGTACTGCCGTTGACATCCTCGCTAATGATGTCGTCGCATCAACCGCTAACGGTTCAGGCGTAGACCTCCAGGGCTACGAAGGAGAAGCAGCTTTTATCCGTTCGAGCCGTCACTACTGTTGCAGGTGGAACCGGCGCAGGGGCTCTCAATGTGACTGCCTACGCTTCTAAGAAGTACACCACCTAATAGTTAAGTGTCATTCTCTGATGACTTAACAACAATGCTTGGCAGTCCGTTTGCCGTCAGTGCAACATCTGGCGGTACGACTGCTAACGGATTGTTAATGCAACCTAGTCAAGTTGCTTTGGATGGGATGGTGCTTTTTACTGATTACACTTTTCGATCTAAAGCAAGTGACTTTGGTTCTTTAGTTGCTGGTGCAAGTATTACTGTTGACGGTACAGCCTATACAGTTCGAGAGACACGTCTTTTGAATGACGGACTTGAAGTTGAGATCTCTATACAAAAATCATGACTACGAAAAGAGAGCAAATTCTTGATCGAATTATTACCGTTTTAGCTGGTACTACTAACGTTTCTACTCGTATTTATCGAAGTCGTGTAGTTCCTTTGGCTCGCAATGAATCTCCAGCTTTAGTTGTTGAACCGATAAGTGATCAAGCCACTCAGAACACAAGCCTTCCTACTCTTGATTGGTCATTACAAGTCCGTGTCGCAGTAATTGTTCGCGGTGATATCCCTGACGAGGTTGCTGATCCAATCGTTGAGAGCCTTCATAGCAAATTAATGGCTGATTTAACACTTAATGGACATGCGATAGATGTTCAACCAGTAGGGGTTGAGTTTCAGATGATTGACGCAGATCAGCCTGCAGGCTTAATCAGTACTAACTGGAACATTAGATATCGAACGGATGTTGACGATTTAACGCAATAGTCTCATTAATTGTTGCCAATAGCGGTCTAAACAGAATCGAGCTATGGCACCGACCCTACGCCGACAGGTTCAGCTAACGCCGTCTTGGTTAGAGACTTGAATGTTGAACCTGTTGTGAGTGAAGAGGTCTCAAGGGAACTTGTTAGGAGTTTTCTAGGGAATCAAGAGGTCCTTCTTGCAAATCAACGTGTAAATGTCTCTTTTGATGTAGAAATGTCTGGCTCTGGCACAGCAGGCACTGAGCCTCGTTGGGCGCCAGCGCTTAAGGCATGTGGCATGGCTGTTACAACTGTCTCAAGTACTTCAAATACTTATGCACCTGTTAGTAGTTCTTTTAGTTCTTGCACTATTTTTTATAACACCGATGGTGTGAGGCACAAGGTTACAGGTGCTAGAGGAACTTTTTCTATTAATTGTGAAGTCGGACAAATTCCTACAATATCGTTCAACATGACAGGTATTTTTAACGCTCCTACTGATACAACATTGCCGACATGCACTTATAGCAATCAAGCTGCACCTTTAATATTTAAAAACGGAAGTACATCAGCTTTTTCAATATTTGGCTTTTCAGCAGCTTTGCAATCATGGTCATTTGATATGAATAATTCAGTTTCATATCGTGAATTAGTTGGTGGGACTAAAGAAGTAATTATTACCGAACGTGCTCCAAGTGGAACAGCAATGGTTGAAGCAGTTGCTCTATCAGATCATAACTTTTTTACTGATGCCACTGGGTCATCAACAGGGACAAACACCTGGCTTCATGGAACAACAGCAGGAAATAAAGTCACTATTAGTTGCCCTCAGTCTGACTTAAGTGCTCCTACATATGGAGATTCTGATGGCATTGTTATGTTGAATCTGCCTTTCCTGGCGACTCCGACTTCAGCGGGAAATAACGAATTAAGCCTGGCATTAACTTAAGTTGCCTATTAGGCTTACGAAGCAATAATTATTTCGTATGGCTTTAGTACGTAAGAAGGTTTCTACAGTTAAATGGCCTGTCACAATTACTCTTCCTGCTGATGGTGGGAAGTGGAATAAAGAATGTTACACCGGTGTTTTTAAAGTCTGTACTCGCTCTGAAATAGAAGAACTCGCAAATACTGGTGATCCTGAATTGATTCGTGGTGTTTTGGAAGGTTGGGAAGGAATAGAAGAGGAAGATGGTACTGAAATCCCTTTTAATTCAAAAAATTTAGATGAATGGATTGATAATCCGCATTGGTTAAGGGGAACGACAAAAGCTATTCTCGAGATACTTGATGAATCTTTGGCAAAAAACTTATAGAGGCAACTGAGTATTGGCTTGGTAGTGGTGTTGTCGAAGATGATTCTTATGACGATGCTGTTGCGCTTGGTGTTGTCGGTATGCCTGAAAAACCCATGGTCGAGGATTTCGTAGTTTGGGATGAGAATTGGGAAATAGTGATGATGTTTTTACGTCTACAAACTCAATGGAATGTTGCGATGGGAGGTACTGTTGGTCTTAAATATGAAGTATTACCTTGGCTTTGCGACCTATACTCAGTTAAGAATCCACGAGCCATGCTGGAGGGTATACAAATCATGGAACGTGCTGCCCTTAGGATTTTTAGAGAGGACGGGTAGATATGGCTGAACCTACGACGACCTTTAAGATTCAGGCGCTTGTTAAAGGTGTCGAAGGTGTAGAAAAATTAAAGAATAGTGTTAGGCAACTTTCTGCAACTGCTAGACCTGCAAGTACGGATGTTGAGAAATTACGTTTAGCGGCAAATTTATTAGGAAGTCATAGCACTGCAACAACAAGAGACTTACAGACTAGTGTTTCTGTCTTAAGAGATTTACGAGCCAATGTTCAATTAACAGGTAGGGCATATAAGCAACTTTCTGCTGACTTAAAAATCGCCGAACAACGGCTTGAGAGGGTAAATAGGGCTGGGCGTAAAGGAATGGGTACAGGCGGCAGAGCAGCCGCTGGTGCTTTCTTAGGTGCTGCGGCAACTCAAATATTGCCTGGTGCCACAACACAAATGGCTGCCTTGGGTGGTGTCATTGGTGGCCGGCAAGGTGCTGCTATTGGTCTTGGTATTGGTGCAACAATTGATGTTGCAGGTCAAGCAAAAGAATCTGCAAAATATGCTGCTCAAGTTAGTAGATTAGAAATTGCATTAAGAGGTGTTACTAGGTCAAGTCTTGAATTTGCTAAAGCGCAACAGATTATTGGGGTCGTTTCTCAAGAATTAAATGTTCCTATTGGTATAGCAACTAAGCAGTTCACCACATTGTCAGCATCCGTTATTGGTGCTGGTGGAAGTGTTGAGGACGCAGAGAAAGTATTTAGAGGCGTCAGTGAGGCGATTAAAGCAACAGGTGGTGATGCCTATGACATTCAGCAAGCAGGTAAGTGCAGAAGAACTGCAGGGCCAGTTGGGTGAAAGATTGCCAGGTGCTGTTGTCAAATTTGCCAATGCAACAAATAGGACATTGCCTCAGTTACAGAAAGACTTACGAGATGGAACGGTTGGTTTAAACGATGTAATGAAGTTCGTTGTCAAGTTAAGTGATGACCATCGACGAGCAGCATTAAAAATGGCTGGTTCTACAGAAGAAGCTGCTCAAAGAATGACAGTTGCGTTAAAAAATTTATCACGTACTTTTGGGGAATTTTTTAAGCCAATAGGAGCAGGTTTTCAAGATATTATTACTGGCTTTGCAAATATGGTTAATGCTGCTCTTTCAACTGGAAATATTCTAAGGAACTTACAAAGAACAGGAAGTTTTGGTTTTCAAAGGCAACAAGAACTTGTTAATCAAGCACATAAAGAAGCACAAAGAATCCATCCTCATACAACAGGCAAAAGTTATACAGATGTTTTTGATGAACGATTAAATTTGAAACTAAAGCAAGAATTAGACAAATTAACAAAGTCGATTGTAGGTAATAACGAAGTTCTTAGTGACAATACTAATAAGTGGAAATTGAATGGAGAAACGGCAATAACTGCGCTAGACGGAGCAAAGGAGGGAATTAAAGATTATTTAGAGAAAGTTTCAGACATGGCAACTATGACCAAAGACTTGCTTGGAAATACGTTTAAAGGATTAGAAGACTTATTAGTGGATTTTGTTACTAAAGGTACTTTTGAATTTAGGAAGTTTGCACAATCAATCATCAACGAGATGGCACGGATTGCTATTAGACAATCAGTAATGAAACCTTTAACGGGTTGGTTTGGAAATATATTTAGTGCTAAAGGCAATGCATTTGAGAATGGCAAGCATCTAACGGCTTATGCAAAGGGTGGTGTTATTGATAAACCACATTATAAATTTATGGCTAATGGTGGTATTGCCGTAGCAGGGGAGGCTGGTTCAGAAGCAGTGCTACCTTTACGTCGGGGCAAATCCGGGCGTTTAGGCGTAGAGAGTAGCGGAGGAGGAACTTCAGTAGTTGTTAATGTTGATGCTTCAGGAGATACTCAAGTTACTGGTAATGAACAACAAGCAAGAATGTTAGGTCAATTAGTAGCCGCTGCAGTAAAAACACAAATAGCAAATGAACGTCGGCCTGGGGGTCTTCTTTACGCATAATGGCCGCCTTTCCTTCTATTGAATCTTCCTATGGCCTTAGTAAGGTCAGCACTCCAGACGTCAACATTGCGCAGTTTGGTTCGGGCTATTCACAACGTTCAACCTTTGGTATTAACCAGAATTTGAAAACTTGGAATTTGCGTTGGGAGAACATTTCAGAAACTGATAGTGACACTATTGAGACATTTTTGGATGCCCGCGCTGGAAAAGAAAACTTTGATTTTACGGCTCCTGGTGAAAGTGCAAGTTCAAAATATATTTGTAAATCTTGGACAAAAACTATTCCTTATCCAAATCTTGCAACAATTCAAGCTGTATTTGAGGAGGTAGCAGAAGCATGACTACAGTCCCACAGTCAATTCAAGAGCAAATTCAAATGCTCGAACCTTCGGCGGTCATCGAGCTATACCAGTTACAGATGACATTAGCTGTTAATGGAACAGATAATAATTACTATTATCACGCTGGGACTAATGAACTCGATGGAAATATAGTTTTCAACTCTATAACTTATTCTGCAGTCCCTTGTTCTTTTGAAGGGTTTTCAAGGACTACTAAAGGCAAATTGCCAAGACCTACCTTTACAGTTGCCAATACTGATTCTGCTATTTCTTCATTATTAATTTCCTTTAATCCTTTAAATGCAAAAATAAGAAGAATAAGGACTTGTGCAAAATTTCTTGACGCAGTTAACTTTGCTTCGGGTTCCAATGCAAATGCAGATTCAACTGCTGTTTTTGAGGAGAATGATGATTGGTATATTGATCGAGTTGCCTCTGAAGCCCCTCAGGCTGTTACGTTTGAGCTCTCAAGTAAATTAGATTTAACAAATATTCGGCTACCTAGAAGACAAGTTCTTGAATTTTGTCCTTGGGAATATAAAGGAGATATTTGTGGTTATAACGGGACCTCTTATTTTGATGAAAATGATGTATCAGTCAGTTCTTCTTCTGATGATAAATGTGGGCATCGATATTCTTCTTGCAAAAAAAGATTTACATCCGGTGACCTACCCTTTGGGGGTTTTCCTGGTTGCAGGATTGCAATGTGAACGAGGATTTTAAATTAAAAGCAGAAGAACATGCTTTGGAAATGTCTCCAAGAGAATCCTGTGGGGTAGTCGTTGAAGGAAAATATTGGCGATGTAGAAATATTGCCGCTAATGCTGAAAATGATTTTTGTCTAGACCCTAGAGATTATGCAATGGCACGGTTATATGGAAAGTTGGAGGCAATTGTGCATTCTCATCCTCGAGGAGGACCAGCAAGTGAGGCAGATCTAAAAGCACAAAAGCAATCTCAATTAACTTGGCATATTTATTCCATTCCTGAGAATCGATGGTTGACTATCAATCCTTAATCGGTAGGCATTGGGAATATGGAGAATTTGATTGCTACACGTTGATGCGTGATTTTTATGCATTGCTAGGAATTAAGTTGCCTATATATGTTCGACCTGCTGACTTAGAAACATGTGAAAGTATCTTTTTGGATCAGATGCCTAAGCAAGGTTTTGGCCAGATTCCTTTTGAAAAGAAACGCCCGAATGATGTTTTGATTATGCGGTTAGGAACTCGCACCCCTATGCACGCAGCGATATTGCTACCTGATCAAAGGATCTTGCATCAGAAACAAGACTCGCTCTCCTGCGTTGAGGTATTAAACGCCTACTATGTGAGGAGAACAGAGGCCGTTTTCCGATATGCAGCGGGTGCTCCTGCAGGATGAATTAGCAGAGCAGTTCGGTGCCGTCCACGAGTACCACAATCTTCGTGCGCCTATTGATGCAATAAGACTACTTTGTTTAAATTTTCCTGATTTCAAGCAACATTTAATTGAAAGCGGCGAAAACGGTATTGGTTACAGGGTGGTGCAGGCGGGTATAGATCTTGAGTTAGAAGATTTGATTTTGCCTTTTGGTAGAAATGATTTGATTATTGTTCCTGTTATTACGGGATCAGGGAGAGGAGGAGGAGCAATCCTTGCTGGTGTTGCGTTGATTGGTTTAGCTGTCGTTACTGGTGGTGTTGGTTTTGGCCTTGGCGGTGGCGCAATGTTTGGAACATTGACGGGATCTTCTTTCCTTTCTAGTGCTATTGCAATTGGCGGGAATATGGGAGTTGCTCTTACATTGGGAGGTATTTCTAATTTATTAGCTCCTCAACCACAGGATCAACCAAGATTCAGTATTGCGGGAGGAACGCCTGAAGTAGGTCCACAATCTTCTATTAGGGGGGCAGATGGACGACAAAGTTATGCATTTACAGGGCCAGTTAATTCTGTAGGTGCGGGTAAAACTGTTCCTCTTGCTTATGGGAAAACAATGATTGGGGGTCATGTTATCTCTGCGAACATGCAAATTACAGACGACTCAGATGAACGGACGCCATATATACGTGACCCAGGTGTTAGTTCAGTAAGAGTCAATGGATATGAAATTGATGGAATTATGAAATGGAAGTCTATGTCTGGGATGTATGGAATACGTTATGAACATTGGACAGACTTGCATTTTTGGGGGAGCGATGGTACCGGCACCGGTGCAACATGGTCTCAATTAGTAAGAATGGAAGGTGGTGTACGTTATAGAGACAAAGTTACTGAATTACCATTTGGAGAACCTGGCCAGACTATTAATTTTGGAATGGAGAGCGGGGCTTCAAGTGGACAAGGTTTGGTGCTTGAAGGTGATCAAGTGTATCCAGCTAGTCGATTTCAAATAGCATTTGAATTAAATAAAGGGTTCTTTCAATATGCTTCTCCTAATAATCCAGACAGTACAAAAATTGATGGTTTTATAAAAATAAAAGTCAGAGTATGGAATTGGAATGCTCAGAGAGTAGCAGGCATCAATTATATAACTGTCCAAGGTCTTCTAAAAGACACAGATAATTATAGATTTGTCGTTGAATATCCAGTGACTAAATGGAGTGTCGACGCTAATGGTAAACCTGTTTTATGGGCTGATAATCATTCAGTAGAAGTAAGAATAGAGGAGCATAATGTTGCTAGTGGTTGTTTTATAGGAATAAGGCGGGCTGGGACTTGGATTATTCCCCAAAGCAACAAAAGTCATTAGGAGCTTTAGAACATGGGTCTTAATTCTATTTCAACAATTCAACTGGTTGACATGCTCTGTGAAGGGCCTATTGAGGGGATTATAGGAAATAAAAAAGGCGTTTATTTAGATGAAACACCAATACAAGATCCTACTACTGGTGATTTAAATTTTCCAGATAATAAGGTTTCATTCGATCGAGAGTTAGGCACTCCCAACCAAGGCCGATTGACTGGATTCTTAGGTGAATCAGGAGATGAAGTCTCTACAAATATTACTATAAATTCTGAAATTGGTTCAAATTATAGTGAGAAATTTAGTGGTACAGGTGCTGTTCAAAGTCGTGATTATGGTGCTGGTCAAGTTGTAAGGAGTATTACAGATACCTCTGTTACTTCATTTGAGTGCTTATTCACAATTCCTGCTCTATTTTCGACTGCTGAAGAAGGTCTTGCAAAAGGTCAATTATTCTCAGCGACAGTCAGTCTTGAAATATGGGTTCAAGGTGTAGGAGAAGGTTATAATCGAAAATGGGAAAAATCAATTACTGGAATTAGTACAACTAACTATCAACTAAAAAGTCCAAAAATAGAATTAGCAAATAACGGGCCTTGGAATATTAAGATTAAAAAGATTACAAAAGGAGAGGATGATTTCGAGATTAAATGGACTGATTTTGAAGATGTAGACCAAACTATTCCAATTCAAGATCATCGAGGAAATAGAATTTTTTGGACGAGTTTATTGAATATCGTAGATGTCAGACATAATTATGCTCATACAGCACTTGTTGGTTTAAATCTTTCTACAGAAGAATTTACTTCTGTAGCAAGATTGGCAATTGTATCAATTCCATCTTCAGAAAATTCTAAATCTACATTTTCAGTTCTAAGTAATGCTTTATATTGTTTTATTAAACTATTGTCTGGTTCTTTAAGAATTCTTTTAAAGTCTTCACTTGTTAAAGCATCTAATTCTACTCTTATTGGCAGTCTACCTTGTAGTTCGGGCAATAAATCAGATGGTTTTGCAAGTTGGAAAGCACCTGAGGCTATGAATAAAATATGGTCAGTTTTAATTGGACCATATTTTG
>LULT01000169.1_pt1 | contig 12608 bp, 13 predicted proteins | sample 728141 | NCBI WGS metagenome assembly LULT01 (sample SAMN03860282, study PRJNA289734) | marine metagenome | biome: seawater column; feature: ocean; material: water; isolation source: Red Sea water column Station 108 - depth 100m | place: Saudi Arabia: Red Sea | collected 2011-10-15 | depth 100 m | reverse complement strand
CTGCTGGACCACGCTACACTCCACCAAAGCCAACGGCTCGCAGGGAAGGACCAAGTTACACTCCCCCAGAGCCAAGAGTTCGTAGGGAGGGACCAAGCTATACTCCTCCAGAGCCGAAAGCTCGACCTGTAGAAGAAGACTTGCCGCCTGTCATAGATCCCGCAGAAAAGCGTAAGAAAAGCCGTACTGCTCCTGCTCCCGTGCCAGTAGAAGAAGAAGCAACACCGAAAACAGCGGCAGTCGAAAAGCCGAAAAAAGAAGGCAAAAGTTTTTTTGGGAAAGTGGGAGGGGCAGTGGCAGGAGCAGCAAAAGGCGTTGCTGGAATGTTTGATGGGGAAGATGAGGATGCTCCACCCGCATGGATCAATGATCCCGGTGTAGGAGTTTCTTCCCCCGGTCTTCTTCGCTCTACTGCTAGAAGTATGGCTGTAAGAAATGCAAAAGGAGAGGGAGGAATGGGGGGAGGGCAGTTTTGGACCAATCCCAAAGATGGGACTACTTACTTCAGACGAAAGACAGAGGAAGCAGATCTTCCAGCAGAAGTAGATATGACAGATGCTCCTCCAGCACGAAGCCTAGAAGATTACGAAGGTGAAACCGAGTGGGTAGACCCATCTGGGCCAAAGCCAGATTGGGTTGATAGTCCTCCTTCTGGTATGTATGTAGGAAAGGGCAAGAGTAGGGATCTTCAATCTGGTATTGATAAGGCTATGTTAAACGCTAGAGCGCAGTATGCTGAAGTCATTGGAGAAACAAAAGAAACTACAGAAGGGACATCCACTACAGCGACATTACGTGGAACTAGCCGTAGAAGCATGTGGATAGATCCCGAAACAAATGAAACCTATGTACTTCTAGCAACTCCAGACACTGAAAAAAAAAAGACCGATTCTAAGGTAAAGATAGAATCCGAAAGATTTGAAGGCACTCCACCGCCTCTAACTCCTGCACCAGTAGACAATCCAGAGCCGATAGAGTTGCCGTTCAAGACAAAGACAGACGAAAGATCGGATACGAAAAAGGTAAAAGATAGTCCCGTTGCTTCTGATATGGTGATAAAAACACAAGAGGCACTTGGGACAGATTGGAAGTCTCCTACGGGACAGATCGTTATTACCAGTGCGGCACTAGAAGAAGAGGCATCAACGGAGCCAGAGCCTCCATACCGACTGACGATAGATCCTAATGTTAACATAGCTACGGTATTGGATTCACAGGGAATGGAAGTAAGGCAATTTGCGGTAGGCACAGGTGATACGACAGGAACGCGGTATGGCAAAAAATATTTTACTCCTACTGGCACTGCCGAAGTGATTAACAAGGTTCCCTACGAGCAAGTGGAAGGCAGCTATGGCCCCATCTGGATGGGCCTTGATTGGAAAAGCTATGGACTACATGGACCCCATGCAGCCGCCGATATCAAGGCCACAGGTACTGGATTTGAGAACCAAGGCTTTGTCTCTCATGGCTGTATTCGGTTTATGGAAAAAGATTTGATGGATCTTTCTGAATACTTGAATGTGGGATCGTCAGTAGAGGTATTACCCTATAGAACCCGTCCACTTCATCGTGGACCCTTACGAGTTGGAGCAAAATCAGCACCTTCACGACAGGCTCCTGCTGGCACTCCTAAACCACAGGGAATGGATACTGCCGATCAGTCCAGAGCAGCGAAGGATGCAGCACAGGCAAAGATCACAAAGAATTTTGGCATTCCTGCTGATTTGCTTAATGAGTTTACGATGGAAGAACTACAGGTGATGCCTCGCCTTTTGCAGAAAATGGAAAAGACGGGTATCCTTCCCGGTGGGGATAAAGCAGCAGAGCGTGCGGGATTCGGTGGTGGACCTTCGCCGCAGCAATCTGCTGACAACGACATGAGTGCCTTGGTTCTTCCTATAGGATAATCCAATGCCCTTATATGATTATACATGCGAAACGTGCAATACGACCAAAGAAATCGTTGTTTCGCTTGAAGACAAAAAGAAAACTATCAAATGCCAATGTGGTGGCGATGCCGCTTTGCAGTTTCCCGTAACTGCTATTAAAGGCTTTCAGCCCTTTGAGTCCTACTACGATGAATCCTTAGATATGGACATTCATGGTCGTAGGCATAAGGAGCAAGTTATGAAGGCTCTTAATGTTATTGAAGCGGGTGATAAGGTTCGTGGAGCAAGAAATTACGATGACAAGGCACCCGAAAGCATTAAGCCCATAGATCGGCTTTCGGGACGTAGCTTAGATGATCATCGTAGAGAAGAAGAAAAAAGAGAGGAAGACAAATATAACTTTGTCGTAGGAACAGAAAATAAAGACGGCAAATCTGTAGACGAAGTTAAACGTGTGTCTGACTTGCCCAGCATAAAGTAGCCCTCAAGGAGAATAGAAAATGACTGAAATTACGTCTGCCAATACGTCCAGTGCTTCTGATGAGCTTGAGCAGCTTCAATCTGCCATGAACAAAGAAGCTATTGACTCCGTAGTGGCGGAAAAGGGGAATGGCACTTCCCCCGGCAATGGTAACGCATCGAATACATCTGATCCCGGCAACGGACTCTCAGACAATTCAAATGGTGCGGAGAAAACTCCTAGCCGACAAGAGTTGCTGGACTATCTGGAAAAGAATGCTGACGCTCTTCCCGGTGGAGCCGAACTGGTAAAACAGTTTCAAAGAACAATAAGCCAGCAGGGAAATGCTAAAAAGGAACTTGAGCAGCGTCTTGCCAAGTTGGAAGATGCGGCTAAAGGACCGGAAAAGCCCGACCCCGCAGAGGCTCGTCGGCAGCAAATGTTACAGCGTATGCCCAAGCAGCAGCGTGAAATGTTTGACGCATACGTAGAAGAGCTTGGCCTTGTATCCAAAGATGAATTGGATGCTGAAGAACGTGATAAGCGATCTATGGAAATGACTATGGGCGCAATCACGGAAGGTGTAGACAAGTGGGGCGAAGACTTCGGACATATGGATGGTGACAAGTTTGTTTGGAACCAAGACATATATGAAGGAGTTCGTGACCTTTTCAAGTCTATGCGTTCACCAGAGGAAGGCATTACGCCCAATCAACTTTACATCCTTTACAATTACGATAAGCTGATGCAAGCCGAGTATGACAGAGGTCTTTCTGAAGGTGGCAATGGCAGCAGGGCGCAGAGGGTTGCGCGAGCTTCTAGCTCTCACAACCGATCCTCTAATGCTCCAGCGCAGGAACCATCTTTGCGACAAGAGGATGATGACTTAAGCGATATTGTATCGAAAGCAGTCCTCAAGTCGTGGAAGACTTTTAACACTTAACAACCATTAGAACGGGAGCAATTCCATTATGGCTACGGGAGAATCGACCCTAAGTCGCACATATGGACCCTTGCTTACGATGACGTTGGATGAGATCCTCTCGTCTGGTGCCATTCAAGATAATATCTATGATATGGCTAAGACGCTGTCTTGGTTCAAGTCTGGCAATCGTATCAAGGTTCTTCAAGGTGGTGAGCGTATCCGCATTCCGGTTATGACCGGGAAAAATAATACTTTCAAGTGGTATTCTGGTTTGGATACCCTTAGTATTACTCCTTCCATCGGTCAGACTACGGCGTGGTATACGTGGAAGCAGGGCGCAGTTGGTCTTGCCATTGACGGCTTGACGTTGCGCTCTAACCAAGGTCCAGCCCAGATCAATGACATCATGCAGGAAAAGATTCGGCAAGCCGAGCTTTCTCTGGGTGATGGCGTTGCTACTGGTATTTTCAGTGATGGCACTGGCTCTGGTAGCAAGCAGCTTACGGGCTTGACTGCTGCCGTTGATCAGACTCCTGCCACTACTACCTATGCTTCGATTGATCCCGCCGATAATACGGCATGGCGCAATCGTGCGGTAGCTAGTGTAGGTGCCGCTGCTTCTAACCTCGTTTCCAACATGCGCACGGTTTACAATAGCTGTTCGCGTGGTTCGGAAGGCGTTGCTTCGACTCCTGACTTCATCGTTACCACTCAGACGGTACATGAAGCTTTGGAGGCATTGATCTCGCCTCGCGTTCGTTATGAGCAGAATCCTTCTGGTGGTGCCGATGCTGGCATTGATACGCTGAAGTTCAAAGGCGCAGAAGTTGTCTGGGATGACTACTGCACCAGCGGCGTAATGTACATGCTCAACTCTGCCCATATTATGATGTTCATTCATGGCAAGGCCAATTTTGCTATGACTGATGAAGGCTTCCAGAAGCCCATCGATCAAGATGCCCTCGTTGCCCAGATTCTTTTCCAAGGCAACTTGGCAGTCAACAACAGGCGCAAGCTTGGTGTATTGGCTGGCATCTCTTAATAGGTAGGAGACTGTCATGGCAGCACTTACTACGACTATTGATACCATCTCGCCTGTAGGAGAACACGTTGTTATGACGGGTTCTTTTACTGGAGAGCAGGACGATAGTCACATCGTATTAGTTCCAGAGACAGGGTATGTATACTCTTGCAGCATTTCCACCCCGGCTGAAGATGCCGCTACCCCACAGGTAGTGCTAAATACTTCAACTGGTGGTACGTCTACCAACGGAAGTGTTCGGGTATCGACTACTGCTGACAGTGGAACGTATACCTTTACCGCACACGTCCTAGGCGCATTTTAGGAGAGGCTAAAAATGCAAATTCAACAGGTTAATCGCTCTGATGCCGAAAGGGTCTGGGTGAATATCACGAATGTTGATGGTAAGACGATCACCACGCACTATCCGGTGTATCTGATGACCAACAACAAGAACACTTCTTCGGTTGGATCGAATGAAGCTGCACAGGAAAGCAATTCTTGCTTGAATGGCGAAGGCAGTTTTATTGGTCTGGCGAATGAGGACATTCCGAATAATGACGTTGGTGAAGTGCAGGTTTATGGATACCATGAATCGGCGTTGATCTATCGCATTGTTGGTTCGGTTACGGTTATTCCCGGTCATCCCTTGGGGCCGGGTAATCAAGGAGCGTCTGTGGGCCTTAGCTCGACGGGCGCAACGCAGGGACTCTTGGGTCCGGTTGTGGCTCTGGACACGGTTACCGCTACTCTGCACTCGCTGGGTAGCATTAACTATGCCGACCACGTATTCCTTCGCGCCCTGTAAATAAGCCCAAATAAAACCCTCAAGGAGTAATTATGTTTAACAAGATTAGGTCATGCCTTAAGCCCCATGACCCATCGACTTCATCCAGAAGGTTGTATCGCTGCCAGTGCAATGAATTGTTCTGGAGCGATTCACCTTCTGAGGTGAAGAAGAAGCATGTAGGACACAAGCATACTATGGCTATGAATGCCTCCCCTTGGGAATTTTTTAAGATGAAAGTGGGGTGGATAAAATGAGACTAGTCATAGGTATGCCTTGGTATAATGGTCCAGATACCGCATGTTTTGCTCGGTTCATGGACTTTATGACGTATTTGGGTGAGCTACGGCAAAGAACGATCATGTATAATGCCATCGGTGAGCAAATGATGACGCATAGCTTGCCAAAGCTATCGCCCGATAGTCCAGAAGAGTTGGGTGCAGAGCCGACCAAAGAAGATTTGGATAAGATGGGAGTCTTGGAGTTGGGACTCTTAGACTACACTCGCTGCTCGTTGCCGGGAAAAGCGAGGGAGATGATTATCGAATCTTCATTGGCGTGGGATGCTGATTATTGTCTCATGTGGGATGACGATATGATGTTTGATCATAGCCTTTTCCTCAGACTTTGGCGGCACCAAGTTCCTGTAGTGGCAGCACTGGCGTTTACGGCAAGGGAGCCATACAATCCGGTGATAATGACGATCAAAGAATCTGTAGATTCTACGTCTGGAAAGCCGATGATGAGCAGTGAGTTTGTCTTGGACTATCCAAAAGACAAGCTAATCACTAATGCTGATGTGGGAGGTTCGCTAGCATTTGGCACTGGCGTTTTCATGTGCGATATGAATGTATTTCGCCAGATGCCACAGCCTTGGTTTGAGTCAACCGGGGCAGGAGAAGACTTCTTCTTTTGCACCAAATGCCACCAATATGGAATCCAACGATACGTCGATACCTCGACTAAGACTCGCCATAAGAAGTGGGGAGAAGATTGGATTAGCGAAGAATACTATGAGGCGTTTAGAGAACTCAATCCTCAAGTATTTGAGAATCTAATGGGTAATGGACTAAAAAAGGAGGCAGTCGCATGACCAGACCTCTTCTCACAGTCTGTATTCCCACCTATCAGAACTACCAGCAATTGCAGTGGTGCCTCTACTCTCTTGTAGCAAATACAGAGTATCCACTTAGTATAATGATCATAAACAATGATCCAAGCATGGAGTCGCAAGACAATATCTGTGCTATGATCAAGTCCATTGAAGTGGATAATATTGAGGTCATTCAGCCGGGAAGCAACATGAAATGGATGGGTGCAATTAATATTGGCCTATCTAAGACCGATACTCCCTACTTCTGTATGATGAATGACGATGTGGTGTTCCCGCCAAAGTCCAATGAGTTTTGGCGCACTCTGATTCGTCATTTCAATCGGCCAGAAGTAGGAGCAGTTGGTCCTTGTTCAAACTTCGTTTCTGGCAATCAGAATCTATTCAACATCAACCTTCCCGTTGAATTAGAAACAAGCCTACTTATAGGTTTCTGCATGGTTGTCCGTACGGACTTGCTTAAAAAGATTGGTGGATTAGATGAGTCACTGCCGGGGGGTGATGACTTGGATTCATCTATTAGAATCCAAGACGAAGGATTTGCCTTGGTCGCAGATAGATCTGCCTACCTACATCATATAGGTCAGCAGACGGGACAAAGAGTTCATCAAAACTATTGGGACTCAAAGCAGCACCAAGAAGCTACTAACAATGCCATCATACGTAAGCATGGGGTAAAGAAATGGTATCGGTGCTTCCAGATGGGGTGGCAACCCTACGGATCTGGCACTGAGCGCATCGACAATGGATTACGAGAAGAAGAATGGTTGAATGCCCACCTTGAGTCTCTTGAAGGCAAGAAGGGTCTTAATTTGGGGTGTGGGCATAAGGGGGATGACTACGAGGCTATTGGTATTGACAGTGCCAAAGCTGGGGAAAGAGGGGCTGGAGGACGTAAATATGAAGAGGCAGATCCAGATACTACTGCTGATGCTTCCGATTTGCCTGTTCAGAATAATAGTATCGACTATATAATGGCACCTCATCTCTTGGAGCATTTAGTCGATCCATATAAAGCTCTAACAGAGTGGAAGCGGGTATTGCGTCCTGCTGGAACGCTACTGCTGACTATGCCAAACCATGAGTATTTGCCCACAATGCTCATAGACTATACCCATGTCCATGCTTACACGCCCGATTCGGCAAAAGCTCTGCTAGAGTCACAGGACTTTTGGGTAGAAGAGCTAGTTGAAAACATACATGGGACAATTGCCTTGAAGTGTCGGACACTAAAAACAGAAGAGGTGTCGGCATGAGTGATTCAAGAGTTTCCTTTGTTTACAATAGCGATATTCGCAATAACGGCACTGCTACCTTGGCCTTTAACTCAGTAAAGCATCAGCTAGGCTGGGGCGATAAAGTTGATAGGTGGCGGCCAGAGGGCAGTATCCCCGAAAGAGAGTTGTATATTTATGTAGATGACGGCAGGGACGATTTGACTTGGGAATGTCCCGGTCCATCTGCATATTGGGCCATAGATACCCATTTGGGATATGACTACAGGCTGTGGAAAGCACGGCAATTTGATAAAGTTTACTGCGCCCAAAAAGAGGGTGTAGTAAAGATGAAGAAGGATGGCATTAAGGAAGCATACTGGTTGCCGCTGGCATGTAATCCAATGGCACATCCCAACCTATCTGAGATGATGGTTCATAAGAACAAAGATGACCATACTTGGGGAAAGGGATTGGACAAGCAATATGATCTGTCGTTTGTTGGATTCCTCAATGAAGGGGATGGCACCAGTGAATCTAATAATAGAATAGAGTGGCTAGATTATGCCTTTAAACATTTCCCCAACTCATGGCTGGCATGGCAATGCTTCTTTGAAGACATGGCAGTGCGTATTATTCGGGGAAGGTTGGGGTTCAATATCAGTATTCGCAATGATTTGAATATGCGCTTCTTTGAGATATTATCGACAGGAACATGCCTTCTTACCAATACCAATGTCGAGGGCATTGATGATCTTGGATTTGAAGATGGCACTCATTTCATAGGATATGAAACCAAGGAGGATCTTGTTAACAAGAGCCAGTATTATTTGGATAATCCTATAGAGCGAGAAAAAATAGCCCAAGCAGGACATGAAAAAGTTAGGTCGGGACATACGTATCACAAACGAATGCAACGCATTTTGGATGATTTCAATGTGGCTGCATAGAGTTGGGGTGGGCTGGTAAGTTTGGGCTTAACTCTTATTCCTTGAGGGTCTTATCGGTCCACCTCTTTTTATAAACGGAGATCAAGATGGATTCATTTTGGAGCGCAACTAAGGCGGGAACAAATTCGGGTGCTACCGCCACCAAGGCAGCGGAAGGCAATAGGTTTTATGTTGTCACCGCAGTCTCTGGACATGTAGATGCTGACTCTGTAATTACCGTAAAAGATGGAACGACCATCGTATGGGAAAGTAAGATAGATGTCAGCATCGAAGGAACGTCATTTCATTTTGCTGGACTAAGTCTGGCATGTAGTATGGGCAATAAGGCAGAAGGGGCAATCGCTTCTTCTAGCGCAGATTGCCAAATTACCATTAGTGGACACTAAAGGAGCGTATCATGCTGAGTCCCTCAACTAAGCCCACTGTCAGTATTGATAACACGTTGACAAAAGAACTGGAAGAAGAGGTCCGTGCTGGTCGTGCCAGTTTAGACGATGGTGTTCCTCTTCCTCTATCTAAGTCTGATAAGGCAAAGATTGTTTACCGCAAATATGAAGCACAGTCTCCCGATCTGTCTGACACTGCACACAAGGAGTGGGAAACTACTCTAGTGGCACATCCCAAGGTTGCTATATTAGGGATGGAAGATCGGTTAATGGATGATGATATCGTTGGTGTATCGGAAGACGATGGGTTGATCATGCGCTTTGTTGGCACTCCCGAATCTACCGTTGCCATAGATATGAATAATGGCAGGGTAATTAAAGAAGATGAAGCAGAGCTTCTGGAAGAAACAATGGATGTTCAGCTTCCTCGTTATACGGAGTGGTGCTTTCGTCTTGGCTGGGTCAAGCTGACCAATGGGCCAGAGGCAAGGCGCAAGCTTGCAGAAACGTATGAACGACAGAAGAACATGGAGCAAGCCGAAATGTTTAGTTCTATGGAACAGTTTTTCGGCAAGCTTATGAATCGCTTAGACGAAACGGGCGTAGTTCCAAATGATCCATCGAAGGTGGCTGTTAAAAATGGCGAAGTGGTAGATGCTCAGTCGGTGATGCAGGAAATGCTTAAAAGCAATTCTCCAGAGCAGATGAAAGCTTGGATTGACATGGATGCTCCAGACAATCCAGAGCCACTGACCAAAGAAGAATTGGCTGAAGAAGAGGCGATGCTGGCGCAGGAAGAAAAAGCCGTAGAAGAAATGGAATCGGCAAAACCTAAAAGCAATTCTAAATCTAAGAAGAAGTAAATAACGAATGCCTACATTCAAAGACCTATATAGTCACTTGAATCTTATCGCCTCTGAAGAGGATGGCGATGACTTTCAAGTGATGGCGAAGCGAGAGATTAATTTTACTTACAGAGAGATCCTCGCAGAGGGAGACAGTGACTTAGAAAGGCGAGAGTTTACGCTTACCACTGTCTCTGGCATTTCTAAATATGGAATGCCCATATATGTGTCTCAAGTTTTAAACATTGAAGATGACACAAATGATAGGTCTATCCCTCTGAGAGGTCCATCCACTTCAGATGCTTCTGGTGGCAACTTCAACATCATTGTCAATGGGATGTCTTCCGGTGTAGATATTAGGGAGTCCATTGAGATGAATGGGACAACTGAAGTTGAATCTTCTGCTAGCTTTGATGCTGTCTCTAATGGAATAGGAATACGAAGACTTGTTCTCTCCAATGCCAGCAGTGCTGAGTTTTCTGGATACGTAACCGTCAAAGATGTTTCTGATAACACCTTGGCCGTTATTCCCCCCTATTGGGGTAAATCGCCTTCGTATCAATGGTGGGAGTTTGATTACACCCCAGATACGGCAATGACTTATGTCGTGCGATGCTTGGCTCAAAAGCCACCGCTTATAAATGATGACGATTGGCCCGAGATTCCAGAAGAATACCATGATCTTTTAGTGCTTGGCCCAGAGGCAATATTATTGGCCGGGAAGGGCAAGGAGTCTGCATCGGCAGCAGCACGACAAAAGTATCAAGTAAGAAAAGAAGCATATTTGGGCAGGAAGCAGCACAAGGGAGTTCGATCAAGATCGTTTAGGAATGTCTCTAATAGATATATCTCCCGTGGTAGTGGCGAGAAAATACCCAATGCGAGTAACTCTTAATGGCTCAACCTCTAAATAAAACCTCTCTTGAAAAGAGTCCTATTTACAGATTGAGAGGACTCAAAGATCGTTTGGTGTATCCTCATCCAGATCTTTCTCCAGAAAATTGTATTGTTATATCCAATATTAATTTCTCAGAGAAAAATCTAGCCGCATCTAGACATGGCTACGAAAAGTACAATACTATTGTAATCCCATCATCAGAGCCAATGATGGGCTTTATCGAAGAATCCTTTGCTTCGCATGGAAACAAAAGACTATTTTGCACTCCCGATAAGATCTATACGGATGATGGGTCCACTAGGTCTGACATAACAAGCAGTGTGTCTCTGTCGGGTAGCAACGATGAATACTTTACACTCGACTTTGTTCAAGACACTATAGTTGGAACTAATGGCAAGGACAATTGCTTTAAGTGGGCTGGGACAGGCAATGCTGCTGCTTTTACGTTTGCCTCGGATTCGACAGCATTTACAACAGCAGAACAACTCATAGAGCATAACAATGCTTTAGTAGTTTTAGCACCGACGATTTCTTCAAGCAAAAAGCTTACTCGCATTATTTGGTCAGATGTGAATACGAAGGACTTTACAGGAGACATTACTCGCTATCCATCAAATAGTCGGTATGAGATTGGTGGGGAAAACAGTGCGCCCATTATTGGTGGAGTAGATAATTGGGGCAAGCTGTGGATAGCTAAGACAGATGGCATATACCCCGGTAGATTGGAATATAATTCTGGATATATCGAATATGTTCCAGATGAAGAAGTTGGAAATCTGAGAGGGTTTCATCCAGTATCTAAAACGTCTATGGTTGCAAGGCCCGAATTTATCTTTGGCATTGCCAGAGAAGGTGGATATGTAATAACGCCAGAGGGCAAATTTTCCATTGTAACCAAGGATATAGATTTTCAAGATACCTTTAATATGAACCGTCTTCAGTATGCTGTTTCCTCTATTAGAGAAAAAGAGCATCAAGTTCGTGTACATGATTTAATTTTGTCGTGGGATTGGGAGAATGGGGATATCTCCATAGACAAGCATGAAACAACGAAACTTAGCTATATTAGTCATTACTTTGACAGTGGAATAGAATACGATTTATTGGGTGGGTATAGCAGTGGATATATGTATAAGTCGAACACTGGAACAGACGACGATGGAACTGCCATTCAGTGGGAGATAGAAACTGCTCCTAATGACTTAGGATTTCCCGGCGTAGAGAAAACCATACATAATGTAGTCCTCTTTTATAGAGATGTAGGAGATGGTCCTCAATCTATAACTCTTCAGCTTATACGAGATGAGGGCATTCGCGGGTCAAGAACAAAGTTTATGGAGCTTGGAACTGATCTTCAGTATGACGAAGGACATCAATACGATACTGCATTGCGTTATCCCGGTGGTGGTAATGATAGAAAGATGTGGGGATGCAACAGAACGGCATTGACTGCTGGATTTAGAATAACTGGATCTTCAACTGTAAGTCTGGTCGGATATCAAATATGGTATACCGTAGACGATACCACTGCTAACACAGCAGCATAAGGATAGATATGGCTACTGTAACTGTTCCAACTACATCTACGCTTCCAGTTGCTGGTGGCGATATTATTGCTGCACCTCTTAATGGATGGATAACCAATCTACGGACCTTTGTAGAAGGCAATAATATTGATGAAAACAACGTAGACTATACCAATTCTGATGGTATAGTAGTTATGGGACAAGCTCAAACAATAACGGGCCTAAAGACCTTTGAGAATACATCTGCTGCCGCAGGGGGAGTGCGAACTGCTGCTATCTTTTCCATAGATCCCGCCTCTGGGACTCCCACTGATGGAGATGGGGTGGAGCTTTTATTTAATGCCGATGACGATGAGGGAAATGTAGCAACAATCGGTGAGCTGGAAGTCATTATGACAGACACCGATAATGGCGATGAAGATTCAGAGATAAAGCTTAAGGCTCTAATCGCAGGGTCTGCTGCTGAGTTTATGGTAGCGGGAACCCCGGCAGATGGAGCAGGTAGAGTTGTATTCAACGATGGATCTGCTGATATAGACTTTCGAATAGAAACAAATAATATTGCCAATGGGTTTGTTGCAGATGCAGGATTGGAC
>LULT01000132.1_pt1 | contig 12639 bp, 9 predicted proteins | sample 728141 | NCBI WGS metagenome assembly LULT01 (sample SAMN03860282, study PRJNA289734) | marine metagenome | biome: seawater column; feature: ocean; material: water; isolation source: Red Sea water column Station 108 - depth 100m | place: Saudi Arabia: Red Sea | collected 2011-10-15 | depth 100 m | reverse complement strand
TCTGGATTGCTGGACTTGGGGATGGTTATCGCCCCGGTGTCAACGCACCACTTTATGGCAGCCTGGGCAGGAGTGCACCCCAGGCTCTCAGCGATCCTCAGCAGTGAGGGGTCGTCTATTTTGTGACCACGGGCCAACGGGGAGTATGCCATTGGCACGGCCCCTATGCCTGTGATGGCTGCTCGGAGTGCTGGTCTCTGCAGCCAAGGGCTGATTTCGATTTGGTTCACGGATGGCATAATCGTGGCATATGAAACCATGGCGTCCAAGTGGTGAGCTCCGTAGTTGCTGACACCTACCGAGCGGGTCCAGCCTCTGGATAGGCACTCCTCCATCCCATGCCACACCGGGGCCCTTGCTGACAGGTCCTTCGGGGGGGCGTGAACCAGGTACAGATCCATGTAATCTAGTTCTAGGTTCTCCAGGCTCTGCTGGCACCTCTCAAGGGTCTCCTCGTGGCTGTTTGCGTGTGGCTGCCTAAGCTTGGTTACCACGAACACGTCCTCCCTGGGGATTCCTGATTCCCTTATCGCATCGCCAACCTCGTGCTCGTTACCGTATGCCATCGCAGTATCAATCAGCCTGTACCCCATTTCCAGAGCATGGAGGACGGAAGACTTGCACTCCCCGGGCTCTTTCATCAGATACACCCCCAGGCCGAATGTGGGCACCTCGACCTCATGAGTTCGCTCCCCGGTGGTCATGTTGGTGTTGGCTATGGATACTGTGCCCATGTCATCGAAGCATCGCATACGTATTCAATCGTTATCGTAGGGAGGTTGAAGCCAAGAGTCCCCTCGAGGGCCCGTGGACGAGTTGCCCGAGGGAGTCTCCCTCCCTGCATCAGAGGCATACCCCCCCAGACCCTCGGCATCGGCCATGCTAAGCAGGGCATCCGAGTCAGGCCATGAGGTCCTAATGGGTCACAGAATCTCGGAGCTGCCCGCATTCCCTGATCTCTGGTCATTCCCGGGAGGAGGGGTTAGCAGGGTGGACAGGAAAGCCGCAGATGCCCACCCAGAGTGGCTATCTGACAGAGGAGAGGACAGGCTGGAGACATTCACGCTCCTAAGGGAGATGGTGGAGGAAATTGGAATCTCCCCCGACGGGGATGGAGGCTTCATCGAGGTGGAACAGGCGGTGAGGGACAAGGTATGCAGTGACAAGTCCTCGTGGATGGAGGAGGTCGGGTCTGGCAGCATCTCGATAGCAGACTTCGATTGCCATGTGATCACTAAGAGGACGACCCCGCCCCAGTCCCCCATTAGGTTCCACAACCTGTTCTTCCACGTGGCCCTAGGTGAATCGAGAGCAGAGCCCTCATTCCCTCCTGGGAGGAGCGAGTTCGACGAATTCCAATGGTGGAGGCCGGAGGACATTGTCGAGGCTTGGGAGGGGAACCAGTTACACCTCCCTCCACCGATACTGACTATCTTCAGGGACTTGCTAGAATTGATGGAAGGAAGGGACCTGGTTGCCGCATGTGAGGAAATGGCCGAGGACCCGCCATCTGGACCGCACAGATTCGAGTACGGTCCGGGGGTGGAGTGCGTCCTTATCCCAACCAGGACCCTACCTCCCTCGACACACACCAACTGCTTCGTTCTCGGCGAGAGGGGGGGTCAGAGGGCGATAGTCGACCCGGCGATAAGAGACGAAGAGGGTTTCAATCTGCTGAAGGACAAGGTGGAGGAGATCAGGGGCGATGGGAGCGACATCCTGTGCACCATCTTCACGCACAGGCACCAAGACCACCTAGGGGACATGAGCCTAATTTCACAGATTTACCAAGCCCCAGTTTGGGGTAGCGAGGAGACCCTTTCGGCTCTTCCGGAGATTTCAGAGACAAGGAGGCTCAGCGAGGGCGACATAGTCTCCGTAGACGGGCCAACTGGGAGGTCGGACTGGGAGGTTATGGAGACTCCCGGCCACTGCCCCGGGCAGATTTGCCTAGTTGGTGAACCAGGAGTCGTTGCCGCAGATAACTGCACAATGGTGGGCACCATACTGGTGCCATCGAGCGATGGGGACATGGGGGCCTACATCTCTGGTCTGGAGAGGCTAAGGGACCTTGCTCCACATACTCTCTTCGCAGGCCATGGCCCACTTATTCCAAATCCGGAGAGAACCCTTACCCAGTACATCGAACATAGGAAGGCCAGGCACGCCAAGGTCCTGGAAGCAGTGAGATCCGGATTCTCGACCCTTCGGGATATTGCCAGTTCTGCATACTCAGACACACCTGGGGCCAATCCGGCTCTAGCGGAGGACCAGGCACTTTCGCACCTGAATGAGCTGGTCCGAACGGGAGAAGTCAGGAAGACGGGCGAACGCTTCCATTCTGAAAATCCGCCCCCATCAGGTTGATGGCAGTTCTGAAGGATCTAATGGATTAGTTTGAATCGCTTTTTCAGAACTCGATGCTCACTGAGCCTCGAGATGCCTGTTCAGCTTCGTAAAGGACTCTTTCTTTACAGCCCTTGAAGGATGCAACAATACTGTCTGGTATAATCTCAATTGCAGTGTTGAAATTGGTCGCCGAGCTATTGTATAATTGGCGTTGATCGGTGACTGAATCTTCAATTTCTTTGTAGTCATCTTGTAGAGATAAGAAGTTCGTATTGGCTTTCAAATCGGGATATGCTTCCGATAGAGCCAATAATTTCGGCATGGCTTGAGAAAGCATAGATTCAGCAGCCATAACGCCACTTACATCACCTGAACTAGATGCAGCAGCAAAGGTATTTCTTGCGTCGGCTAATTCACCAAAAATTTCCTTCTCATGGTCTGCATATCCTTTTACTATGTTTACCATATTTGGAATCATGTCATATCTTTGTTGAAGGAGCGTATCGATATTTGCCCAAGCTCTGTCAACATCTTTCTCAAGTCGTACTAATCTATTCCAGGTGCTAAAGAACCATCCCACAAGAATTAGCGCGAAAATTGCGAGACCAAGATATATTGCAATGTCAGTGCCTTCCATGGTAATTCTAAACACCATGTGGTAATCAATGTTGACCCTGATATTGCTATTTCCTTTACTCGCAATAGATTATCATCAATATTTGTCAAAAATTAGCATACGAAAGATAGGTTCCGATTAAGCAACCAGCGGCTAGTATTCCAGGAATTATCTTGTATTCAAACTGAGACTTTACCTTTCCAAGTACTCCTAGTTCACTTCCTCTTTCCAATCTTGCAGCAAACCCTACTCCACTTTCACCTACAACTTGCATCAAGAGCTGTTGGTCATTTCTTCGTATTGGTGTAATGCCGTCTTCAGCAAACCATTTTTCTTTCTTCATGTTTTTAGGTCGATTTTCGGCTTTTCCTAAGATGTAACAAGGGTCCCCCAAAGCCAACCCCCATAATGTCCATTTATGCTCAAGTATCGTCCATCCACCAAAAGTAGTAGTGATTAGTGAACCAAAAATTTCTCCTAAGTTACGATTATGATCTACTTCCCAAATTCGAATATATTCACCAAGTTCTTGATCTTCGAACTCTTTAGGTTTTACAAGTACTCCTCCAGTTCCATCATGAAGTATGAAATTATGACTGCCGCTTTTTTCTTTAATTGTCTCCCACCTGTATTCGGTTTCGGTACGAGGGCCATCATCAGTCATCACGACTTTTGTTCTTTTGAGATATATTTCGTACTTCCATCTCCATGAATGTAGGTCATTGTAAGTGCGTGCAGGATCATCTCCAACCAGAACAGGCGGCGCGGGAGAAGTCCACCTTCGAACTTGGCCTACAAGCTCTAATTCACCAGCAGCCATCGACCTAATCTTTGAAGTTGGAACATCAATCGTCAACTGCATTTTGGTCCCAGTGACCCACATCCCTGCTGCAAATACTACTGAAACAATTGCTGGTCCAAAAATAAGTAACCCCGCAATAGCGAGTGCTTCCAGGTCTTCTGCCGAATTACCGACCTCCAATCCTGCGTACACTGAAGCCATCGTTGCTGGAATTGAATACAAAGCAAGAATACACATGAATACACCGTCAAGAGAGAAGCTTGCAGGCTTTGGAGTGCCTACAACGGTAGGATGTTCTGGAATAATTCCGCTATCGTCTGGCCCATATGGGTCTACTTTGTCCCAGTATTCTGGACCAGGGGCTTGGAAAACCCATCCTCTATCGTCTTTTTTTGGGCTATGAGAATATTTTCCAGTCCAGAAACTTCCTGTGGAACCTCCAGTTTCAGAACGGTGGACAAAATCCCTGGGTTTCTCCTCTATCCTGATTTTTTCAAATTCTTTTTGCAATTTTGTAGGAGTCAGCCACATCCCAAGTAAACAACCTGGGACGACAAAAATACCACCTGCAGCCACTGACGTCCAATTATTTGAGGCCAAAGCTCCTATGCTGCCAATTAGCCCAAAGACTACCAAAAGTAAGGAAAAAACCCAAGGAATAATCACAAATCCACTTGGGGGGGTGAAATCAAAACCCCCTCCACCCCCAAATCGGACTGTAGTCGTGTCTACCATGGTGATGTCACCATAGAGAATGAAATTAAGGTTAGCCCGGACAATTGAAATCGAGTCTCTGGGTGTGAAGATGCGTGAATGAGTACTGGAGTGGCGTTACTGAACTGGATGGGGCCGATGCTGAGGAGCTATGGGTCGAAGTAGAGCCTGGAGTATCAATCAGAGTGATTGTCTGGAAGCCTGCAAGTGGGAGGGATGCATCCGACGGCACAGTAGTCATGGTTCCTGGTTGGGGTTCAATGTTCGAGGGATGGCGTCCCCTTGTCTCAGAGTGGGTGAAGAGCAGGCATCTGGTCTACATTGAGACTAGGGAAAAGGCGAGTGCGAAAATCGATAGGAGAATTTCAAAGTCGGACTTCGCCATAGAAAGACACTCGAGCGACATTTCCACCGTACTGGAATCATTGGGAGTAGACCACTCCAAGGTAGACTGGTACTCCTCCTCCCTGGGATCGACACTGCTCATTGACGCCTACCAGAGGGGGGAGCTAGGGGGGAGGAGCTCGGTTCTTCTTGCGCCGAACCCAGACTTCGAATTCCCCCTGTGGTCCAAGGCAATAATCTACGCACCCCTCCCAATGCTTGCCTACAGGAAGATGGTAGGGTTCGTGGCATGGGTGGTAGACAGGAGGACCAAGGAGGAGGGGCAGAAGATTCGCTACAGGAGGGCCCTACTTGCACAGGACGTACCCCGGATGCTTCTATCCGCGAGGTGGAATCTAGGCTACAGGCTGCCTGACGACCTGTCGGCAATCGAAGTGCCATGTGCCGTCATGACGGCCCACTCCGACACCCTCCATGACTTCGACAAGGTCCAGAGGGTCGTGGATTCCATTCCGAACTGCAGGCTGATTGAGGTCCCATCGAACCAGTACGCTCATGAGGCAGAGGTGCTGAAGGAGATAGGCGAATTCCACTCTTCCCTAGCGAAATGAGTGCTTTTCTGCCATCGATTGCCTGATGAAGGGCAGTCGGGCCGCCGATTACTGATTAGCATGCGCGAGCAGTCATCATCGTTCGAGATCGCTCGGATTGTAAGCGAGCTTTCGGAGATGATCGGGGCGAGGTTGAGGAAGGCATACCAACCCCACTATGAGCAGATAGTTCTGCGATTGAATCGCAAGGGATTGCCCTCCACGGACCTGGTCATTGTCAGGGGTCAAAGGGCCTACGCGTCAAACAGAGACCGCCCGATGCCATCCAACCCCTCTCAGTTCGCAATGATCCTGAGAAAGCATCTGAACAACTCCAGGCTTGTGGGGGTGGAGCAGTTTGGCTTCGATCGAGTAGTCAAACTAACCTTTGAGCATGGTGGGGGAAAAATGGGCCTGGTGATTGAGCTCTTCAGAGACGGGAACATATTGTTGCTGGAGGGTGATGGAACGATTATTCGTCCATTGACTCATGCTAAGTACGCGAGTCGTTCACTGAAGAAGGGCGTGAAGTACTCGCCACCCCCCGAGACCATCGATCCTCGTTCCATGGACAGGGGGGCGTTAGACAAGATACTCGATGGAAGCGAACACGATCTGATCCGTACGCTGGCCGCTAGGGCAAACCTAGGGAGGGTTTACGGAAGTGCTGCTTGCAATATTGCCGGCTTGGATGAAAAGTCTGAGGCCAGAGCCCTGACTAAGGAAGAGAGGAGTTCACTCGAGGAGGCAATACAAGTGATGGTGGCTCAGCTTTCCAGCGGTTCGGGTGGGAGAGTTTGGATGTCGGATCCCGAGTCCAAGAATTCATGGGAAGAATCCGAAGGAGAGTCATCTAGAGATTCTGCATCTTCTGGAATCGTAGAGTTCTCACCCATCGAACTACCTCAAATGAATCAGGGGCTGATGGTCAATCTCCCCTCACTATCACTAGCCTACGACGCGATTTTTGGCTCTCATGACGCTGCAGCCTTCATTCGCAGGGAGGAGGAGAGGCTGGTCGAGTCCGGAGAACATGATTCCGAAGAAGGAGGGAGGTTGGAAAGGAGGGCCTTGCAGCAAAGGTCGGCGATAGAGCGTTTCAAGGAGAGGGCCAGCATTACCCAGGAGCTTGGGAAATCGATTGAGGATAACTGGGAGCACGTGGACTCGCTACTTGGCCAATTGAGGACCGCCATTGACAGAGAGGGTTGGCACGACATAGCGGACAGGGCGTTCGAAGTCGATTGGATTGACAGCGTGGAGCCGTCAAAGAAAACCGTAGTAGCGTTCCTACCTGATGAGGATAATGAGCCTGGGGCCAGCGTGACACTTGAGGTCGAGAAGACAGTACACCAAAACGCTCAGAGATACTTCGAGGAAGCTAGAGTCCAGAAGAGCAAGGCAAAGGGGGCCCAAGAGGCGCTAGATAGGACCGAGAAATCGAGAGAGAGGGCTGAGAAGAGAGCTGCAAAGAGTGCCGCTTCTGGAAAGCTTCGGGGCAAGAAGAGAAGCAGGAAATTCTGGTTCGAAAAACATCGATGGGCAGTCCTCTCAGGTGGGAACCTACTCATTGGAGGAAAAGACGCAAAGGGCAACGACGTTGTGGTTCGAAAGCACCTTACCTCCAACGACCTGTACTTTCACGCTGACCTACATGGCGCTCCATCTTGCTCACTGAAGCTAAAGGATGGCCTGGTCATAAACAAGAGTCCATCAGGAAGTGTACCAGAGGGCGTGGCATCTCTGCAAATTGTGCAGAACTTGGGAGAGGGTGCCGAAGACGCTAGAGACCTGCCAGAAGAAGTACTCAATGAGGCCGCACAGATCGCGGTTTGCTGGTCAAGGGCTTGGGGTAGTGGAGGAGCAGCAGCTACCGCTTTCCATGCCAGATCAAGTCAAGTCTCGAAAACCACTGAGACCGGAGAGACTCTTGCTCGGGGTTCATTCGTTGTTAGGGGGAAGAGGAGTTGGCACCGGGACCTTCCATTGGAGTTGGCAATTGGACTAGCGGTGGTAAATGGGGTTCCAATTCCGGTTTCAGGGGTTCCATTTGCGATTTCGGAATTGTGTGACAGGTGGGCAAAAATATTTCCGGGTAGGGTGAAAAAGGAGGAGGTGGCGAATAGAATCTCGAAATCTACTGGCTTGGCACAAGAGGATGTTCTTTCCTGCCTGCCTCCGGGCGGGTGCTCAATCGAAGATTTCGGACTGACTCAACCCTGAGTTGATGACTTCCACTCTGGATAGGTGATTGCGTACATCACTGAGTCGGTAAAATGGTCATAGAGCCACTCCCTGTCCTTCGAAATTCCCTCCATCCTCAAACCCAATCGCTCTGCTACTGCACGACTGGCATGGTTTTCCACAGCAGACTCCAGGACGAATCGATGGAGTCCGAGGCCTTCGAAGCAATGTTCCATCAGGCTGTTGCAAGCCTTCGTGACGTATCCCCTCCCCATATGGGACTCAGACAACCAATACCCAACTCCACACCCCTTGTTTGCCCAATCAATCCAATTAATGCTAATCGTACCGATTATTTCACCATGGAATCGGATTGCATAGAATGCACCCTTTCGCTTTTCAAAGTCGTCTAGGCAGATGGCGATGAAAGAAATCTCGTCTTGGAGCGTTTTAGTGTCGTCTAGCCATGGGAGCCACTCCCTAAGATATGCCCTATTTTCCTCGATTTTGAGGAACATCTCCTCTGCATCGTCATCTTTTACGATACTCAGTTCCAGTCCTTCCTCGACAATCAAACCAGGAGCAAGAGATCTGCGCGATAGGCGACTAGAATCTGAAATATCGCCATCGACGCCCATGCCAATGCGAATGGATGTTGGCATTTGATTGGTTCTCATAATTGCGACAACCCTTCAAGTGCCATCGTTCTGGATGACTCATGGGTGGATACGGGGGGTCTGGAAACTGGACCTACGGCGATTACCTAATGCTTCACGATTTGCTCAAATTGCAGGGGGATGAGCGGGGAGTCTCGTCTGATGAGATGCACTTCATCATAGTCCACCAGACCTTTGAGCTCTGGTTCAAGCAGATTATCAGGGAGTTGACAGAGGCGAGAGACATCCTCGGGCAGATTCCAGTACCCGAAGATGACGTTCCTCGGGCAGTTGATCATCTAGCACGTACAACAGAGATATTCCGTCTGATGGCAAACCAGTGGACCGTGCTTGAGACTTTGACACCCCAGGGGTTTCTCGCTTTCAGGGACGGCTTGGGAACTGCCTCCGGTTTCGAGTCCTTCCAGATGCGAGAGTTCGAGGCCCTCCTCGGATTAGAAGCAGATGACCGCTTGTTCGGTGTCGACCCCCTTGAGACATTCAGGAAGCTCGCGGAGAGAGGAGGCGAGGACAAGGATGTTCTCGAAAGATTGGAGGCAAGAGTGCAGGAAGATTCTCTCTATGGGTCTCTGAAGAGGTGGATAGAGAGGACTCCGATAATGGGCTCATCATACGGAAGTGCAGGAGACGAAGAAACGGTCGAAGGATATGTCAGAGAACATCTGAAGGCGCATCGTAGAATAGGCGACCAAGCAGTGGAAAAGATGGCTTCCCTAGGAAACCGAGACCCGGGGTCAGTCAGAGAAAGGATGGATTCGGCACACGAGTCTGCTACTGCCTTCCTCATCCCCGATGGGAATGTTAGCCGTGTGAGAGCTGGTCTGCTTTTCATCGAATCTTACCGAGAGCTTCCACTCCTTACTTGGCCTCGGAGGCTCATTGATGCGTTTGTAGAACTTGAAGAAGCCATGGCTAAGTGGAGGCATGACCATGCCAGAATGGTGGAGAGGATTATTGGGAAGAGAACCGGAACCGGTGGAACCAGTGGGGTAGACTACTTGGATGCAACAGCCAGATACAGGATATTCGTCGTGAACCAGCCGGTAATCTGTGCATTTGCAAGGACACCAGTAGGAAAGTTCAGGGGAGCCTTGTCGGAATACAGCGCAGTCGATCTAGGGACAATGGCAGTCTCCGAGCTACTCAGTAGGGCGGGTATTGATCCTGCCAGTGGGGTTATCGATCAGGTGTACATGGGACAGGTTCTACAGGCTGGTTCAGGCCAGGCCCCAGCGCGACAGGTAGCGATTTCGGCAGGAATGCCAGTGAGTACCCCCTGTACAACAGTAAACAAGGTATGTGGCTCGAGCCTGAAGGCTGCAATGATTGCCTCCACAGAAATTATCGCGGGTGTTTCGGAAATTGTTGTTGCAGGTGGGATGGAGTCAATGAGCAACTCACCACTCTTCGTCCGAAATGCAAAGAAGGACGAGGACGTGTCCTTTTCTTCACTTGAGTCAATCATGATGAGTGACGGACTTAGCGATGCCTTCACAGGGGAATCAATGGGAAACACCGGAGAGACAGTAGCCGAAGAATTTGGAATAACCAGGCAGGATTCCGATGCTTTCGCTGTCCGTTCTCACAATCTTGCAGAACAGGCGTGGAACGAGGGTTGGTTTGACTCGGAATATTTCCCCGTAGGTGATTTGGATAGAGATGAGGGCATTCGCCCGGGTTCCACCGAAGAGGTTCTCTCCGGACTAAAGGCCGTATTCAAAGAAGGAGGGCAAGTTACTGCTGGGAATTCCAGCCAAGTCTCCGACGGTGCTGCTGCCGTGCTAATTGCATCCGAGGATTCAGCGGCAAAGCACGGTCTTCCGATTCTTGCTAGGATTGTGGGATTCTCAACATCAGGAGTAGAGTCTCACAGGGTCATGTCGGCCCCAATCCCGGCAGTGAACAAACTACTGGAGAAAACTGGGAAGTCCATGGGCGATGTGGACATATTGGAGCACAACGAGGCCTTCGCTTCTGCCTCGTGCGCGATCAGGGGTGCTCTAGGCTTTGAGGGAGGCGAATTCAATCCCCATGGAGGAGCAATAGCAATTGGCCACCCCCTTGGTGCGACAGGTGCCAGATGCCTCATGACTTTGGTGAGCGCACTCTCAAGAACCGGGGGGAAGAGGGGGATTGTCACGGTTTGCCTAGGAGGGGGAAATGCCGTAGCAATGATGGTTGAGACTCCCTAGTATGTATCAGAGCATTATTGATTCGGAGTCATAGACCTTATTTGGGGGTCGCTGGTGGCCGCCCCGATGGTTGAACCAGCACGTGCCCATACACGCTTCGAAAAGGCGAGAATAATCGGTGCCAGGGCCCTGCAAATTAGCATGGGTGCCCCCCTTTTCGTTTCAGAAGACGAATTGAGAGAGAAGTTCAGTGAGGAGTTGATTCAGCTTTACGGAGTTGACGACGCTAAGGAGAAGGTGGTCCTTGACCCGATGAAGATAGCCACCCTGGAATATGAGCAAAACCGGATTCCTATCGACATAGACCCCCATCTCGAGGAAGAGTGAAGCGTCACAGTCCCTTACGGTAAGTGATTACCATTGCCTACATTGATTAGCTCTAGGAATGTTACCGGGACCTTAATCGGACTAACCATAATCGTAATCGCTGTTGGGGGAGTAATCAGGATATACGACGCGGGAGAGTCTTGTCCGGATTGGCCTACATGTTTCGGAACATGGGGATTTGACGTTTCAGAGGCCGAGCAGGAAGCCTGGTACGAAGAGAATCCCAACGAGATTGATTCACGTGGATCGGGTCATCGTTACTCTACTTTCCAGATTTTCACAGAGTGGTTCCACCGAATATTGGCTGGAGCAGTACTTGGTCCACTCGTTCTTTTCAACTGGTGGTTGGTCAGGAAGGAAGACTGTCATGGGTCGGAGCCCCTAATGGCTTCAACGATATCAGTAATTCTAATTCTCTGGCAGGGGGCTGTTGGATGGCTAACGGTAAAGCTGGATAATGAAAACTGGAGCGTTGCCCTGCATCTGGGAAGTGCGCTAGCATTCACACTTTGTCTGATTTGGCTTTGGCCGATTGGATGGCTCGCCGTTGGGGCATTCGTTTCGTTGTTCTCTGGGACTTTCGTTTCTACGACACCCGGAGCGAACTTAGGCTGCGGTGTTTCTGGTTTCCCGGAATCATGGCCCCTGTGTGGCGGAGTAATCGCTGATAGCGTTGAAGACGTCATCCTTCAGTCCCAAATGATCCACAGATGGTTTGTGGCAGCGATTGGGGCATTATTGATCGCTGCATCTTACGTATCCTGGAACGAGTCACAAGATTCTGAGAGTTCAATTTGTGCGAGGAACTGGATATGGCTAGCGACCATAGCATTCATCTCAAACTCACTGATTGGGGCAACATACATACTCTCTTGGGACATTGAGGAAAATGGATTCACAGAATTCCTTTCCCTGATTCACCTAATTCTGGCTTCATTGGTGTTCCTCGTTCTTTCCACGGCATGGTTGGGCTCAAAAACAAAGATGTGGGAGGAAGCGTAATGGCGAAGTCATCCGATTACTTTGCACTAACGAAGCCCAGAGTAGTAGTGCTCTTGCAGATTACCGCACTTTGTGCAGTAATTGTTCATGATGTACTTGATTCGGAATTCGGAATTGGGTCTATTGAGACGATGGGAATAGTATTCGTGGGAGGGTACCTAACGGCGGGAGGCGCGAATGCGATTAACATGTGGTACGATAGTGATATAGATCCCAAAATGACCAGGACTGCCAACAGGCCTATTCCCTCAGGTTCAATTTCAGAGTCAGCTGCCTTGACTCTGGGAGTCTCTCTATCCATAATTGGAGTGGTGTGGTTTGCAGTCCTTTCTAACGGAGTTGCTGCATTTTGGTCGGCCTTCAGTATCCTATTCTATGTGTTCGTATACTCAATCTGGCTAAAGAGGAGAACGCCACAGAACATAGTAGTGGGTGGAATTGCCGGTTCGACGCCACCCGTAATCGGTTGGGCGGCATGCGAGGAGGGGTTGGCGATTTCGTTGGACTCTCCCTTATCCGCAATTGAGTCACTAGTCGATATAGGCAGCCTAATGCCCTGGTTGATGTTCTTGCTAATTTTCCTGTGGACTCCTCCGCACTTCTGGGCACTGGCTCTATATCGCTCTGGCGAGTATGCCAATGTTGGAGTCCCTATGTTGCCAAACGTCAAGGGTCCGGAAAGGACGATCAAGGAGATGAAGGCATATGCTGTGCTACTGATATTGCTGTCGCTTTGCGTGCCACTGAGCTACGGAGAAATTGACGAGGGGGATGCCGCGTACCACATTCTAGGATGGACTGTGATTATTTTGAGCGTGTGGTATGCTTCAACAGTTTGGAG
>LULT01000283.1_pt1 | contig 12698 bp, 13 predicted proteins | sample 728141 | NCBI WGS metagenome assembly LULT01 (sample SAMN03860282, study PRJNA289734) | marine metagenome | biome: seawater column; feature: ocean; material: water; isolation source: Red Sea water column Station 108 - depth 100m | place: Saudi Arabia: Red Sea | collected 2011-10-15 | depth 100 m | reverse complement strand
GAAAAAGGTTTATGGTCTGAAGAAGAATTAGAGAGACAGCGAATTCTCTTAGAGAGTTATGATCTTCCTACCGAGATCCCCAAAATAAATAAAGAAGACGTTCTAAAAATACTTATGGGCGATAAAAAAGTTCGTGATGGCAAAATGAGATTTATATTACCGAAAGAAATTGGTGCTGTTGATATATATGATGACGTAGAAGATTCATTATTTTTAAAGTTTTTTTCTTAACGCAAACAGGTTGAATTTATATTCATTTTCTTCTCATTAAACTTTTTAAAAACAAACCACTTAAAATCACCTAAACAAACAGGATCAACGAGTCTAAGTAATGCCTCTCTTCTTAAAAGGGCATTTGATAAATCCTCCTTAAATTCTTTCTGAATCCCATAAAGTCTCTCTGCCAATCCAAGTGCCAACAAAGCCTCTCCTTGTTTAGTTATTCCAACAGTATCAAATCCAAGAGTCTCAGCATCATTAATTAAAGTTTCTATGCACACATGAGATGTTAAATCGCAATTTCCAGGAGAATCTAGGACATTATTCATCATTTTTTGATTTTCATAAGAAACTATCGTCCCATCAGAATTCTTAGAGGTGTAGTATTTTTTAGCTTCTTTAGCGTAATCAATTATCAATAAAATACCATTATTAATTTTTCCATAAATAGCTTTTAACCATTTTGAGTTATCTATATGCCATTCTGTCGTCCATCCTTCAATAGCATCTTCAGGCGGGACAGTAATTCCCAACTCACTTTTAGCAAGTTCAATACTTTTTTCCAATTCACTTGTAATTGGCATTTCATCAAAAAATAATTTATGAGATTTTTTGTCTCTATTCCATTTATATTATTTTCCTCTACTTCTTCCAAACGTTTCCATAAAATATCAATACCTAAGTTTAAAAATTCCTCCAATTTGTTTTTTTGTTTTTCTACCATCCCTTCATTGGGTTCAATAATTACAAAAGAAATACCTTCTAAAAAATTCTTGCTGTTTTCTAAAAAGTATTTAATTAATCCACTCATAAAGCTTCCATCTCCAGCTCCAAATTCAGTTACAGCTAATTTCTGATTAGATAAAAAACTACTTTTGAACTGAATCAACCAATCTTCTATTTGTTTACCAACCAAAAAAGCAAAATCATCAGATAAAGAGGGTGATGTAACAAAATCTCCTCGAACGCCTAACTCAGCTTTACCGCTGCCGTAATAACCATTAATAGGATCATTTAATGCAAAATTCATAAAGTCATAAAAACTTATAGTCCCACCCATTTTTATTATTTTTTTTACTAACCAATCTGGATTATTCGCGGGTAAGCTATTCATCGGCGAAAATATAAAGAGACAAAACTTATTTATGCCTTCAAAGATTAACTATTTATTAGGAATATTTCTATCTATATTAGTTTTAATTTCACATAAACCCGTTTTCGCTATAAATAATCCAAATCTCTTACCAGAAGAAAAAACACCAGTAATTGATTTAGCTAAAACATTAAGCCCTAATCAGAAAAAATCTTTAGAGGAAAAGCTCAACAATCTAGAAATTGAAAGTGGGTGGAAAATTAAATATTTATCTCAGTTTGAAAGTTCTCCTGGTAGTGCAATAAAGGACTATTGGGATTTAGATGAGACAAGTTTGTTGATAGTTGCGGATCCTAGAGGGGGAAATTTGCTGAACTTTAACGTCGGAGAGGCTTATTTTAATTTTATGCCAAGGTTATTTTGGGTTGAACTTCAAACAAGATTTGGCAACCAATACTATGTTAAAGATCACGGTGAGGATGGTGCAGTATTAGATGCAATTGATTCAGTAAAGGCAATATGTATGGACTTTATGTACATCGATTCTTGGAGGTTTAGTAGCAGGTTTTGCATCTGCCCCAAGAAAAGAAGGTCAAGTCATATCAATTGGATTTTTAGCTCTTCTTTCTCCTTTATGGGGAATGTTATTTGGAATTTTTGGTTTGGCACCGATAATATCCAGAACAAATGATTTATTACCTTTATTTAAAAATGGTTTAGCTTTTACAGCCGCAGGAATTGCGGGTTATATCTTGTCTCAAACATTATTTTCAAGATATGAAAAGCCCAAAAATACTTAAAATATGATCAGAGATATTTAATCCTAAAAAAATTTATCTTCTTCACGAATTTCACCAGACTCTGAATACCATCGATGGGAAACATGACTTAATCCTTTTTTTTCAAACTCAATCCATGAAAAGTTAATTAGCAATTTCCCATCTTCATTAGTTTTATATCTTGGTACCACAGCAGTGTTGAAATAAATCGTTCCTTTGCTATCAATTTTAAACATCTCTCTTAAACCAAGATTTCTTTTAAGCCGGTTGTGCATATGACCAAAAATTACAAGATCAACTTTTCTTCTCTTTTGTATTTGAGAAATAGCAGCAGACAAATCTCTATCTCCCCAATCTAAAGAGGGTAATTTCCAGTCTTTCCCACAAATGCTTTTAGGTTCTGAACCTAAACCCGAAGGACCAGCATGAGACATAATTATTAGAGGTATTTCTTCAACAGCCTCTTCTGAACATTTGATAATTTTATTTATTGAATCTTGTTCGGTTATAGGTCCATAAACACCTTTAACTTCTTTTGAAAGATAATAGCCTCCGCCAGAACTACATGGTCTAGCAGACAATAAATTTATTTGATTATTAAAAACTTTCAAATCCCATGCACAATATTTTTCACCAAGAACACGTATCTGCTTTGAGAGAGTTTCGCCTGTAGAATCTTTTCCTCTATCATGATTTCCTAAAATCACAAAAGTAGGAATTTTGATCTCATTGATTTTTTTAATTATTTTGACACTTCCATCAGAAATATCACCAACAAATAAAACAATATTTGGTTTGATAATCGATAAAACTTTCAAGTCTAATTCAGACCATTGACCATGACAGTCACCAACAATAGCAATTTTTAAATTTGTCAGAATTTTTTCTGTTTAAAGGCATATAATCTATTTAGAGATATTCTAAATCCTGACCAGTATAACTTCTACTGCAAAACAGAAATCAGTTCAAAACGAAGAGGATTTGATTTCTGAAATAAAGGAGCGTTGCAAAAAAGCTAATGCAATTATTCTTGCGCACTATTATCAAGCTCCAGAGATTCAGGAAATTGCAGATTTTATTGGCGATTCATTAGATCTATCTAGGAAAGCTGCAAATAATGACGCAGATATAATAATTTTTTGCGGTGTGCACTTTATGGCCGAAACCGCAAAAATACTTAGCCCTAATAAAACAGTCCTATTACCAGATATTGACGCAGGATGCTCATTAGCAGACGATTGTCCCTCAGATAAATTTCAAAAGTTCAGGGAAGAAAATCCAGATCACTATGTCGTAAGTTATATAAATTGTACTGCAGAAGTAAAAGCTCAAAGTGATCTGATATGTACAAGCAGTAATGCAGTCTCATTAATTAAAAAGATACCTGAAGATAAAAAGATAATATTTGCGCCAGATCAGAACCTTGGGAGATGGGTACAGAAAAATTCAGGAAGAGATCTTAAATTATGGCCTGGCAGCTGCATTGTTCATGAATCATTTAGTGAAGAAGCACTTCTAAAATTAAAATATCAAAATCCAGGATCAAAAGTAATTGCTCATCCTGAATGTAGTCAAAATTTACTAATTCTCTCAGACTTTATTGGATCAACAAGTAAGCTGCTTGATTTCGTAAGTAAAGATCCATCTAAAACTTACATGGTACTAACTGAACCTGGAATAATTCATCAAATGAAAAAGAAAGAACCTAATAAAATTTTTATTGAAGTCCCAGATGTAGAAGGTTGTAAATGTAACGAGTGTCCATATATGAAATTAAATACTTTAGAAAAAATTCTTGATTGTTTGAAAAATAATTCCCCGTCTATCGAACTAGACCCAGAAATAATAAGAAGAGCCTATGTGCCAATAAAGAGAATGCTGGATATGAGTAATTAATTTAATGAAAATACTTTATCTTCCTTATTAATTTCCTGGAGTGCATTAAGGTTTGTGGTGTCGGGATTAAATTCGCTTATCTGATTCTTTCTATTAATTATATTTATTAGCTCTTTTTCACCAGCTCTATATTGTTTATCTTTTCTAGTTCCAATTTCTCTTTGGAGAATAGGGTTTATATTCATTTTTACTTCTATGTCTGGAATAATTCCAGATTTGTTTATATCAGTGCCGTTCGGAGTTAAATACTTAGCGACTGTAACAGTTAGACCTGAACCATCAACTAATGTTCTCATAGATTGAACTAGACCTTTACCAAATGTTTTCTTCCCAACTAATTTTCCTCTTTTGTTATCTTTTATTGCACCAGAAACTATTTCACTAGCACTAGCAGAACCCTCATTAACTAAGACAACTAAGGGCTTTTTTGTTAGAGCTTGACCGTTTCCTTTTTTTGTTTCTTTTAAACCATCTTTACTTACTGTACTTACTATTACTCCTTTGTTAATGAAGTGCCTTGAGATATCAATGCTTGATTCTAATAAACCTCCAGGATTACTTCTCAAGTCAAGAACATATCCTGCGACTTTTTTTGTTTCTAAATCCTTAATAGCATCTCTAGTTTCTTTGGATGCATTTGCATTAAATTGTTTAATTCTTACATAGCCAATTGATAAGCCATTTTTGGTTTGATTGACTTTACTTGATACAGATTTTATTTCAATTTTTTCTCTTGATAAAGTCTTAAAAAAGGATTGAGAACCTCTAAGAATTTCAAGCTTTACTTTAGTACCTCTTTGTCCTCTTATTAATTTCACGGCATCCTCAATATTCATACCTTCAGTAGAAATATCATCTATGGATAATATTTTATCTCTAGCTTTAATTCCAGCATCAAAGGCAGGGGTGCCCTCTATGGGAGAAATAATTATTAAATCATCAGATTCTTTATCTTTAACTATTTGGATACCAACTCCAGTTAATTCGCCAGAGGTATCAATTCTCATTTGATTAAATTCCTTAGGTTCTAAAAATCTTGTATAAGAATCATCTAAATTAGAAAGCATATCTCTAATCGCATCATATGCTTCATTGCTGTCTGAATATGTTTTTGATAAAACTTCTTTTCTTAGATTAATCCAATTGGACTTTTGAAATTTGCCGTTTGAATCAAGAAAATCTCTATATACATTTTTTAAGCAATTTTCTTATCTTCAAATAATTCGATATTTTTTATTATAAAAAGAATTTATTTATAATTCAAAATTTTGACAAATCCTTAAGGATCAATCCACTTCCCATCATCCTTAATAAGTTGGATTAAAGCATTAACCCCCTCATCTTCAGGTACTCTTTTTATCTCTTCTTTCCTTCTATATAAGGCAATAGTTCCTTTACCTTTTCCAACATAACCATAATCAGCATCTGCCATTTCTCCTGGCCCATTAACAATACATCCCATTATTGCTATATCTAGACCCGTCAAATGTGAGGTAGCGTTCCTAACTTTATCTACAACTTCTTCTAGATTGAAAAGTGTTCTACCACAACTGGGGCAACTGATGTATTCAACCATTGTTTTTCTTAATCCTAAAGATTGCAAAATTGAATAGCACACTGGTATTTCCTTTTCTGGAGCTTCTGTTAAGGAAACCCTGATGGTATCTCCTAATCCCTCTGCTAAAAGCGTTCCAATTCCAGCAGTACTTTTAATCCTTCCATAATCACCATCACCAGCTTCGGTCACTCCTAAATGTAAGGGATAGTTATATCCTTCTGAGTCAAGCCTATCTGCAATCATTCTGTAAGCTGCCATCATGACCGGAGCCCTAGAAGCTTTCATAGAAATAATTATGTTATGAAAATCAAGCTCATCACAAATTTTGACGAACTCCATCGCAGATTCTGTCATTCCTAATGGCGTATCTCCATAAGTAAAAAGCATCCTCTCAGATAGAGACCCATGATTAACTCCAATCCTTAGAGCTTTGTTTTCAGCCTTTAAAACTTCAACTAAAGGGGTAAATCTTTTAAGTATTGTTTGCTTAATAGTTTCAAATTCCTCATCTGTATATTCAGTTCTTGTAGGGTCTGCTTTTTCAAACACAAACAATCCAGGATTAATTCTTACTTTATCAACATGTTTTGCAACTTCCATTGCAATTTTCATACCATTATGGTGAACATCAGCCACCAAGGGGGTATTGATATTATTTTCTAGTAATTTTGCCTTTATATCTCCTACTGCTTTTTCACAACCTACATCATGAAGTCTTTTGATAGCCAAGTAAGCATTTTCGACATCCATCGTATCTTCATTTATCATCGATTGAACTCTTACTGGATAATCACTTCCAATAGCTACATCGCCCACCATTACTGTTCTAGTTATCCTTCTCTCAATATGAGTTGAATATCTTTTGGAGAGACTATTAACCTCTTTTGATTGAGTTAATGACATTAAAATTCTTGATATTCAAAAAGGATTTCACTAAATTATACGGCATATAGTTTACCACTTACATTCTCTAGGTCTTTCAAAGTTAGATGGTAAGGTTTATTGATTTCTTTTGAAGGAAATCTCAACAAATAAGATGGATGAAAAATTACCATAATTTCTCTCCCATCTTTTTTAATCCATTGACCTCTTAAATTACTTATAGGATCTTTAACTTCTAAAATAGCTCTCATAGCAGTAGAACCAGTAAGTAATATAAATTTTGGATCGACTAACTTTATTTGCTGTAATAACCAAGGTTTATGAATATTAATTTCTCTAGCAGTGGGTTTTCTATTATTTGGTGGACGACATTTAATTACATTACAAAAATAAACATCCTTCTTATAATCAATTCCAGCTTGTATTAATAATTCGTTTAATAACTTACCAGATTTACCTACATAAGGTTTTCCTTCTAAATCTTCCTGGGCTCCAGGTGCCTCACCAATTACTAACAAATCTGCAAATACACTTCCTCTCCCAATTACTAACCTTTTCACCGAAAATAAAACTTTAAATATATTTATCTTAAGAACTCAAAACATGAAAATAAAATAGATTAAGAAAATGAACTAAATTAAACCATAGTGTGATAGTTTTATTTATTCTTAATTTATGCATTTGTCATTATTAAAAGTCATATTTGAAAAGTCATAAGTCAATGAGTCAAGTTAATTTATCTGATCGGGCACTTTCAATTGAGCCTTCTCTTACATTGCAGATAAGTGCTAAAGCAAATCAATTATCTGCAGAAGGAGTAGATATTTGCAATTTAAGTGCAGGAGAACCTGATTTTGATGCCCCAAAAGAAGTTATAGAGGCTACAAGTAAAGCTATATTTGATGGATTTACAAAGTACGGGCCCGCAGCGGGGAATTTAGATCTCCGAAAAGCAATTGCAAATAAACTTCAAATTCAAAACGATTTAAATTATGAATTTGAAAATGTAATGGTCACAAATGGTGCTAAGCAAGCAATATATAATCTTTTCCAAGTCTTGTTAAATATTGGAGACGAAGTTATTATTCCTTCTCCATATTGGTTAAGTTATCCCCAGATGGTTAGATTGGCGGGTGGGAAGCCAATTTTTACAAATTCTTCTGCAGAAGATGGATTCAAAATAAATATAGAAGATTTGAAGTCTAAAATCTCTTCAAAAACTAAATTTATAATTATCAATTCTCCCAATAACCCTACTGGAAGAGTTATGTCAAAGGAAGAATTATTACAAATTGCCGATTTAGCTAGAGAAAATCCAAATATCAATATTCTTTCTGATGAGATTTACGAACTAATCCTTAAAAAAGAATTTAAACACTACAGTTTATCTTCATTAGCAAATGACTTAAAAGATAGGATTTTTATAATAAATGGGTTTGCGAAAGGATGGGCTATGACTGGCTGGAGGATAGGTTATTTAGTAGGTCCCAAAGATGTAATCAAAGCATCCTCAGCATTACAAAGTCAAAGTACAAGTAATGTTTGCTCTTTTGTTCAAAAAGGTGCTTTAGAGGCTTTAAAAATTAATAATGAGTTTTTCTCAATGATAAATAGCCATTATGATCAAAGACGAAGACTTCTCTATGAGGGCCTTAATAATATAAATGGGATTTATATTGAAGAACCTAACGGAGCATTTTACGCATTTCCAAAATTACCCAACTCCTCAATAACTTCTGTTGATTTCTGCAATAAAGCTCTTCAAGATTACGGATTAGTTGTTGTACCTGGAAAAGCTTTTGGAGCTGATCAATGTATAAGAATATCTTGTGCAGCTTCAGAGATTAAAATAAAAGATGGACTAAAGAGGTTTGAAAAGGCAATCTCTGAATACTATTAAATTAACTAAGTTATGTTTAATTTAAAGAGTTTCCTAGTAAGTGCATCTCTATTATTTTCTGTTTTTTCATCACCTGTATTTTCAAATCCCAAAGTTTTAAAAGTTGGAGCAATACCTGATCAAAACCAAGATGTTTTGGACAAAAGATTTAATTTATTTTCAAAAGAATTATCCAAACAACTTGATGTAGAAGTTAAATACATTCCTGTTATTAATTATGTTGCAGCAGTAACTGGATTTAGAACTAAAGATTTAGATTTAGTTTGGTTTGGAGGTTTATCAGGAGTTCAAGCAAGATTACAAACACCTAATTCAATTGTCATAGCTCAAAGAGATATCGATAAGGAATTTAAAAGTGTTTTTATAGTAAATAAAAATTTAGAACTTAACTCAATTTCAAACATTAAAGGACTTAAAAAACTAAAGAATTTAAGATTTACTTTTGGCTCTGAAAACTCAACTTCTGGAAGATTAATGCCAGAATATTTTTTAAATCAAGCAGGGGTAGAAATTAAACATTTTAAAGGGAAAAAAGCAGGTTTTAGTGGGAGTCATGATGCCACTATAGCTTTAGTTAATAGTGGGGCATTTGATGCTGGAGCTTTAAATAAACTGGTTTGGGAAAACAATCTTAAAAATAATCCCAAAAGAACAAGTAATTTAGAATTATTCTGGATCACACCAGAATATGTTGACTATCATTGGGTAGCTCAAGGTGATCTTGAAAATAGATTCGGGGAAGGGTTTACAAAAGAACTTAAATCAGTAATTCTAAATTTAGATATAAAGCAAAAATCACATAAACAGATATTAGATATGTTCAATGCAAAAAGATTTATAAAGGCAGAATCAAAACAATATAAAAATATAGAGGAAATCGGGAGGAAATTAAATAAAATTAGATGAATAATACTGTCTTAGAATTAGAAAATATATCTTATAAATACAAAAATGATCTGATCCTAAATAAAATAAATTTAAAAATAAATTCTGGGGAAAAAATTGCACTTTTAGGTAAAAGCGGTTCAGGAAAAACTACACTTATATCAGTACTTAATGGCACTATAAAGCCAACTCAAGGTGAGGTTAAATTATTCAATGAAAGTTTCGAGGAATTAGATAGAAAGCAGAAAAGTAAAATAACAACTATATGGCAAGATTTAAGATTAATAGAAGATCTCTCTGCAGAACAAAATGTTAATTGTGGACTACTAGCGGAAAACAATTTTTATTTCGCTTTTAAAAATTTACTAAATATAAGTTCTTTTAAGAAGGCGCATAAATATATGAAATTATGTAGACTTCATAACTCTATTTACGACAAAAAAATCAGAAAACTATCTGGGGGGCAAAAACAAAGGGTGGCTATAGCTAGATCATTAATTCAAGAATCAAATATATTACTTGCAGATGAGCCTTTTAATAATCTAGATCCCAAATTGATAACAACAATTAAAAACCTTCTGCTAGAAAATGTAGATAAAAATAAAACAAAAAAATCCCCAAAGACGGCATTAGTTGCATTACATAGATTAGATTTGCTGAACGATTTCGATAAAGTTATTGGAATAAGGGATGGTAAAATTTTTTTCAATATCAAAAGAAATAACTTAAAGAAGATTCATTTAGAGAAAATATATTAATTAGTTGAACAAATTAAAATTAAACTATACCTCATTATCTTTTCTTCCAATTTTGGTATGCATACCTCTAGGGTATCAATTAATAAACAATATTCATTTTGGAGGATTTAAATTATTCCAAGAATTCTTAATTTCTGCATTTAATCCCAAGATCGATAATGAAATTATTATTACCGTAATTAAGCGATTAAATGAAACTATTTTAATTGGTTTTTTTAGTTGGTTAGTAAGTATTATTTTTGGAGCAATTTTTGGAATAATTTCCTCAAATATTTTTTATAAAATCTTTAATATTCCAAATTTTTTCTACCGCATAATAAGGTTTTTTCTAACAATAATTAGATCTATACACGAAGTGGTTTGGGGAATACTATTAATGCAAATATATGGAATAAATTTTTCGATAGGAATAATAGCTATATGTATACCTTATATTGCTGTAAATTCAAAAGTTTTTGCTGAACAATTAGAAACTATTGACTACAAAAGTTTTGAATCTATAAATCAAATAAATGCACCTAAATTTTCTTCTTTACTAACTTTAATATGGAATCCAATAATAAATACATTTAAAAACTTTGGTTTATATCGATTAGAGTGTTCAATAAGAAGTACGGTGATTCTAGGACTTTTTGGGATTGGAGGAATAGGTACCAGTATTTTTTTATCTTTCCAAACTTTGAATTTTAGAGAGTTATGGACTTATTTATGGTCCTTAGCAATTTTGATAATTCTTTCTGGATTAATATTCAAAAAAATAAAATTTAATACTACAAATAAAATCCTATCTATTTTTTTTATTGCAGTTTTTTTCATAACAATTTTATTTTCTTTTTCATATTTTCTTTATTTTATTTTTAATAATAATTTTGAAAATTTTAATTCCGTTAGTTCTCTTTTTAAATCAAGCTCAGATTTAGGATTATTTGATTTCTTAAAACTTATATTAGAAACAATAATTTTAAGTCTTTTATCAACAGGAATCGCAATTAGTTTACCTCCATTAGTAATAGGAATTTTTAACAACAATAGTTCTAAAATTTTTATAAAAATTTTTGCATTTTTATTACGTTTAATACCTACACCTGTAATACTTCTAACTCTATTAACTTTTAATAATCCTTCTTTATCTTTAGCAGCTTTAACATTAGGTCTCCACAACGCTGGTATTACTAGCAAATTACTTTTTACAAATCTAGATAGCCAAGACAAGAGAAATTATATTGCAATGAAATCTCTAGGAATCTCAAAAAAGACTAGTTGGCTATTAGGTTTATTTTCTCAACAAGCAAAAAGTTACTTAGCATATTGCGCTTATAGATCTGACATTATTATTAGAGAAACTGCAATTGTTGGGGTTATTGGAAGTGTTGGTCTAGGTTGGCAATTGCAAGAATCACTAAGTTCCTTCGCATGGCAAGAAGTTACATTAGTTTTGATAGCTTATAGCTCCATCGCAATAGTTGGAGAATTAATAAATGGTAAAATCAAAAATAGTTTAACTTGATTTGTAAGAATAATTTGTTGAATCAAGTAATTATTTTTTTCCGGTTATAGTGATTAGTTTACCAAAACAGCTAGTTGTAATTGGAGATAGCTCAGTTTATGGATGGGGAGATAATGAGGGTGGTGGATGGTGTGAGAGGCTTAGAAAAGATTGGGGTAATAACCAAAATGGGCCAGTTATTTATCAACTTGGCGTTAGGGGAGATGGGATAGAAAAAGTTTCATCTAGATGGGAAAAAGAATGGTCATCTAGAGGAGAAACGAGAAGAAATAAACCTAAAGCAATCCTACTAAATGTAGGTCTTAACGACACTGCAGCAATTGGTCAGAAAAATGGAAGACATCAATTAGATATAGATGGATTTGAATATGGATTAGAGAGGCTAATTAATGAAATGAACTCTCAAACAAATGTATTTGTTATTGGTCTTACACCAGTTGACGAAAGCAAAATGCCGTTCGCAGGATGTCTATGGTACTCAAATGATTTTTGTAATTCTTATGAAAGGAGAATGGAGGAAGTATGCCTCAATCAGAATGTCCCATTTCTTCCTACTTTTAGAGAAATGTACTCTGATAAAAGGAGTAAAAATTGGATTACGCATGATGGAATTCATCTAAATTCCGAAGGTCATTTCTGGCTTTTCCAAAGACTTAAAAGCTGGGAGATTCTTACAAAATGGAAGGAATCATAAGTTTTTTCAAATATTATTAATTTAAAAAATATGAATATAAAATAAGAGCAAAGATAGCAAAAACAGAAGCAATACTTGTCTGAATAGCATTTACCAATTCATTACTTAATTTATATTTGTTTTGAAATTTAGCACCAATAATACTTTCAGAAAGTGTTGCCAAGAATCCAGAAACTACAACAACTATAAAATGATATTTTGTAGAAATAATTGATAGACGAAGCATTATAAAAGCCATAAATATTGATCCCAAAACACTAGCTAATGTTCCTTCTATACTTATTCCTCCCTCAGTTCCCCTATCCACCTTTTTAAGTGAAGTAATTAAGTATGTGTCTTTACCAAATCTTTTTCCAATTTCGCTACCAAAAGTATCCGCCAACTTTGCAGCAAAACTTGCAGCAAAACCTACTTTAAACATCACTACATTGGCAGCATTAAATTTGGTCATAATGGCAAGAAATAATCCTGTAGCTGCTGAGCCCCAGACATTCTCAGGACCTCTCCTCCCGCCTCTTTTTTCAGCA
>LULT01000113.1_pt1 | contig 12742 bp, 9 predicted proteins | sample 728141 | NCBI WGS metagenome assembly LULT01 (sample SAMN03860282, study PRJNA289734) | marine metagenome | biome: seawater column; feature: ocean; material: water; isolation source: Red Sea water column Station 108 - depth 100m | place: Saudi Arabia: Red Sea | collected 2011-10-15 | depth 100 m | reverse complement strand
CGATAGAGGAGGAGGACTGGCAAAGGACTACTGAGAGGCTGCCTCGCGTAGTGAGTGAGATTCGTCCGCACCCACATGGAATGCAACTTGGTTCACTACAAAGAATGCTGAAGGAGTCGGAAGAGAGGAAATTAACTTCTTTCCTAAGGCACAATTTCTCTGGGGTCAGCATGAGAGCAGCGAGAGAAATTCTCGCGGAAGCTGGATTAGACGAAGGCAGGAGTCCAAAGAGGATATCGGGAGACGATGCTCAGGAAATGATTGCAGCCTTCAAGAAAGTCAAGTTACTATCCCCCCCAACCGATTGTCTCTCACCGATAGAAGACTTGCTGATCAAGAAGGGTCTTTCTAAGGCCATTGACTCCAGGTTTGCATCTACAATCACAAGGAATCCAAAGGTTACCCAAGGAAACCCGTTTCAGATAGAGGTGGGTTTGGTTTTCGGTGGCGACCTTAGCGCTGACGGGCCAATTGAGGTGCTCAGGTTCGCAAATAGAGTTCCTCTGATGTACCAGCAAGGAGGTTGCCTTCTAACCAAGGCACTCGAGGCGGTTGACTGGAAGCGGTACGGATTAGACCACCCTGGCGGCAAGGGCATCCCCAAGGGTCCTGCGGCAGTACTGATTCACCTGGCCTCCACCAACGTTCAGTTCACTAGCGAGGCGAAAGAAGCAGTATCCGACAATGAAGAGGTGTTCGAGGAGATTCGTTTGGCCATGCTAGAAGTTGGAAGAGGTCTGAAGGGCCATCTAAAGAAGAGTTCTCAGAGAAAGAAGGCAAGAGAAAAATTCGAGTTGATCAACATCATTCTTCCTGAGATATCAAAGAAATCCTCAGAGTTACTATCAAGGGATGAGCCGGATTTAGCACCGATTATCACCAAGATCATGGATGCGGTATTTTGCGAAGAGGAATTGGGTTGGGATGAGGAAAGAGGGCTTGCCACGTGTTCGATCACTGTTTACAACTACACTGCTAGGGCTAGAGCCTACACTATTCTTGCAAAATGGCCCGAAAGCGATGGGACTGCGATAACAGAAAATCCACTGGGTGGCAGCAAGCAAGCCAGAGGACTATGGGCATGGAGGCTCGATACACTTAATCCGGGTTCAGCGACTACGATTCATTTTGGGGTATCTGGACTGAGAAAGGGAGAATGGGGTGATGCAGAGATTTTCTACAGAGGCAATGGCGAGATAATTGGGGCGACCAGAATTGATGAGAAGTTGCTCGAAGAACTGAGGAGATCGGAGGCTCTGGAAGCAGCTGAGGTCGAGTTGGAGGGGCCGAAGGAGCCAATCTCCCAACTCAAAGAAAGGGCTGAACAGAATGAGGCTTCGCAGCCCCAAAAACTGAGTGATGGTCAGACTAGCCTGTTTGAGGATTTCACCACTAGGGACGGATTGGAGGTTGACGAGTGACTATGGACAGACAGAAAACAAAGGAAGAAGTGATTGAGGCATTGCATGGTGTTGCTTCGGAAATGCATGACAAGATGCTGAAGGGCAATCCGCCTACAATGACCCTTCCGGTGAGATCAAAGTCAAACATAGGATTCGACAAGAAGTTGGGCGTCTACAAATACGGGAAGAAGAAGACGGTGCGTGACGCTACCTCACTAGGTTCGGCGAGACAGCTTCTCAGAGCCTTGCATATCACCGATTTCGTAGAGGGCATGATTACGGATGGGAAGACATCGACGCTGAGGGAAATGTACTACATCTCAGAGGGTTGGGGCCATGGAAAGTTCTCCAGCCAGAACGAGAGCAATGGAGTCTCCGAGGATCTGGAGATAGTCACAAAGTGCCTCAGAGAGGACTTCGGTCTCAGGCCAGAGGAAGACGGGGCACGAATAATCGGGAACGTTACCTTCGAAGAGAGGAATCGCAGGGGGGACTGGATGCGGATAAACTGCCGTGATGATGTAGGCGACTCCGGATATGGGGTCCCCTACAACGTGGAGTCGGAGAAGTTGAGGATGATCGAGGAAGATATCGACTTCGTGATGGCCATAGAGACTGGTGGAATGTTTGACAGATTGGTAGAGAATGGGTTCGACGAAGAGGCGCGATGTGCCCTAGTACATCTGAAGGGACAACCAGCAAGATCTACTAGGAGGATTATGAGGAGGATGAGCGATGAATGGAACAAACCAATTTTGGTCTTCGCTGATTGTGATCCTTGGTCTTTCAGAATATATGCTAGCATTGCTTACGGTGCAATCAAGACGGCACACATATCTGAGTACCTGGCAACTAAGGAAGCAACATATCTCGGAATAACCGCAGACGACATTCTAGCTTACGACCTGCCGAGTGACGAGTTGACAAAGCAAGACATGAATGCATTAGAGGCAGAATTGAGTGACCCTAGATTCGCAACCGGATGGTGGCAAGAACAAATAGGTCTGATGAAAGAAATCGGCAGGAAGGCAGAACAGCAGTCTCTTGCCAAATACGGTTTAGATTTCGTTACTGACACCTATTTGCCGGAAAAGCTGTCCGCACTAGGACTATCCTACTGAAAATAAGCCTGATAGATGTGTGTCCCCGGGACCCGTCATGGCGAGTGGTAGGAAGAGGTGGGCGATCCGCTCAACCGGCTCTTCATTTATCCTCTTGGTTCTAGCAATTGTTGCAATGATCCAGATATATCCTAGTCTGGCTTTCGATCCCGATGAATACGTCGTGAAAGTAGAACCGGGCGAGTCGGCCCAATTTGATTTGACTGAGGAGACCTTGTTGACTTGTCTCCGAGTTAATGAAGGAGCAAGTCCGGCGAGTGAACTGAGGCTGGAGAGTTCCAATGGAAGCGAGTTACCGGGCCGCTCTCCAGGATTTATTGAGTCGGACAGGCCGGGTCTAGACGATCAAAAGATATACTCGCCCGTGAGGATTTTCGACGGCATCGAAGAGGGGGCTTACACTTTACACAATGACGCAGAGTCCTCCATACTTTGGCTGGTCGACGACGGAGCAATGGCTGACGATTTGTACGGAAATCCGTGGCTATACTTGTTCTATGTCGGATGCTGCCTAGGACTCCCCATTGGGCTGATTGGCTTGGTTCTAGCCATCATGGTGTGGACCGACAAGAGGAAGTTGCCGGATCAATTCGTAATTATCAATGATGGAAGGGTACTGATATCGGAAGTGGATGGGGCGGATATCGTTCAAGAGCAGCAAATTGGAGTCCCGGGCCCATTTGTAGAAGGGCCTGTTGAAGAGAACGAAGAACGTTCGGGAGATTCGGATAAGCGCTGGGTCGAGTGGGATGACGGCTGAGCAACAATGCAATCTGTAGTAGATTAGTTCCGAGTGGGTTTTTAGAGGCCCCTGACTACCCAACCTTGGGTTGGTAAGTGTGGTAGGCTTCGACGAGTCCCTTAGCATACTGGAGAATTCCACCAGAAGGGACATCCTCAGATGCTTGGTCAAGGAGCCCCACTACCCACTTCAATTATCAGAAATACTTGATGTTAGTCAACAGGCGATCGTCAAGCATTTGAAAGTTCTAGAAAAGGCTGGTTTCGTTGACTCAGAGAGTAAGAAGTCGGACAAAGGAGGTCCTCCAAAGAAGGTATACAGGGTCAATCAGTCGTTTTCAATACGACTAGACCTCGGTCCAGACCTTTTCAGAGCCGAGCACAGAAAGATGCCGAGGGGCGGGGCCGTGAAATTGTCGGGCAGTCTTCCGAGGGAGCTTGGGCAAATTGCTCGGAGTATCGGCAATAAGAGATCAATCCCAATGGTCGACGCAATGGGGGTTCTGTCTGACCTGGATTCTGCTCTAGAAAGGGTAGATGAGCAGAGGGATGCAATCATTGCTCTGCACCAACAAGTTATGCACAAGGTTTCACCCAGTGTCGAAGAGGAGTTCGAATCTTACGAAGAAAGGCAGCTCGCCCATGAAATGATGAGGAATCCCAGGAGGCCATTAGATCTGGACATCTTCTCAAACAGTCTCAGAATTCAATCGGTACATGCCGAGAAGATGATGGACACACTTAGGAATCGCCTGATGAGAGACTTCGCCTCCAACAGAGGGAGCTTCATAGCAGGCAGCGAAAGCGCACCCCTCCCTTGGTGGATGGCAAAGAAGTAGTCAGAAGACCATGTCGTCGTCGTCGACCCCAGGCATTAGGCTGCTAAGCTCTGCAAATCTTGCGAGAGCGGCTACCCTGCGACCCCAGACTACGTACCCAGCCACACCGACAAGCGAAAAGGTGGCGCCCACAATAATCACTGGTACAGAGTACTTCGCGACGACGTCTACGCCGACGTCGAGGGCTCCCCACGTGGAGCTCATCTTACCCCCACTGATGGCCATGATATTGTTCGTTTCGTCGGTCTCGACGATGTTGTTGTCTGGATCTACAACAACGACGATTTCGTGATTGCCTGCCTCGACCATGTAGAGAAGTGTGATTGGGTTAGCTTCCTCGGTGTCGGTCTGACCAATCGGCATTATTGCCTTGACGAGCTGCCTGTAGACGATGTTGCCCTCGTCACAGCCGTTTCTCTTGATATCTGATGGTGACTGGTCCTTGCAGAGGATGATGTTCACATCCGCTGCGTGGGCGTTTCCTCGGTTCAACACGTATACGCTAACAGAGAGCATCTCACCAATCTCTCCCTCGTTAGAGGAGATGTCTACCCTGTACAGATCAAGATCCGGGGCTCGGAGCCTGAGCTCGAGTACCTGCTCATTGTCGTCGCATTCTGGGGGAGGGTTGTCCAACAGGCCGTCCTTGTTGGCGTCGATAGTGCAAGAGTCCTCCCATATTGGGGTCTCGTCATGGTCGCCACCTTGCTCAGAAGAGCCATGTTCGGATAGTAACTTGATTCCGATGAAGCGGTCCTGTAGTGCTGCATCGGGAGCAATGGAAACTATGACTACTAATTGTAGAGTTTCGTAGGGCTGCATCCTTGGAAGAGTGACGGTCCCGCTGGATGTGACGAAGCATTCGTCTGTCTCCTCAGGGAGTATCTCAGTCGCGGTGAGTTCGGAGCAGGGTTTCTCTAGGGGGTATTCAGACCTGAATCCCTCTAGCAGCGCATATTCGATTTCCCATGTGCTAAGCGGACCTAGGCCTGGTTTCACGCCCCATACGTTGTCTGCAATCGTGTGATTATGGACAGTTGGTCTATCTTCGACGTTGCCGAAGTTTGAGACGTTCAGAGTGAACCGGACTATTCTGCTTGGGGCTGTCGTCTTGATCTTGCTCTCTACAGATGGATCTAGAGTTATCCTCATGTCATGGAACTCTACAATCTCCACCCTTACTACTATCTGATCTTGGAGTCTAGTACCCTCGAATGGCTCTTCGCTCATCACGTTGAACGTTAGAGTATACTCCCCAGCTAGAGTCTGCTCGGGAACGTTGATGGAAATCTGTACAGTCTGGGACTCGTCCCTATCAAGCTCAGTAAACAGAATCCGGGGAATGTTTAGATCCCAAACATGGGACTCCCCGTTCCCATCTACAATGGAAGCGATCGAGATGTCGAAGCGGTCCGGCCCGTTTCCTAGGTTGTTGATCGTGGTATCCATGTCGTATGATTGGCCGGGGTATAATTCCAGCATGGTGTTCTCGACATCGGCTTCTAACTCGTACCTCTGAACGACGTTGGTCAGAATTAGGACTGAGTCGCGGACCTTCGGAGAGCCGTCCAAATGTGCTCTGATTGTCACAGATTCTCCTATTCCTGCTGTTGAGTTGAAGGGTGAGCACATTTCTGCTGTAACGCTGTATGGAGTCTCTATCTGCGCCCAGTAGATGTCCTCATCTGCAGAAGACGAGGCACCCGGCCAATCGGAGAAGTCCAGGTCCACCGTCCAATGCTCGAACCTCCAAGTTAGGAGATCGAAGTTTGGTGGTTTCTCCGTGGGTGCTCCAGGGGTGGTGAAAACTAGGTCCCCGGGAGTGAAGTGCTTTGTCACCTGTATCGGGAACTCGGCGCATTCTCCCGGTAGAACGTACAGCTTCGTGTCACCGATTTCGAATACTATGTTCCCCGTGGTTCTGATTGAGACGTTTATCCAAAGCTCAAGAACGTCAAATGTCCCTCTGTCTATGGACAACACCGGTTCACCGGTAGACCATCCTTTGAGATAAATTACGAACGTACCCGGATCTTGTGACTCTGGAACTGATACCTTGAGGTTCCTAGTGACTGTTTGCCCGGGATCAAGGGAAATAGACAGAGGGAAGTCTATCCCCCAACCGAACGGTAGAGCCCACTCATTCTGACCCCCTAGGGTCGAGGGGTCGTAGAATGCAAATGTGTCGAAGACGTTGCCGGTGTTCCGAATTGAGATTGAGAATACTGCTGACTTGCCTTGCTCAACATCGACCTGGAAATGGCTGGTGTCTAACTCAATTCCGTGAACCACGTCCATGAGAGTTAGGAGCATGAGTTCGTTGCGAATCGCGGGGTCCTTGTGAGATGTGGCAAGAATCCTAATCTGGGCCAACTCGTCCTGCTTAGCCTGGTAAATTGTGGGGGCTCTTACCCTGACGTACAATGGGACGATTTCCCCTCCTTCCAAGAATACAGGGGTGGAGTCAAAGACGGGGGTGTTGTTGGTCGCGAAGAACAGGGTGGCCGTCCAGTTGTTTGGCACACCGTCCATGGTTACAGTGAACGTGTCCTGGACCAACTCGGCCGGACCGGGTGTTGGGTTGGCAATTGTGATATTGAAGGTAGTTAGTTCGCTGGGTTGTATCGTGTGATAGAAAGTCTCTGCCTCGGCCGGGCAATCATACGGGTATCCCTCGATATTGGTATTTGCCTGCATCTTTTCATCGCATGCTAGGGAGACATCAACTAGACCCGTTAGTACGTGTACGTAGCATAACGTGTACTTGTTTCCATTGCTCTGATCGTTGCACTTATTCGTATCCGACCAACCAAGGTGAGCCCCGCTTCCCAGATCGTTGGCGAATGCGGGAGGCATCCCGAAATCAGGAATTAATGGAGAGTTGGGTCCCAATTTGTCCGACTGCCACTCGGTAACTGGAACTCTTTGCCAGGGGTCAAAAATCGCAGAAGCGATTGAGTTGAGGGGGAATCCATTGGGGTACTCGTCGTTGGTGTGATTCAGCCTTGTGTACATCACGGTCTCTCCTTGAGAGCCATTGTAGTTGTCTAGCCAAGAGAGGTGCACATTGTCGAAGTCGTCTGTCAGAATGGCGGGGAAATGGGAGTTTGCCCCAAATGGCCTATCTGCGGGAATTCCAGCAATTCCCTCGACTTCCGAAATCGCTCCGTCAGCAATTTGCTTAATGCCGAATGATGGAAGGCCCCCGGGTACACCGTCCCATTCGGCTGCGCCCCTCAATCGGAGACGTGTGTAGTATATCTCATAGTTCACATCGATATCGAATCCATACACCCTCCCATCTTGCCATGCAAGATGTGTGTTTCCCGAGGTGTCGATGGCTATTGATGGATGCAAGCTGTATGCATCGTCGAGGGTAATTCGGGTGTCGTTTACGACTATTAGGTGACCGTATCCTTGATCGTCCTCAGATGGGCCGATATCCTCAGCGTAGTAGTTCTGTTGGGAGTTTGCCTCGGTCCCAGGATCACCCCTTGTCCAACCTGGCCATGGGTTATCCAAAAGAGAGTGAGGATCTAGGACTGTCATGTAAATCTCCCTAGAGTTGTTTGTCGCTAAGTATACCATTGCCTCGACCATGATTTGCAACTCTGAGGAAGAGGACGCGGAGGTGGGGAAACTGTACATCTCTCCACCTGCACTGGTTAGTCTAGTCGTTGCTCCATTGCACGATCTAGAGTTGAGGCCGGAGCCCGACGGGCACTGTGCCAAGTCCATCATGTAGGATCCTACCGAGGTGTCGGAACCGGCCCACAGTGGAGTTGGGATTATGTCGGCAACTACGCAAGCGTCATGGGCTTGGTTGATGCTCTGTGTGTCATCGTTGTCCATTGGAGTCCCCCCATACGGGCCCTCGTCTGAAATTGGGATGACTATCTTGGTCGCATTAGGATTCCAGTGATGGTCCGCCGAAGTAGGTGGGTTGCCTGGAACGTTGCCCCCGATGTCCCTCCAAGACAGGCAGGCCCACGTAGCCGCAGGGCCCCAGAACTCGCTGTAATACCCCCCGTCGGCTGGAAGATTGGTGGCCTGGTTGTTGTATACCACCTCTGTTAGCTCTCGGATCCCTCCTGAGTCGTCGCCAGGAGCTATACCAAGTGGCGTGTTTCTCGGTCCTTGGCTTCCAGAGCCCCCCGTCTGGTAGGCATTTGCGCAGTTCCCGCTAGTTGAGGCCGCCGGCCAGTTGCCGCTCAGAGCATAGAGGGTTTCGTAGACGGTCATGTTCGCGCTAACAAGTAGTGGCTTGAGGCCGGGGAAGTAGCCTCCGCTAGCGAAGTTTCCACCGTAGAATACCACGCACATGTCTGCCCACTCAGTATTCATGGAACCAGAAGTGTCGATTGGAACGACCATCTCGACCTTGCCTCCTCTGGTGTCATCCCAGACTATCTGAACGAAGTCGTCAACATCAACGGCAACGTCCGGATGTCCCTTGTGACCAAGAATGGGGGTCAGGAGAGTATTATCGATCTCGACGATAACAGTTCTAGCGGTTTGGTCGACAGATAGCATCTTGTAGTAAATCTGAGATTGCTGGTAGAACATCTCCAGGGGTTCGAAAGAGTCCTCCCACACTATGTGTGGGTTGTTGTCTGAGTCGACGTCGATCGCTGGCCAGTCCCTGTTCTGGGGATCATTGGCTACCTCATAGTCGTCGGGAACTACGGAGAGTACGGAGTCCAGCGACGAGTCCCCGCTCTGATCGTCCAGAGAAGGATCAAGGAGGGTGTACATGATCTTGTATTGGTTCGACTTGTCTGTCCAAACTACATGTACCATGTCATCGTGATCTACCCGTATGTCGGGGTGCCATGCTCTCTGGGCTCCGGGGTCAGAAATTTGAGTCTGGTCGATTAGTGTCTCTCCACGCGGATCGAGCATCTTGTAGTATAGGTGGTTTGTGTTGCGGCTCCACACCAAGTGGATGTTGCCTTGGGAGTCTGCATCTAGAGCAATCATCCTGTCATTGTGTGTTCCGCTTTGCACGATCTGCACTGCATCTGTAAGTACGATGTCGGAGGCGCTGGCCCCGGGGGGAAGTGCGGAAAGGATGCTAGTTAGCATTAGGAAGACCAAGGCGATGCTCGCCTTCCTGGACTTCTTTTCTTCCAGAAGGGTGCAGTCGAAGCCCTGCATTGGCTGTTGTCGAGTTTTTCGCATACTTAACGTAAACCCCTTGCGGTCACTGTTTCAAGTCCTAGGCTCTCCCTCAAACGGTCTAAACCCAATCAAGCGGATCGAAGTCTTTGCCGAATCCGCCGGTTTCGTCCGTGTCTATCTCGGAGGTCCTGGGATGGGAATGTCCTCGTGACTTCCGACTCTTGTCCGACCAATCATCCACGGGGCCGGGCTTTCCTATTCCAGGTCCGAAACCGTATTTGATTTGATGTATCAAGGAGAGCTTGGTCAGCCAGACCCGCCTCATAGAATGCATAAATTCGTTCTGGGTTAGGCCATCGAACCATACTGGTCTTGATAGATTGAAGGCCTGTAGAGGTCCGGAGGTTCCATCCTTTTTCCGTCCAACATGAAGCACCCAATCAAGGTCTGAAGATGTCATGTTGATCCGTGTGTCGTGTAGCCAAGCCTCCCATCCTTCCGGGTCTTCGTTAGATAGTTCCCTCATTGACTTCTGCTGGCCTTCGTCTACCCTGGTGATTGAATAAATCAGAATGAGGTTCCTCTTCTTTGGAATTACTACGTTGAAGAGATGGCCCTGCTTTGTTGGTGGGTATCTAATGTGCAGGTGCATAATCGCCTGTGGATCAGTAACTTCCCTAGCCTCAAGCCTCTCACCGTCAAGCCAAGCCCTGATTGATTCTGCAGCTTCGCGAGAGTTCACGGCTCCCTCAGGGGCCCGACCTATTTAGACAAGTTGAGAAGTTTTTTCGCTTCAGATATTAGCTCTTCCAGCTTTGCCCCATCACGTGATGATGATAGTGCCCTCCTACGCTTAGAGTCGGCGAAGTCGACCCAATAATCGTACCCGAACAGGAAAATTAGGTTGCTTAGGTGGAAGGATATCATAGCAATTATCGTTGCAGGGACAAGTAGGTAGGAGACGCCGAAAGCGGAAAGCGCAAGAGCCGCGGCAATGGGCGGCCAAAATAGAACCGGGGAGAACATTGCAGCCAGCATGTGGTAAGTCGTCCTGGCGTCCACGCCTTCGTCAGTCCTATCCCCAAGAAAACGGGCAAGAAGGGCTTGGGGGCCGGTGGAGATAATCGTGATCGGTGCAGAAATTAGCATTAGGGGCAAGGCGAACATAAGGCTGCGCCAGTTTCTGGAAGTGGAAATCCCAGAGTCTGTGATAGACCTTCCATCTAGATCGTGCTTCAGGAATGTCCCCATTGGAAATCATCTCGCGAACCCTCCTTGCTGCGATCACCTCATCCTTGAAGCTCGACAAACTGTCTCCGACCTGGTTAGCTTGAACGTGGGCCAATAGGTGCCATGCCCTGTAAGTTGTCCAATCGGGAGCATTCGGGGTGAGTTCTGACAGAGATTGGAAAAGCTGATCCCTCAGTGAGTTTACTTGTTTGTGGGGTGGCTCAACCCACTCACCACTAACCAGTTTTGGTCCGTGATCTGAGTCTTCTGGAGTTTCGATTAGCAGGGGGTCTCCAAATTCTACGAAAACGTCGGTTCTGAACCAGTAGTGTCTCCTGTAGTGAAGACCGACCGGTTGGATGGCTGGTGGGTCGATTCCCTTCATTGAAGCAATGGCGGCAGCGTTGATTCCAAACCTCATGGTACCAGTTTTGAATCTGTGTAATCGAGAGTCTTGGTGCGACTTTCCCTCTGGCATTACCACTGCATTGTGTCCGGCTGCGATGCAGTTTGTCATGGTAAGAAGGGAGCGTTGATTGATCTTCCTAGCATAGTCCTCATCTGCTACCCCCAATTGTATCTCGGGACGCCTGATTACTGGTTGTGAACCCATCCTTCTAGAGAACCAGCCAATCAGAGGCATAGTCATCAGATCGTGCCTTCCCATAGAAATCACCTTCCTATCCTGTGAAAGGAGCAAGGACATTGGGTCGACCAATCCATTAATGTGAATAGAAGAGAAGATGCGCCCTCCATTGTGAATAGGTGGATCGTCTACCTGCCTACTTCGGAAAATGTACCGCCAAGCAATTCTCATCATCTGCATTATTAGGTGCCAGAATAATGGGCTTCCTGGGTGCCGTCCAGAATGATCCCAAGGAAGGTTATCGAGCTTCTTTCGCCTTAGTTTCATGGCTCCGCTAGACAGTACTGGGTCAACATCCGGTGCTGGTTCGTTGCCTGCCACGATGGGTCGGAGGAGTCTAAGGTCTTGATGGTTCAGAGCGTCAAATCAGGTGCTCCCTGATCTCTGAAGCGATCCTTGCTCCTTCTTCGTGGTCTATTGGGCTGGACTTGAATGGCCAGGAAAGGCCCCTTCCATCTTCATACTTTGGAATGATGTGGAAGTGGACGTGGAATACGCTTTGGAACGCGTTTGGACCATTATTCTGGAGTACGTTGAATTCCTTGGTCCCGGTTGCCTTAAGCACTGCTTGGGAAATCCGGGGTAGGACGGCCCCGATTGCCTGGGAAGATTCGGAGGATAGTTTTTCCAAGGTCCTAGCTGGCTCCTTTGGGACTACTAGGGTGTGTCCGGGGCTGAAGGGATTAATATCCAAGAAGGCGAACACTAGATCATCTTCGTATACCCTGTGACAGGGGATTTCTCCGTTAATAATCAGAGAGAAGATGCTCGGGCCTTCCTCATCCATATTCACACCGAACCAAAGATGGAATTGGCGACATTTGCCAGCCCGTCCAGCCTTATTGCAGTCACCATCTCTGTATTCATCACTACGGAGTCGTCTGTTATCCGAATCCCCTCATCCAATATCTCAGTGATCGAAGAAATTGCAGATTGCGATGATGTTTGCTCAGATGAAATAGACGAGGCCATGGCGTTGGACAGGCGTGTTGCGAACTGGCCTACCGTGAGCCCTCCTCCGTTTCTCATGGATTCGATTTGTTCGGATGATTCCCTGAGTGCCTCATCAAATATAGGCCTGTGAGCCAAAGCCTGGAAGGTTGGCCCTCGCCAGTAGACCCATCGAAGGTTACTCTTCCGAACTCGTCGCATGGTATTCCACCTGTAGTGAAAGCGACGCCGGCGGTAATTGGAATAACTTCCCTTGATACGTCTATTCCAAGCCTTTCAGATACATCAGAAGCGATTTGGGAGAACCAAGTAGCCGAGTCGGGCTCCATTGCTCTCATATCTAGGACGCACGGTTCGCCCTCAAGGACTTCCTCTGGGCCAACATCTTCACCGCTTTCTCTCCGGATCCTTGCTCCTGAGCCTAGTACGTCTATTGGAATGTGAATGTCACAATTTCTCACAGACAGCGGATGCAGAGGGGTTGATTCCATGCCCCTCAAGGAGATTCCTGCTCTCAACGCAAGAGAGGCTCCAGTGCCCGCACCTTCATTGGGCGTTGCCCATAGGCCCTGATGGCCCTCCGTTGCGAGAATAACAGACTTGGCTTGAATGGGGACAATCTCCCCCGTAAGTGTGCTCATCGTAATAATTCCCCTAACCTGTTGGTTGTCTACTGCCAGCCGTATAGGT
>LULT01000246.1_pt1 | contig 12846 bp, 9 predicted proteins | sample 728141 | NCBI WGS metagenome assembly LULT01 (sample SAMN03860282, study PRJNA289734) | marine metagenome | biome: seawater column; feature: ocean; material: water; isolation source: Red Sea water column Station 108 - depth 100m | place: Saudi Arabia: Red Sea | collected 2011-10-15 | depth 100 m | reverse complement strand
CTCGGAATAAGAGACCTGCAGGAACTCGAGTCTGCCTTGGGACCTGACAGCGCATCAGTGATGGAACTCTCGTCTCTTTTCGCTCTGGTTGAGTCTTATGGGATAGGCGCGTGGGTAGAGTTCGATGCCTCCGTGGTACGCGGACTTGCATATTACACGGGACCAGTGTTCGAGGCACATGACCGTTCAGGTGAGTTGCGTGCCATCTGCGGAGGTGGCAGGTATGACAGGCTCATTGGGACATTGGGCGGAAAGGACCTGCCCGCTACGGGGTTCGGATTTGGCGACATGGTCGTAATGGAGCTTCTCCGGTCAAAGGGACTTGTGCCAGACATCTCTTCGGGCGTCTCTGACGTTGTTTTCGGAATGGGGCCAGAGCTACGGGGAGCCTCGATGAAGGTAGCGAGTGCGCTTCGTTCCAACGGCAGAAGCGTTGATCTCGTACTAGAGGACAAGAGGATGAAATGGGTCTTCAAGCATGCAGAGAGGGTCGGAGCAGGAAGGCTGGTGTTGGTCATGCCCGAGGAGTGGGGCGATGGCAAGGTCAGGATCAAGGACCTAGAGAGCGGGGAGGAGGCTGACGTCCTCTTCGATGAGCTGTGACGGCCAAGCAAATTGCGGCCAGACTGGAGAGAACCCCGAATCCCGGGGTTTTATTTCCTCCCTCTTCTGATTCCTCGACAAACTCGGGAGCGTCTGCTACTGGGAATTGAATCTGTGAACGCATACCCTCTTGGTTATTCGAGTAGTACAGTCGGAAAGAACCTCCACACTTGAGAACCTGCAGAGGCCCACTGCATGGAGTTCCAGAAGCGTCCCAGCCCGCCTTGGAGATCTCGAACCTAACGTTTGGCTCTCCTTCACTTCTGTTCCACCAGGTTGAGTTCTCCTCGACGTCCAACTCCCATGATAGTTGAACGTCCTCGTCCGTCGCTACGTTGGGGAACTCCCTTCTGTCAATCTCAAGATTCCCTTTCATCAGGGTTATTGTCAGGTCCTGATCCTCTTCGGACTCGGCCTCGGCGTGATCAAGCCTCAGCCCAAACTCAATCGCAATCTTTCCTGTAGGATTGAGGTATACGTTTTCCTCCAATGAGAACTTCATTCGGCAAGAGATGCTCACTTCCAGCCTCTCTGCATCCCCTCCATCGATCTCCTCCCCGTAACCCTGCTCCGCTGAACCCGAAGAACCCTGGGGGTCAAAGTTCTCCCAGCAGTCAGATGCGTCCTCGTTACCCCAAATGTGCAGGATATTGTTGATTGGAGATGGTTGCGCCGAATCGGATGCTTGTGCAGATGTAGGGGAGACCATGACAGATGAGAACATCAAGAAGGTCAGGAAAGCGCACGCCAACCTTCTTTCCATCGGAAGTCCATGTACGCTCAGCAGTATGAGTTTATCCTAGGTCCTGGTCGTAATTGGGCAAAGTCACTCTCTCCGAGAGCGAGATGCTATTGCTGCCATAGCCATTGCACCCAGGCCAGCAACCAATCCGAACCCAGGCAATCCCCCTCCATCTCCGCCGTCTTCTCCAGGCTCTTCCTCGCCCACTGGAGAATCGGTCATGTTGATGACCGGGAAGTTTGCCTCTGCCGTCATCCCATCCTCGTTGTTCGAGTAGTAGAACCAGAACTCTCCTGTGCAATCATTCAATGGAATCGCACAGAGAACGTCGGTAACACCTGGCTTAGAGAACTCAACCATCAATGCAGGCTCTTCCTGACTCCTATTCCATGAAGTCATGTTCCCATTGACGTCCAACTCCCATCTAATCTGTTCATCATCCCAACCAGTGCTAACCCCTGGGAATACTTCCTTTGCAACCTCTATGTTTCCTCTATAGAGGGTCATTGTGAAATCCTTGCAGTTTGAATCCTGCTCTGGATCACAGTCGTCCGAAAATATCCTCGTTCCAACTTCAATAACTATTGTTCCATTGGGATTAAGGTACATGTTTTCCTTGAAGTTCTCCTGAATTCTACATGTGAACGAGACATCTACCTGTTGACCTTCGGCAAAAACCATTGCCCCATGACCCTCTTCTGAAGAACCGGCGGAATCATTGCTGTCGAAGTGAGTCCAACAAGAGGAGAGGTCATCCGTTCCCCAGAAGTGCATGTGTGGGTTCTCTACCGATGGCTGCTTCGGGTCATCTGCAGCCTGGGCCGAAGCAGGTGCAAAGGCCACCGAAGAAAGCAGGAAAAAGGAAAGACTGAGTGCCATAATGCTTCTAGTCATTGAACCACACTCCTGAACGACCCGTTTGAGGCTTATCCACTCCCGTTCACCTAATCGAACCTCTGAAATCCGCTGTCTGCCCTCTCTCTGCCTCTTCTTGCAATGTTCAACGCGTCTCCTAACATGTCCGCGCTCATCATCTCTCGGTCCAACCTCTCGTGCGCCACTCCGGTTATTATCGACATTACCTTGATCGTGTCCCCAAATGCAGGATCCTGTCTGGCTCCGAAAATCACGTTCGCGTTCGGTGAAAGCCTAGCAGTCATCAAGTCACAGACCTGATTGGCTTGCTCCAATGTCATATATGGCCCTCCAGTGACGTGAATCAGGGCACCTGTAGCCCCATCAATCTCAATGTCCAGAAGTGGGTGGTTCAGAGATTCGTGAACAACCTCTTCTGGTCCCTGGTCGCTCTCACCATAGAGCATCATTGTAACCCCGCCTCCTTTCATAATCGTGCGGACATCTGCGAAGTCGAGATTTATCAGGCTTGGAAGGGTGATTGTCTCAACCACTCCCTTCACAATCTCTGCAATCAGTTGGTCCATGATGCTGAAAGCCTCGTCTAGTGGTAGGTTTGGGACGAAGTGCATCAGTCTGTTGTTGTCCAGAACCAATACTGCGTCTGCGGCCTTCCTAACCATGTCCAGGCCTTCTAGAGCACGTTGCATACGCTGCCTCCTTTCTACCGTGAATGGAGTTGTAACGACAGCCACAACAAGTGCTCCAGAACGCTTTGCTTCTTCAGCAACCACTGGTGCAATCCCTGTACCAGTGCCCCCTCCCAGACCAGCGGTAACGAAAACCAGGTCCGCACCCTCAACAATCTTGGTGATTACATCCCTGCCCGCTTCCGCGCATCTTCTTCCCATCACTGGGTCTCCACCGGCACCCAGACCCCTGGTGATGTGCCTGCCGACCAGTAACTTCTGCATAGCCCTGGTATTGTCCAGGTGCTGCTTGTCTGTGTTGATTGCTACCGTTATTGCGCCTTCAACGCCTATGTGGGTGATTCTGTTCATGGTGTTGTTGCCGGACCCACCACATCCGCAAACCAGTATCCTTGGATCGGGAGGACCGAAGCTCTCCAGCTCCCGGTCCCTAAGCGCTGTGGGAACCCTCGTTGGAGCGTGAGAATCGGCTTCAGGAGCCACTGAACTGCTAGGGACCTCTACCATCAACCCGCCTCGTGCATCCCAGGCATCGCTGCCTATTACGCCCCCCCAGTCCATTCTTCGCCTTCTTAACCGTTGAGGGAATCAATCAGTTCTACAAGCCGATTATCTGACCTATCGGCTAGCGCGGAGGGGTTACTCAATCTCACACAACTTCGGGAATTATCGTCTTTGACTGGAAAGCGACATAAGGCGAAAGTCCCTCCACAACTCAACCGCGCTTAGCTCAGATGGCTAGAGCACCTGACTGTAGACTGGAAACACATTGGTTGTAGGCAGCCATCAGGGGGTCCCCGGTTCAAGTCCGGGAGCGCGGACCACTAAGCTCTCAGGCTCTTGAGCGGGACTTGTATTTGGGGAACTTCGAATTCGAAGATGTGCCTGCTCGTCTTCGGAGGGAAAACATCCTCCGATAGTCCCATTTCGATTACTTCCTCCTTGTTAATCAGTTCCTTGCCGCACCCCGGCCAAACATCAACTGTCACACTGGGATCAGAAAGGTAGTTCACCTTCACTACTGGAACCCAATTGAGGTCAAGAACTCCGGCAGCTGTCCACTTGTGATGGCCATCCAGAATCACCAATGTTTCCGAATCTACGATAATTGGTTTGTAGAATCCTTTATTCTGCAACTTTCTAATTCTGGTTTCTAGATTGGAGGGAATCACCTCCTCATGCCCCCTCAGCGAACTTCTTTCGACGATGTGAATGTCGACTTGCTCCTCAATCACTGAATTATTGAGAGGCAAGCAGGCTCATAAATGAGCTCTAGGTCGGCGGGCCGCTGGAGGAGTACCAATGGGACTGCATCAACACGTTAGGAGCATGTGGAAGCAGCCTAAGGAAACAATCCCTTCCAGGCATAGGGTGGCTAGAATGGCAAGCTGGAGGAGAGAGCCGGTATTCTGCCGAATAGAGAAGCCCACGCGTATTGATGCCGCTCGCAGAGTTGGATACAAGGCCAAGCAGGGTGTTGTCGTAGTACGGACCAGAGTCCGCAGGGGTGGACTCAGAAAGGGCAAGATCCACATGAAGAGGAAGCCATCAAAGGCGGGGATAAAGAAGATCACAATGGCCAAGTCAATCCAGAGGATTGCGGAGGAAAGGACTGCCAGGAGGTTTCCAAACATGGAGGTCTTGAATTCATACTGGGTCGGAGAGGACGGGAAGAACAAGTTCTACGAGGTCATAATGATCGATCCATCTCATCCAGCGATAAAGTCCGACAAGCAACTTGGTTGGGTTTCCAGTGGTTCTAGCCACAGGGGCCGCGCCTTCCGAGGAAAGACTGGAGCGGGCAAGAGAGGCAGGGGCCTTCTGAACAAGGGCAAGGGTGCGGAGAAGCTCCGACCAAGCCTAAAGGCCAACAAGAATAGGGGAAAGTAACCCCTCTCTTCCGTCATATTGATGCCACATGCTTTGGGGCGTAACGCGATGGCAGACCGTCACGCCTCGGAAATTAGGGGTCTTCCCGTGATTATTCCCGACGGTAGGCTTCTTGGAACGGTACATGATTCTGTAATAGATGTAAACAACTGGTCTTGCACCCACATTTTCGTATCGGACCCACCTGAGAGTCTTGTTGAGGGTCGAATCCACGTTGCCGTACCATGGGGATGGGTCCGTTCTGTAGGGGACGTGGTTCTCCTGCGTTGGTTCCCGCCTACTCCCATCCCCCGAAATTCCTAGTCAACTGCCAAGCAAGTCATGAACGCGACTGCGATATCGTTCAAAAGTAAATGGCGGACGGCCGGACAATGCGTCGGGCTTCTCTGATTGCTCTAGCAATCCTAGTCCTGGCCCCATATGCTTCTACGGCTAGTCCTGTTTCGAGAGGTGTGATTTCCTGCTCTAACTCCAGTATGGACTCTTTGCCCTCAAACTGGACTATTCCCGATCAGTCTTGCATTAGAGTCGACCTAGGGGAACTCCAACAGGGGGAGTCCATAGCCTTCCAAATTTCATCGGATAACGATGTCGACATCTTGCTGTTCTCAGCAAGCACTGTATCGATATATCAGAGTGAGCAAACGTATCGAATAGATTCTGTTTGGCAGTCCGAATCAGTTTTCGAGTCCTTTTCCGGTTCTGGTGAGTGGCACTGGTCAGTGCCAAGCGACAGAGAAACAACGAGATGGTACTTGGTCATCGACAACCTAGCACATCCCAGCGATGCGGGCCATGGGTCCCAAGGAGGCCAGGCTTCGGAGGCCTCGCTAGAGGCAGGAATAATCACTCCAGAGCCCTTCACACTTTCAGACTCAATTCACAGGGTGGAAGCAGATAGTTTCTCTGTGGCCGCTGGTCCTTTTTCGGTTGACGAAGGAACTCAGATGAGAATTCAAGCCAGAACCATGCAAGGCTTCCCAGATATTTTCGTAATGAACGAAGACGCATTTTCCCTGTACTCGCCTAGTGAAAACTGGTCATCCTCATCGAGGATTGTTTCGGCTGACATGTTATTGGTTACCACGGAAAGAACGAACCTCTGGGAGGTTAGCGGTATTGGAGATGAGGATCTATACGTCGTTGTTGACAACAGAGCCGGGCCGGGAGGAGGGGGAGCAGGGACTTCCCATGCAGCAGTAACAGTGACTGTCACCTTGACTCCGATACTCAATCCAATCATCTCGAGTGAGACAAATTTGGAATCGGTAGATGTCGGAGCACAAGTCTCTCTTTCTGCATTAGATACTCCGAACAAATCAGAACAGATTGAAGGCTCGTCATTCTCATGGGATATCGATGACGATGGAGTATCTGATGCATCAGGATACTCTGTTACCCATGTTTGGGACTCTCCAGGGATCTACCCAGTTCGACTTTGGGCTACCTCGACCGACTCTAGAAGTGCAAGCTCGACCATAGAGGTCTCGGTAATCGACCAATCGGACCCCGTTGTCTCCATAGGCGGTGGAGAAACCATTGTCAAGGGATATGGGGAGGTCCTGGAGATCAGCGGATGGTTCAGTGACAACTGGGGGGTCGACAGGGTCGATTGGCTATTGGATGGCAATATTATCGAGTCGAACTATTCGATACAGACAGGGGTGGACGAAGACGCATCTTCTTCCATTAACATAGAAGTCATCGATGACTTCTCCCCAGGCGTCCACATCGTCTCTTTGTTAGTTACCGACAAGTCGGGAAGGAGTTCACAGGATGACCTCGAAGTCTCCTTTGTAGACATAACGCCACCGGAGATTCTACTGCAACTGGTAGATTCACTTCCATACGATTCCCAGGCCGAAGCAACTGTTGGGGACCCGGTAATTTTCCAGATTTCTGCAATCGATAACCAGTCCTCATCAATCTCATACACATGGATTATCGAGCAGGGCACTGAAAATGAGATTGAATTCATCGGACCCCAAGTAATTCACGTGTTCAGCACAGAAGGACCCCAGAATGTGTACTGCAGAGTGGAAAATGAAGCAGGACTTACCACATTCGCGGAGATTCTTGTTGTGCATTCAACCTAGCAGTAAGGAGAAGAATGTCCGACATCGTCGATCAGGAAGAGGAAAATGAAGAGGAAGTTCGGACCACTGAGAAGCCTCCCGAAGATGTTGGAATGTGGGGACAAAGGACAACCAATCCATTTCAACCATCCTACGAACCACAGGTCCGGACCCCCGTCGAAATCGACATTAACGACCTCATCGATAAAACTCAGATTTCTGAACCTACCATGGGAACTTCGGAAGTAGACGAGTTACAATCTGAAATCGCCAACCTAGACCTAGAAACAAATATCGAGAAAGCAAGTGATGACGACTCAAGAAAGGTCAGGAAAGACTGCTCATCATGTTCGGATAGATTCGAACTAGAGCTTCCACCCGGGATAGACTCTGCATACACCAATTGCCCTCATTGTGGGTCCGAAGAGTTGGTTGGCCTCTGAGTACGTCGAAACGACGATACTGAATGGTACACGCAGGGCAATACCATATAGCGCACCTCTAGGAGGTGCGACCAATATGGACGAGCCAATCGGCGAGGTTAGTAATCGCGACCCTTCTCTAAAAATCGCGATAATTTGCCTCGCTGTGCTGATTCTTCCACTCTTCTCCCCACTTAGCAGCGTTACTGGGGAGCCCAGAGTAGAATCAAAAGACTTCGGAGTACTGGACGAACTGGACGAAATGCTCCAAGAGAGGAGCGAGATACTCAATTCAAACTCCATCTCATCTCTGGCTGATCCGAGTATTGAACAGGTGCGGGATTCGGTAACGGAGTCTGACTCCGAGAGTCCAATTTCACTGGTAGGTACAGCGATGGAGGGAGTATCGATGACAAGTACCCTCCCCCACTCTGCCACTCACCCTGCCCCCTATGAGATGCTACTAGACCCCGGAATGAGACCTCCTGGGTTCGTCGAGAATATTTGGCAGACTCTGTTCAATATCACCGACTATGTGATTTGGACCCAGTACACCGACAAAGATGGAAATGTGGTGGAGCAGATCGAGGTAGTATCCTTCTCTGCATCATTGTTCTCAATACTAAACACTGAGACTGAAGCACTCCTTCACGCGGTTGACGTCGACAACGATGGAGACGATGATATCCAAGTCGGACTCAGCGTCGATGTCGAGTTCATCGGAGGATGGGGTATCGAGGGTGACACTCTCTGGATCGAGCCCGGCATTGAATTCACAGTTAGGGAGATCGGGAACAGCGCATCTGACCCTGATTGGAATGAAATGGACTCATTGCAGGTTTCGCTCATCAAGGCTTTCTCATATTCCGACTCGGGAACAGTTCTGAACTTGGGAGAGGGAGAGACATACATCTGGGTGATCGACTCAAGATTCACGACTCCTCCAAATCTCTTCAAATTCGAAGTGGGAATCGAGCGTTTCTACTTCGATCTATCTGAGGCAGCATTTGGATTCGGAGACGCACTTTTCGCGCTACTGACTCTGGGAATAGGAAGTACCCCGTCAGAGTCAGGAATCACATTCGCTGCGATTTCATCGCCCTATTCCCTGAGGTTCGACAACGGGGGGCAGGACGAGTGCCCAGATAGGTACAATTCCACCGAATTGGCCTCAATGAAATCTATCGAGATCTCTTGTGGAGTTTCCGCCGGTTTCGGGTACATTCACTTCTCTCCACCTAAAGACAATGGAGAAAGAGAGATGTGGGAATTGGCTTACATCGAGGTCAGGTTTCACCCCAATGGAGACTCTGAGCTACTCCCCAGAGAGGCCGAGGTGGTAATCAGAACGGACAGTGTGCTACCAACTTCTGTTGGGATGGAGGGAGAGCGCAGCCTCACCACAATTGAGTACTGGGCCGACAGAAGGTCCGACTTGCACATCCATTTCTATGAGGATAGATCCGGACTACCTCCTTCTGAGTCCGATGGAAGCTACGGCAATACTACTGATTCCATGGGTTGGTTCAGGGGGATGCCGGCAGGTTCCCTAACGGACAACCAAATCGAGAGAGTATTCAGGTTGCTTGGCTCTTCGGACGAGCCCGAGCTTCCCGGTTCAATCCCAGATCGCCTGGGATTGATAATTGGGATCAAGAATTTCACCAGGGACAGCAGCCAGAATGTCGATGACCCAACCCTGCCAATTAATCCTGCAGATCCTCCAGAAAGCCTGATCATCCTCAGATCCGTCCAGCAACTTGAACTCTTGGACTACACCTCTTGGTTCTCCAGAGGGGGGTCCGATGAAGATCACAGGAGAATCCACATCCGAGCATCGTCCATCCCTACTGCAGTAGCCGTTTACGGATCATTCGGCCTAGGTGGCTCTCCAGAGGCAAATAATTCCCTAGACTCAGGAGACAACCTCGACTTCATCTCCAAGATAATGGACTCAGTAATCCTCAACATTGTGGATGTGTTCTTAGACGTCGGAAACGTACTGAATGACGTACCATCTACCGTTGTGGACGTAATCAGCGGGGGAACCGGGGCAGGAGGCATCGCTGGTCGGGACATTCATCTGGTAATGACAGACAGCTGGCTCGAATCGAGGAACCCCACGCCACTGGATTCCGTGATAATGCAAATCGGCTCTTCCGATCATCCAACTGTTACGGGCAATCACATCATGCTCGCGCAAGATCGTGGGCTAGGGAAAATTCAGACTGACGATGGACTGAAGGATCCACTTGTTCCCGTGGCGGCCAGTATCAACTTCAGTGGTCTGCAGGCATTCTCATTCTCAGATTCAAATGACACACAAGAACAGACGATGTCTCTCGAATCGTTTTCATCGGAACCAATCGCATTTACCTTTGTGAATCACGACACAGGAAATCTTAGCGGGTCTTACCACCAGTCACTTTGGCTTTCGGATCTCCCTAACAGCATCTCAGTTATAGTAAATCCAGATGGGCAGCAGTACTCGGCGTCTTCTCCAGTTGAATCCATAGTATATACCGGCCTTGAGGGCTTCCAAAGGCAGGCAGCCAGGATTACTGATTTACCAGACTCTTTCTCCACTACATCAGGCTCAGTTCTATCATTCAACTCCTCTATTCCGATAGGCAAGATTGAGGCCCAACTTAGTGACTCAAACAACCCCCTCTCAATGGGTGGCGACCACTTCCTGTTCCATCACGATCCGTCCAACCAGACTTCATCGCTCTCGGCGGCAATATCTGGCATCAGTCAAGTCGGCTGGATTCCTCCATTGGAAGAGGGGGCACAGGGCACCACGGGAATGGGTACAGCCTTTGCCACATTCGAGGGACAAAACCCGTTCATGATCAACGTCGGAAATGCTCCAACCACAGATCAACTCCCACTTTCCGTCCTAGCCGAGATAGACCCAATGCCCCCACAGGTCTCATTGAAGGTCCCCACTGGTTCAGACTCCGGTCCATCATTGGATGTACCCGAGCTGAATACCTCGAACGGAATCTCAGGATTGGCATTCTTCATAGGAGGTTTTGCGGACCTAGGAAGGTCTGTTAACGGAGTCTTGGCGGGCATAACAACTGACATCTCTACTGGTTCAGCATCAGGAGAGGAGGACTTTTCTTTCGGATTGGGACTGGATGCTGACTCCGAGTTCGACCTAGTGGTCCAGTCTTCTATGGGACATGCCTCAGTGGACGAACCAGAATGGGTTCATGGTGTATCCTTGAACTCAGCAACCTCAGGAATATCGGATGGATTTTTCCTCAAGACGTGGATTCCAAATCTACCAGCAAAGGTCGATCTCTCAGTTTCTAGGACAGCAATAGAGGAAGGACAATTGTGGGACATCAGCCTAGGACTAGAAGGCTGGAAGCCCTTCAATTCAGAGCTTGTCATATCATTCAAGGGTGTGAATGGCCAGGATCTTTTCCTGACCCTCGAAGGCCTAGAGGTTGGGGAAAGAACATCCGTTGTCCTAGACTCTGAGTTCAGGATTCAGACAATGGGAGGAGTTACTCAGACATCCACATCAACGATGTACGGGATGTCTAACCGTCTAGACTGGTTCCATGCCCTGCTGCTCGACAGAGGGGCCGGGAGCAGGACGGAGATAATGGTCCAAGACATCCCGGAGTCAGTCGCAATTCAAGCCAGCATAGGCACTGCAATTTCGATGGACATGACAGTTCCCGAGGAATTCAGGATAGACGGTATCGGTGTCGGGTCGATCATGCTACAGCAGATGCAATGGATGGAAGGGGCATGGTGGCCAGCGACCATGTTCCTCACTCAGGTTCCAGGCTCAATGAATCTGACCACAGAACCAGACATGGACTTCGATATAACCCAAAATCTCGCATTCCAAGGATTGCCCGTTCTGGACTTTTCTTCCTCCACGGAGGGAATGTCGCTCTACATCGAGGCACAGGGTCGGGCAATCAACAGCAGGGGCGACATCGTACTGCTCGCAGAGGGCCTATCGGATCGACTATCTGTCAAGCCCACAGACTCGTACGGCCTCAATATTCGCTCGGGAGGGGACGGTGTGAGCAAGCTGTATATTCGAGCGACCGATATTCCGACAGTACCCCCTGTGGTTCTCGAAGAGATGGAGTTACTGGGAGAGGACCTGAAGAGCGCGACAATCCATGTAAGGGAGATAGCTGGACCATATTCAATAATCGAAGTCAAGGACGTTAAGAGCGGGCGTATAGTGGCCTCGGCAAGGGCATCTGCAGAAGTAGGAGGTACTGTTTTCGACCTTAGGGGTGTGATGCTTGATGCGCAGGCGACCGGAGGTGTCCCCACTGGAACTACCCTCGGCGTGAACGGGCTGGCTTCAGATCTATCACTCATGAACATGGTTCCAGGCTTCTCCGGCTCAACGAGCCACATCATGGCGCCAGAACCAATCTCGTCTGGAATTTTGACTCTGCTGGCAACATTCGGGGGTGGAAGCTGATGGGATTGCTGGAAAGGCTCCGCCCAGAGTCAAGTGAACATGATGTGGAGACGGCACACGTCATCCTAGAGAAGTTGGGAGACAGGGCAATCGATGTAATCACCCCATCAAGAGTAGTTATTGCATCCATACTATCTTTCTTGATCGCTTCTGTGTCATTTTTCGCAGTGATTTGGATTGTCCCTTATGACAACGTGAGCATGGACGTGGCATACATGCAGTCTGCATCCGGACACGTTGTCCTAGCAGAACTTGACAACAAGGGTAGCAGGGCAATTGAAGATGTCAGCGTGACAATTAGAATGCTAGATTCCGAAGACATTGAAGTGGGACGGCACGACTTCTACATGGAGGAATTGCCTGCCCACAGCTCAATCTCAAACACTCCGAACGACGACCTGGAGATGATTGTTCTCGGGCAGTCCGTATGGGAACATTACACAATCGAGATTTCTTTGGATTACCGCTACTACGGGGGCAGTAACTCCGAGTTTTGGACACATGAGGTCGGGGATTGGACAAGAGAGGTCTTCGTAGATGAAGCCCCATTCAAACTGTTCTAGAAAACATGACTAGGTGGAATGACAACAAACCCATAGAATCAAATCGAATTTGAAGAGGGAGTGGATGCAGATGGAAAAGAATGCTCCACTACTCATCCTAGTTCTTCTGATATCTTCACTATCGCCGATGGCGATGCATGAGGACGAAGTTCAGGCATACCCGGGCCTAGAAACCTATCCGAATAGAATCGAGATATCACCCGATCCAGACAGCATCAGGGACTTGGGGAAGCCAATCATCTCTTCAGGAGAAGAGGGACCAAGGGACTCGTGGGCGGACTCTTCGATCGGCGTTTATACGAACAGTGGGCTAATCCTCTATGATCAAATTCCCAAGGATCTCCAGGAACCGAGGCCAGACCTGTTAGTTGTCCTGGTAGACAGTGAAACCGGACTATGGGACGCAAGGGCCGAAATCACCAGCCTTTCACAGGTCTCAATAAGATCCACGATTCCACCATCGGGTTTCCTAATTCAAGGGACCCCAGAAGAGCTACAGAAGGCATCCTCCCTCCCAG
>LULT01000437.1_pt1 | contig 12866 bp, 12 predicted proteins | sample 728141 | NCBI WGS metagenome assembly LULT01 (sample SAMN03860282, study PRJNA289734) | marine metagenome | biome: seawater column; feature: ocean; material: water; isolation source: Red Sea water column Station 108 - depth 100m | place: Saudi Arabia: Red Sea | collected 2011-10-15 | depth 100 m | reverse complement strand
GCGTCCACACGTGCACCGAGAGCCACTCACGGTGCGCGTCGCGGACCAGCCGGGTCGGCAGCACCCGGTCACCCGCGTCGTGGGCCACCAGCGAGTGCCGGACGCCGAGACCGTCGGCGTACCGCTCGACCAGCGCGAGCCCGGCCGGGGTCACGAGGTCGGCGAAGGTCCTCGCGTCACCGGCCATCGCCCAGTCCGCCGGACGCTCGTCGAGGCGCTCGACCAGCTGGACCAGCGGCACGCGCACCCGGCCGGCCAGCGACCTCAGCACCGTCGGCTCGAAGCTCATGACGCTCACCCGCGACCGGCCGTGGTCGCGGCCGTGCCGGCGCAGGTCGTCCAGCAGCGGCTCGCCCAGGTCCAGCCCGAGGGACGCCGAGTGCGCGGGGTCCTTCAGCTCCACCAGGGCGCCCACGCTGCGGCCGTGCCGCGCGGACTCCTCGGCCAGCATCGTGAGGACCTCGTCGAAGGTCGGCACCCCCAGCACGCCGTCGTACGCCGCTGAGCCGGCGCGCAGGGCGGGCCAGCGCTCGCGCGCACGCACCAGCCGGACCTCGTCGAGGGTGAGGTCCTCGACGAACCAGCCCTCCACGGGGCGGCCGTCGACCACCCGGGTGCTGCGCCGGTGCGCGAGCTCGGGACGGTCCGCCACGTCGGTGGTCACCGAGAGCTCGCTCTCGTGCCGGGCCACCAGCACCCCGTCGGCGGTGCTCACGAGGTCGAGCTCGATCTCGTCGGCGCCGAGGGCGATGGCGTGGCGGTAGGCCTCGAGGGTGTGCTCGGGCCGGTGGCCGCTGGCGCCGCGGTGACCGGCGACGGCCGGCGTGACGGCCAGCGAGGACGTGCGGCGCACCGCGAGCCGGGAGACGGGTGTGGTGGTCACCCCGCCACGGTGCGAGCCCCGACCCTCACCCCGGCGACGCCGGGGTGAACGGTCGGGTGAACGGCTTGCCGCCGTCGATGCCGCGGCGACCGGTGACCGAGGCGGCGAGGTCCATCGCGACCTCCTTGGCCTCGAGCACGTCGCCGACGACGAGGACGTCCTCGTCGAGGAAGTCGTCCTCGCCCCACAGCAGGACGGCGGAGACGTTGTGGAAGGCGCCGACCACGGTGGCCTCGGGCTGCAGGCGCTGGGCCTCCTCGGCGGCCGAGCCCTCGCCGCCGTCGACGACGCGGCCGTGGGCGCCGCGCTTGTCGAAGGCCAGCGGGTTCACGCAGGAGATGACGGTCTTGCCGGCCAGCGGCAGCGAGGCGACGAGCTCGTCGTGGCCGTCGTAGGGGACGGCGAGCAGCACGACGTCGGCCTGCTCGCAGGCGTCGGCGTTGGCGGCCCCGGTGACGGTGCCGGCACCCTCGACGCCAGCGAGGCGCTCGGTGACCTCGGCCGCGACCGGGACGGCCTTCTCGGCGGCCCGGGAGCCGAGCACCACGTCGTGGCCGGCACGGGCGAAGCGGTAGCCCAGCCCCTTGCCCTGGGGGCCGGTGCCTCCCATGACGGCGACGCGGTAGGTGGTGGGGGTCTCGCTCACGAGTGGTCCTCTCCTGGACGCGGACGGGTCGTGCCGGATCTTCGCACCCGCTGCTCACCCTGCCGACGTGGAGCCAACCCTTGATACCGTCGCGGGCGTGTCCGGCGGGTTCCGCGGTGATGTCCAGGGGCTGCGCGCCGTCGCAGTCCTCACGGTCGTCGCCGCCCACGCGGGGGTGCCCCACCTCCCGGGGGGCTTCGTCGGGGTCGACGTCTTCTTCGTCATCTCCGGCTTCCTCATCTCCGGGCTGCTCTTCTCCGAGCTCCAGCGCGGGGGCGCGCTCTCGCTGACCGGCTTCTGGGCCCGGCGGGCGCGGCGCATCCTGCCCGCGGCGACGGTGGTCCTGGTCGCGACGGTCGTGATGTCGCTCTTCTGGACCACGATCATCGACGCCCGAGACGTGCTCGACGACGCCGCCTGGTCCGCGGCGTTCCTCGCCAACGTCCACTTCGCCCAGCAGGGCGTCTACTACTTCGCCGCCGAGACCGGGCCCTCGCCGCTGCAGCACTACTGGTCGCTGGCGGTGGAGGAGCAGTTCTACCTCGTCTGGCCGCTGCTGCTCATCGGCGTGACGGTCGCTGCGCGCGTCCTGAGCCGCCGCGGCAAGCAGCAGCGCCTGGCCCGTGGGTCGGTGCTGGCCGTGCTGCTCGTGGTGACGGCCGCGTCGTTCGCCTGGTCGGTGCACGTCACCCTCGTCGCCCCCCGCCTGGCGTCGCGCCTGCCGCGCCTGCTGGGCTGGCTACTCTCGCTCGCCGGCGTCGCCGCGATCGCCGCCGCGGTCGTGGTCATCGACGAGACCACGCCCTTCCCCGGGTACGCCGCCGCCCTCCCCGTCCTCGGTACGGCCGCCCTGCTGCTGGTCGGCTCCACGCCCGGGCTGCTCCTCGCCCCGGTCCGGTGGCTGCTGGACAACCCGGTGATGCGCCGGGTCGGGGACTGGTCCTTCTCCCTCTACCTGTGGCACTGGCCCGCGCTGGTCCTCACCGAGCGCAGCGCCGGTCGCGAGCTCACCGCCGTCGAGACCGCCGCGGTGGTGCTCGTCGTGGTCAACCTCGCCGCGCTCACCTACCGCTTCGTCGAGCAGCCGTTCCGCCACGGGTTCCCGGCGCGCCGACTCACGGTGCCCCGCAGCCTGGTCCTCTACCCCGCCAGCCTCGTCCTGGTCGCCGCGACCGTGGGCGGCGGCTGGTGGTGGACCGGCGTCCAGGGCGGCGAGGACGGCGACAACCCGGCGATCACCGTCGACGAGGCCGCCCGGCTGGCCGAGCACGAGCGGGCCGTCGCCCTGGTGCGCGCCTCGGTCGAGGCGGCCCGCAACGAGGTCGACATCCCCTCCGACCTCACCCCGAACCTCCTCGACCTGCGCAGCTCGATCGCCGACGTCGGCGCCTGCGACTACGAGGACGCCGACGTCCGCGCGCTGTGCCCGCGCGGGGACAGCTCCGGCGACCGCACCCTGGTGCTGCTCGGCGACTCCCACGCCCGGGCCTGGATCCCGGCGCTGGAGCAGATCGCCTCCGAGCACGGCTGGCGGGCCTACTACCTCGTCAAGCCGCAGTGCCCGGCCGCCCACGTCACGGTGGCGCCGGTCCGCGAGGCCGTCGTCTTCGAGGCCTGCGAGGAGTTCCAGGAGTGGAGCATGGCCACGGTGGCGGCACTCTCCCCCGACCTCGCGATCGTGGCGTCCTCACCGCCGGTCAACGGCGTCTGGGTCGACGGCGAGCGCCACGAGCAGCTCGACGAGGTGGCCGACGTCCTCGAGGACGGCTACGACTCGCTCTTCGACGAGCTCGACACCGCCGCCGACCGCACCGTGCTCATCCGCGACGTCCCGAAGGCCGGGCACGACCCGGGCGACTGCCTCACCAGCTCGCGGCCCAGCCTGCTGGACTGCATGTTCACCCCCGTCGAGCGCTCGACGCTGCTCGGCGACGTGGCGGTCAAGGTGGCGCTGCTGCACGGCGCCGACGTGGTCGACCCGACCCCCTGGCTGTGCTGGCAGGACCTGTGCCCCGTGGTCATCGGCGACACGCTGTCCTACCGCGACACCGACCACCTCACCACGGAGTACGCCGCGGCGCTGGCGGGTGCGCTCGGGCGGGCCCTGGGCCTCGCCGACGGGTGACCACGTCTCCCTCCCGGACCGATCGTGACACTGATACTGTCACGGTCGACGTACACCACCCCGGAGCCGTGGAGGTCCCCATGAAGCTGTCGATGCCGCTCGTCTACGCCGGCAACCCGCGCGAGACCGCCGACCAGGTCGTCGGCCTGGAGAAGGCGGGCCTGGACCTGATCTGGGTCGCCGAGCCGTACGGCTTCGACGCCCCGACCCTGATGGGCTACCTCGCTGCCAAGACCGAGACCGTGCAGATCGGTGCGGGCATCCTCAACGTCTACTCCCGCACCCCCGGCGCGCTGCTGCAGACCGCCGCCGGCCTCGACAACGTCTCCGGCGGACGCGCGGTGCTCGGCCTCGGCGCCTCGGGCCCGCAGGTCATCGAGGGCTTCCACGGCCTGCCCTACGACCGCCCGCTGACCCGCACCCGCGAGGTCATCGAGGTGCTGCGGATGGGCCTGCGCCACGAGAAGCTCGACTACCAGGGCAAGACGATCTCGCTGCCGCTGCCCGAGGGCGAGGGCCTGGGCCTGGGCAAGCCGCTGAAGCTGCTCAACAAGCCCGAGCGCCCCAGCGTCCCCCTGTGGGTGGCCGCCCTCGGCGACAAGAACGTCGCGATGACCGCCGAGGTCGCCGACGGCTGGCTGCCGTTCCTCTACTTCCCCGAGAAGGCCCACCAGGTCTGGGGCGAGCCGCTGGCCCGCGGTGCCGCCAAGCGCTCGGCCGACCTGGCCCCGCTGGAGATCTGCGCCGGCGGCATGGTCGCGATCGGCGAGGGCCCGGAGACCAAGGCGCTGCTGGACTTCATGCGCCCGATGTACGCCCTCTACGTCGGCGGCATGGGCGCACGCGACAAGAACTTCTACAACCAGCTGGCCTGCGAGTACGGCTTCGAGAAGGAGGCCAAGGAGATCCAGGACCTCTACCTCTCGGGCAAGAAGAAGGAGGCCGAGGCACTGGTCCCGCTCGAGTGGCTCGAGGCGGGCAACCTCGTGGGTCCCGAGTCCTACGTCAAGGAGCGCATCGCCGCGTTCAAGGAGTCCGGCGTGACGCACCTGTCGGTCACCCCGGCCAGCGACGACCCGGCCGGCACCATCGCCCAGATCAAGGAGTGGGTGTCCTGAGCACCCGCGGCGCCGCCCCCGTCGCGAGGGTGCGGACCTCGGTCCGCGCCGTCGAGGGGACCTCGGTCCGCGGGGGCGGCAGCCGCAGCTCGGTGCGCACCGCCGGCAGCTGCTCGCCGGCGGAGCCCGCACCATCCGCAGGAGCCGCAGCACCGAGCGGCTCGTCGCGCGTCGGCCGCAGCCGGCCGACCAGGCTCCAGGCGCCGCTGAGCAGCGTGAGCCACGCCGGGATGCCGACCAGGTAGGCCGGCACGACCCAGAGCGGGTGGACCTGCCAGGCCAGGACCAGCCCAGCCATGATCGGTGCCACGACCAGCACCGCGGCAGCCCCGACCAGGGCGAGGCGTCCGAGCCTCGCCCTGCTGGGTACCTCGTCGGTGGTCATGCCTGTGGTCGTACCTGTGGTCGTGCCTGTGCGATCCCTCCAGACCAGTTGAGCACCTGTCTTGGCCGCTGGGCCAGGTCCCGTGCCGCCACCCACGATCGTTAGCCTGAGCCGATGAACGAGCAGCCCACCCCGCAGCAGGTACGCCGGGCGCTGGCCCGCGTCGAGCGTGGCGCTCGGCTGGATCCGGCCGAGGCGACGGTGCTGCTCGCCGCGTCCGGCGAGGACCTGCAGCGGTTGTGCACCGCGGCGGCGCGGGTGCGCGACGCCGGCCTGGAGGCCGCGGGTCGTGCGGGCGTGGTGACGTACTCGCCGAAGGTGTTCATCCCGGTCACGCGGTTGTGCCGCGACCGGTGCCACTACTGCACGTTCGTGGAGACCCCGGGCCAGGCGGCCCGGGAGGGCCGGGCGCCCTACCTCTCGCCCGACGAGATCCTCGCGATCGCCTCCCAGGGGGCGGCGATGGGTTGCCTGGAGGCGCTGTTCACCCTCGGCGACCGGCCCGAGGACCGCTGGCCCGAGGCGCGCGCGTGGCTCGACGAGCAGGGCTACGACTCCACGCTGGCCTACGTCCGTGCGATGGCGGTGCGGGTGCTGGAGGAGACCGGGCTGCTGCCGCACCTCAACCCCGGCGTCATGTCGTGGGAGGAGATGAACCGCCTCAAGCCGGTCTCCCCGTCGATGGGGATGATGCTCGAGACCACCTCGCGGCGGCTCTTCGAGACCAAGGGCGAGGCCCACTTCGGCTCCCCCGACAAGGACCCGGCGGTGCGACTGCGGGTGCTCGAGGACGCCGGTCGTCTCTCGATCCCCTTCACCACCGGACTGCTGGTCGGCATCGGCGAGACGCTGGAGGAGCGTGCGGACACGATCTTCGCGCTGCGCGGCTCCGCGACGGCCTACGGGGCGATCCAGGAGGTGATCGTCCAGAACTTCCGGGCCAAGCCCGACACCGCGATGCGGCACGCCGACGACCTCGGCCTGGACGAGTACCTCGCCGCGATCGCCGTCACCCGGCTCGTGCTGGGCCCCAGGGCGCGGGTCCAGGCACCGCCCAACCTCACCGACCTCGCCGAGTGCCACGCGCTGCTCGGCGCCGGCATCGACGACTGGGGCGGGGTGTCCCCGCTGACGCCGGACCACGTGAACCCCGAGCGCCCCTGGCCCTCGGTGGAGCGGTTGCGCGAGATCAGCGCCGAGGCCGGCTTCGAGCTGGCCGCGCGGCTCACGGTCCACCCGGAGTACGTCCGCGCCTCGCTGGCCGGTGACGCGGCCTGGATCGACCCCCGCGTGCGGTCCCACGTGGCCGCCCTGGCCACCCCCGAGGGGCTCGCCCGACCCGGCGTACGACCTGAGGGGCTGGCGTGGCAGGAGCCCGACGGCGGACTGGAGTCGACCGGCCGCACCGACCTGTTCGCCGCCGTCGACACCGAGGGTCGCACCGAGGACCGGCGCTCGGACTTCGCCGAGGTCTACGGCGACTGGGAGAGCGTCGGCGCCGCGGCGACCATCACCGGAGCCCCCGCGGTGCTGCACAGCGAGGGCCGCGAGGCGCTGGCCGCCGCCGAGGCCGACCCGGGCAACCTCTCCGACGAGCACGCCCTGACCCTGATGACCGCCGAGGGCCCGCTGCTGGAGCAGGTGTGCCGGCTGGCCGACGACCTGCGCCGCGAGGTCGTGGGCGACGACGTGACCTACGTGGTCAACCGGAACATCAACTTCACCAACGTCTGCTACGTCGGCTGCCGCTTCTGCGCCTTCGCGCAGCGCAAGACCGACGCCGACGCCTACACGCTGTCGATGGACGAGGTCGCCGACCGCGCTGCGGAGGCGTGGGACCTCGGCGCGACCGAGGTGTGCATGCAGGGCGGAATCGACCCCGACCTGCCGGCCTCGGCGTACTTCGACCTCGCGACCGCGGTCAAGCAGCGGGTGCCGGAGATGCACGTGCACGCCTTCTCGCCGATGGAGGTCGTCAACGGCACGGCCCGCACCGGCCTGTCGGTGGAGGACTTCCTGATCAAGGCCCGCGAGTCGGGGCTCGGGTCGTTGCCGGGCACCGCGGCGGAGATCCTCGACGACGAGGTCCGCTGGGTGCTGACCAAGGGCAAGTTACCCGCCCGGACCTGGATCGACATCGTCTCCACCGCGCACCGCATCGGGCTGCCGACGACCTCGACGATGATGTACGGCCACGTCGACAACCCGCGGCACTGGGTCGGCCACCTGCGCGTCCTCTCCCGGATGCAGGACGAGGCCCTCGAGCACGGCGCCGCCCGGTTCACTGAGTTCGTGCCGCTGCCCTTCGTGCACACCTCCGCACCGATCTACCTCGCCGGCGTCGCCCGCCCCGGGCCGACGATGCGCGACAACCTCGCGGTCCACGCGATGGCGCGGATCCTGCTGCACGGGCGGATCGACAACATCCAGACCTCCTGGGTCAAGCTGGGTGTCGAGGGCACCCGGGCGATGCTCCGGGCGGGGGCCAACGACCTCGGCGGCACCCTGATGGAGGAGACGATCTCCCGGATGGCCGGCTCCGAGCACGGGTCGGCCAAGACCGTCGCCGAGCTCGTCGACATCGGCGCCGGCATCGACCGACCCGTCCGCGAGCGCACCACCTTGTACGCCGCCCGTTAGGGGTCTCCCCCACGATGGAGCCATGGCCCTGTCGTGGACGAACGCCCTGATCGCCGCCGGCTCCGCCCTGGGCGGGGCACTGGCGCTGGTGCTGGCCGCGCACGTCGCGTTCCGGCTGCTGGCACGGCGCTGGCCACCGGGAGCGGCGCTGTCGGACTCCGCGCGCGTCCCGTTCCGCGCCCTCGCGCTGGTCCTCGCGGCCAACGGCTGGGTCGCCAGCGTCCGGCCACGCGGGGCCGAGCACTGGGCGTGGTCGGCCGGCGCACTGGGCCTGCGCATCACCGGCATCGTCGTCGGCGCCTGGCTGCTGTGCGCGGTCCTGCTCTTCCTCGAGGACCTCACGCTGGGTCGCGCCCGCACCGACGTCAGGGACAACCGCGTGGCGCGCCGGGTCCGGACCCAGGTGCTGCTGGTGCGCCGCCTCACGGTCGCCGCGGTGGTCGTGGTCGCCCTCGGTGCCATCCTGCTCAGCTTCCCCGGCGTGCGCGCCCTGGGCGCCTCCGTGCTCGCCTCCGCCGGCCTCATCTCCGTCGTGGCCGCCCTGGCCGCCCAGTCCACGCTGGCCAACGTCTTCGCCGGCATCCAGCTGGCCTTCAACGACGCCATCAAGGTCGAGGACGCCGTCATCGTCGAGGGCGAGTGGGGCAAGGACGAGACCGGGGTCGACCCGTTCGGCCCCCACCGCACCACCGACCAGCGCAAGAGGGCGCTGAAGGAGGCTGCGCGCGTCTACTACGGCGACTGGCTGCGCCGCCTCACCGACCACGGGCTGCCGGCCTACCCCGCCGTCGGCGACCACGAGATCGGCGACGACCCGTGGACGCCCCGCGGCGACGCCGAGCGCCGGGCGTGGATCCGCTTCAAGGCCAACCACACCTGGCTGTGGAAGCGGCAGCTGGTCAAGCACACCTACGACGCCGTGCGTCGCGCCCCCAGCGACGACCTGCGCCGGGTCGGCGGGGTCTCGAGCCCCGAGCGCGGGCAGGCCAGCGACACGGCGTACGCCGTCCGGCTGGACCGGGACCTGCTGCTGGTCACCGTCGACGTGTTCCGGCCGACCTCGAGCGGCGTCTCGGTCAGCCTCGACCCCGACCAGCGCGACTGGCTCGCGAAGGTGCTGCGCCGGGCGAAGAAGCAGCAGGTCCCGTGGGTGGTCGTCCAGGGCCACGTGCCGGTCCTCGGACCGGTGCGCACCCGCTTCTCCTCCGGGCTGACCTACGAGGGCAGCGACCTGTGGCAGCTGATGCGCAAGCACGACGTCGACGCCTACCTGTGCGGCGAGGTGCACGACCACACCGTGATCCGGCGCAAGGGCGTGGTGCAGATGTGCCACGGCGGGCTCTTCTACCGCGGCGAGTCGTCGTACGTGCTCGGGCAGGTGACCGACACCAAGCTGATGCTGGAGACCCGCTACCTGCAGGGCGACCCGCAGTGGAGCGGCACCAAGCTGTGGTCGACCGAGGGCGGCAACGGGCCGCGGCGCGTGGTCTACCGCAAGCCGTCGCGGGTCGTCGGCGCCTACGTCCTCAAGCGCGACCCCGAGCGCCCGGACCGCAACAACCGGGTCAAGCAGGCGCGGGGCATCTCCGGGGTCACACCAGGTCGGTGACCTGGACCCGCGCCTCGTCGGCCTCCTGGTCGGTGAGCTTGAGCTGCGACTGCCGCTCGGCCTCGACGCGACGCAGGTAGTGGTCGACCTCCTCGGCGATGCGGGCGTCGTCCCAGTCGAGGACCTCGGCCATCAGGCGAGCGGCGCGCGGGGCGGCGGCGACGCCGCGGTCGAAGGTCTCGATGGAGATGCGGGTGCGCCTGGTCAGCACGTCGTCGAGGTGGAGCGCCCCCTCGTGGGTGACGGCGTAGACGACCTCGGCGGCGAGGTAGTCCTCGGCTCCCTCCAGCGGCAGCGCCAGCTGACGGCGGGTCTGCACCATGGCGAGCAGGTCGTCGATCTGGCCGCCGTAGCGCGCGAGCAGGTGGTCGATGCGAGCGACGTGCAGTCCCGAGCGACGCGCCAGCAGCACCCGCTGGTTGGCACGGGTCTCGTAGGACTCCGCCCCCACGAGCGGCACCCGGTCGGTGATGGAGTCTCGGACCGCCCCGTGGCCGGTGGTGCGCAGGCTGTGGGCGGCGGCGTCGATGGCGTCGCGGGCCATCACGCGGTACGTCGTGTACTTCCCTCCCGCGATCATCACCAGCCCGGGCACCGGCGTGACGACCGTGTGCTCGCGGGAGATCTTCGAGGTCGGCTCGGACTCGCCGGAGAGCAGCGGTCGCAGGCCGGCGTACACGCCCACGACGTCCTCGTGGTCCAGCGGCTCGCGGAGGATCTCGTTGACGTGCTCGAGGATGTAGTCAAGGTCGCGGCGGCTGGCCGCGGGGTGGGCCTTGTCGAGGTCCCAGGGGGTGTCGGTGGTGCCGATGATCCAGTGGCGGCCCCACGGGATGACGAAGAGCACCGAGGTCTCGGTGCGCACGACCCTTGGACGCCTGCACGTGCAGGGCGCCGCGGCCGCCGACCATCTCCTGGATCTCGTCGGTCCACACTCCGGCGGCGTTGACGACGACGCGGGCGCGGATCTCGAGGTCCTGGTCGTGCTCGAGGTCGCGGGCGGTCACGCCGACGACCCGCTCCCCCTCGCGCAGGAACCCGGTGACCTTCACCCGGGTCGCGACGTGGGCGCCGTGCTTGGCGGCGGTGCGGGCCACGGCCACGACCATGCGGGCGTCGTCGACCTGGCAGTCGTAGTACCTGATCGCGCCGGTGATCGACTCGGCCTTGAAGTCCGGCGCCATCCGCGCGACCTGGCGCCGGGTGAGGTGCCGGTGCATCGGCACGCCCATGTCGTACTTGCCGGCCTTGGCCATGCCGTCGTAGAGCGCGAGGCCGGCGCCGACGTAGGCGCGCTCGAGGACGGGCTTGGTCAGCGGGTAGAGGAACGGCACCGGGCTGACCAGGTGCGGGGCGAGGCGGGTCAGGAGCAGGCCGCGCTCCTGCAGCGCCTCGCGGACCAGGCCGAAGTCCATCATCTCCAGGTAGCGCAGCCCGCCGTGGATGAGCTTGCTGCTGCGGCTGGAGGTGCCGCTGGCGAGGTCGCGCTGCTCGAGCAGCCCGACGCTCAGGCCACGGGTGACCGCGTCGAGGGCGACGCCCACGCCGGTGATCCCTCCCCCGACGACCAGCACGTCGAGCTCCTGCTCGCCGGCCTGGCCGGCCATCGCCGCCAGGGCGGCGTCGCGCGCGTCGGGACCGAGGGCTCCGGGCGTGGGAGTCATGCGCCCAGTGTGTCAGGTCCGCGGTGCCGGGTTCAGCCCCCGAAGCGCGGGGGTCGGTAGGAGCGGCACTCGTCACCCGAGCCGGGGTAGCGGTCCTTGACCGCGCAGGCGCGGCGCATCTGGTCGCGGGCGTCGACGGGGAGCAGCCACCCCTTGCGCACCGCGCGGTTGGTGGCTTTGCGCAGCTGGCGCTCGTAGTCGCGGGAGTGCGCGACCACGACGTTCTGCAGGCCAGAGGGTCGGATTCCCTGCAGAACGTCGTGATCGAGGACGCCGAGGCGCGCGATGGGTCAGGAAGCCTTGGCCGCCTCGACCGCCTCGGTGAGCCCCTTGGCCGCCAGCCGGTCCGCGCGCTCGTTGCCCTCGTCACCGGCATGGCCCTTGACCCAGTGCCAGTGCACCTCGTGGCGCTGACAGGCGGCGTCGAGCTCCTGCCACAGGTCGACGTTCTTGACCGGCTGCTTGGCCGAGGTCTTCCACCCGTTGCGCTTCCAGCCGTTGACCCACGAGGTGATGCCCGAGCGCACGTAGGTGGAGTCGGTGTAGAGCTCCACCCGCACCGGCCGGGTCAGCGCCTTCAACGCCTTGATCGGCGCGGTCAGCTCCATCCGGTTGTTGGTGGTCTGCCCGGCCTCTCCCCCGCAGAGCTCGAGCTGGTGGCTGCCGATCCGCAGCAGTGCGCCCCAGCCGCCCGGGCCGGGGTTGGGCACGCAGGCGCCGTCGGTGTGGATGGTGACGGTCTCGGTGCTGTCGGACGGCTCGGTGCTGTCGGGGGACTGCTCGTTCACCGGGAGATTCTCACCCGAGCCGGTCGGCGTGCATCGTCTGGCGCGCCCGGACCTCGGCCAGCAGGTCGAGGTCGATCTCGGCCACGGCCAGCCCGGGCTCGGTGCCGAGCGCCGCGAGCTCGTGGCCCTCGGGGTCCAGCACGCACGAGCCGCCCGTGATCGGGCGATCACCGCACGTGCCGAGAGCAGCCCCTGCGACGACGAACATCCCGTTGTCGAGCGCCCGCGCGGGCAGCGTAGCCGGTGAGGAACGCCTCCGGCAGCACCAGCAGCCGCACGCCCCGGACGCCGGCCTGACGGGTCAGGTCGGCGGCGAGGGCGACGTTGGCGGCCGGGTCGCCGTTGACAGGCACGGCCTGGCCGGCGGCGACGAGGAGTCGGGTCACGCAGGGATCCTGGCACGCCCCCGCCAGACCAGGACCAGCCAGATCGCCAGCGACATCTCGAAGACGACCGACGGGGTGGCCACCACGGCGAGCGCCAGGTCGGCGACCGCCTGGTAGTCGGTGAGCAGCAGCCGGGCGAGGGTGTCGGCGACGTACGCCGCGCCCGCGAGGGGCAGGCCGATCGCGAGCCAGCGCGGCCCACCGCCCAGCCGCATCAGGCGGCCCAGCAGCGCCAGGTGGACGCCGAACGCCGCCAGTCCGACCACCCAGGTCGTGTCGAACGCGTTGAGGGCGAGGAGCACGAGCTCCTCGTCGTGGTCGACCAAGCGCAGCGCTGCGTCCAGGAAGACCAGCGAGACGCCGAGGAAGACGGTGTAGGTCAGGCGGCACCAGGCCGCGAGCAGCGACAGGTCGTGGTGGACGCCGCGGAAGAGCACGTGCAGCGCCCAGGCGAGCACGACGTCGACCACGAAGATGAAGAGGAAGGCCGCGGTCCCCAGACGGAACGTCCGCTCCCCCTCGGCCAGGGCGTCCGCGGTCGCGGCGGCGTCGCCCGGGTGGAGCACCGAGCCGACGGCCAGGAAGTTGGCGAAGATCGCGAGCACGAAGATCGCGGCGTACC
>LULT01000248.1_pt1 | contig 12912 bp, 6 predicted proteins | sample 728141 | NCBI WGS metagenome assembly LULT01 (sample SAMN03860282, study PRJNA289734) | marine metagenome | biome: seawater column; feature: ocean; material: water; isolation source: Red Sea water column Station 108 - depth 100m | place: Saudi Arabia: Red Sea | collected 2011-10-15 | depth 100 m | reverse complement strand
TATGAGATCTTAAATTTAAATTCGCATGAGTAGCACCTTCAACATGAACAGTTACTGCTCCACTTCCAGTATGAACATGGAGTTTTTCATCTGGACTTGATGTTCTATCTCCGATACCAATATTACCATTTGATGCGATACGAAGTCTTTCTTCTGCAGCTGATGCTCCAGTTGGTGTTGTACTAAAGGTAAGTCTACCAGGCATATCATTACTACCTGGAGTTCCATCACAAGCAGCATCAATTCTAGCACCTTGACTTGCCAAATCTGTCCCATCATTACCAACAAATATCAAACACCCTAATTGATCATCATCTTGAACAATTGTATTTGCAGGTCCACCAGCATTAGCTTGGTTTCTGACAATTGACATATCAGAATCTTCTGCACCAGTTCCTTCTATCTGGAATGAACCTTGAGCACTATTAACTGATCTACTTGAAAGATTATTTCCTACTAATAATCTACCAGATGAATCAATGCTAACTCTGGTAACATTTCCAGCAGTACGGAACATAAGATTACGATTACCGTGACTATACAGTATCTGCCCGTCACGATTACTTCCATCATCAGCAAATTGTATGACTCCACCGCCACCTTCTCCATATATTGTCAAACCTCTCCAACCAGCACCACCAACAACTAAATCATCTCCTTCTGAATGAGCAGAAAATGTATGAGTAGCAGCATCACCAATTGATACTTTACCACCTGATGTGATACGCATCCTTTCTGTTGAAGCAACATCATTATTTGTTCCTCTCGTATAAAATAATAAATCACCTCTTGAATCTGAAGCATCAAATTCCTTAAGTGTAATTTTAGCTGCTGGATGAGTATGAGCATCATTTACTGCTATACCTATTCCAAATTCTTGTTGAGTTGATGCATCAATAGGCCCAGAAATACGAAGTAATTCAGTTGAACTTTTACCAATTTTAAGTATCTCTTCTCCAGCACATTCAAAAGAAATCGTGTCAGGAGCAGGGAATCTTATCTTTGTATTTGTATCTCCAGTATGAATTATACTATCTGATATTAATACATCACTACCAAAAGTCGAAACACCAGCTACATTTAATGTTGCACCAATAGAAACACCACCATCAAATGTACCACGTCCATTAACATCAAGAGAACCACTAATAAAAGCATCACCATCACCATCAATTTCAAATTTTAATGCATTTGAACTTCCATGATTTGATCTTGCTTGAATTATTGGATTAGATGCATTAACAGTTCTCCTATAAACCTGAAATTGTGAAGTTGGATTCGTAGTTCCGATACCAACCTTACCATTATGAGCACCATTTATAGCATGAAATATAGTTCCACCAACACCTATATGAACACCACCTTGTGCCGTAATGACACCAACCGAATTAATCTCAGTTACATCCTCATAAGTAATAGTTGATCCAACTGTAATAGTATCCGCAGTTAGAATCCCAACCCTCAAATTGGTTGTTGTTACAATACCAGGACCAGTAACTTTAGATAGAGCCATTATAGTTTTCTAAGTATTTATTAATCATATCCATAAGAAATTTATGTTGATTTAAGAGCAGCAACTTCTGCTTCAAGTGTTTCAATTTTTGCAATTGCTTCTTGAAGTGCTTTAAAACTCATCATCATTAATTGATGATCTTTCACTGTTTTCTTCATTACTTCATTACCTTCCTCATCTTCAACAGGCCAATCTGCATTTACTAAATCAGGATGTATTGTTTCAATTTCTTGTGCAATAAGTCCATAAATTAATGGAGTTCCATCTGATTCAAATTTATAATTAAATTTTCTTAATTTCCATTGTTTAAATTTTTCAATAATACTTTCACAATCAACAATATTTTTCTTCATTGTTTGATCTGATAAGTCTGAATCATTTGATTGAAAATTACTAAAACCACCATCTCCGCCAATTTTTGCCTTCAATGAATTATTATCACTTCTACATTGTAGATAATCAATACTATCACTGTTGCTAGTTTTTCTTAATGTTAAACTAGCAAGTGAATCTGATCTACAAGTGTTAAATAAATGACCATCAATGCCAATTGTAAGACGAGTTGCTGTAGCTCCATTACCAGTTTGAAGGTGCATACCGTCATCACTATTAGAACCAATAAAAGCACTTCCACCTGATAACCCTGCGTAAATTGCTCTCTCGTTACCATCAGAATCATGATTATCAGATTCACTTACATAAAAAGAAGGTTTAGTTCCTCTTAAATGTAAACATCCAGCAACACTGCCACTAAACCTTGGTGCAACAGGAGCAATAGTTCCAATACCAATATGACCATTATTTTTGATGCGAAGTTTTTCATTTACACCTTCTTGAAGGCAAACAATATCTGAATCGCCAGTTCCAACAAACTTTGTTCCAATATGCCAATCAGCATTATTTCCAGTTCTAAAATGAATCAGAGACATACTACCAACAGTAGTATTCTCATTCTCAATTCTTATGCCATCACCTTGCCAATTACCAGCATTTCCACCAGATAAGGTTGTAGTATTATCATCAATATTAACTTCAAATTTATATACTGGATCAGTTCTTCCAACAGCAACGTTACCACCTGATGTGATACGAAGTGCTTCAAATGCAGTATTACTTGTTTCTAATTGAAACGCAAGATCATTTTGTCCTGCTCCTTTTCTAATAGATGCAATTTGAGCAGTTGCTGGACTACTATTTCCAGCAGTTAATCTTAATGCAGAATAGGTGTGTGTTGTATCAGAAAGGTTTTGAGATTGATATCCACATTGAGTTGTATCATTAGTAGCGTATAGATTGGTTGCAGTAAATTGTTGTTTTACTATCGTACCTGATGAATTGATGTGAACTACTTCAGTGCCACCATAGAAAACTCCTAATTCTTCACTAGAATTTAACCTTATAGATGCTGTATTATTTGATGCGTTAGAGAATCTTAATTGTGCTTCTCCACTTCCATCTTTTCCTATAACGAGAAGTCCACTTGATGTAGTATTTCCAGGATTTACTTCTACTGTTCCATCTGAATGAATACGCATCCTTTCAGTTGGTACTGAGGAACCATCAGGAGTAGTAGAAAATAGTATACGTCCAGGATGATCGGAAGCGTCACCACTAGTATTCCATTCGGCATCAGATTGAGCTGAAATAACTGCACCAGGAACTCCATTACCTGATTCACCACAAAAATTTATTGATCCTAATTCATTACCACTATTAATCGAACTATTTCTCCAAAGATTAATATGTGGAGAATTACTAGCACCTGAAGCATCACCAGCAACAGTTAATAATGCATTGTTTGTTGAACCTGCTGTTGGACCAGAATTAGTGCCTATAACAACTCTACCATCTGATTGAATACGAAGTCTTTCTGTTGGTGATGCAGCACCATCTGCTGTTGTAGAAAATACTAATCTACCAGGAACATCATTAGTGCCAGGAGTGCCATCACAAGCTCCAATAATAGATGCTAGAGGATCTGTATTTGTTCCATCTGAACCCTCAAATATAATTGTTCCTACAGCATCACCACTTTGAATAACTGTATTAGAACCAACAGAAGTTCCTCTTGATTTTTGGAAAATTAATTGAGAAGATGATGCATTAGCTGAGTTTCTTGCGATTATTACAGAAGAGGTTGCTGTAGCTGTTCCTTCAACCTGTAATGGGGAAGCAAAACCATTAGATTCTACCCTTGCAGAAGTTGATCCAATTAATACTTTACCTGCTGATGTGATGCGAAGTCTTTCTGATAATGAGTTTCCATCGCCACTGGTATAAAATTGTAAACTTCCTTGAGAACCTATTGCTTCTCCATTATCATCTGCTGGATTTCTTAATGCTAAATGATAATTAGTAGCATCATGCCTATCAGTTTCTGCATTCTTAGTTGAGTTTATTTGGAATTGAGCAGCAGGAACTACATTGCCAACACCAAATGAACCAATTCCGGTGATGCGAAGTCTTTCTGCTGAATTTGTAGAAAGAGTTATACTTCCACTACTTCTATTATTAACAATATCAAAATCAGAATTATCACTATTATCAACCTTCAGAGTTACTGCATCATCTCTTGTTCCATCAGCAAATTTTATAGTATTACTATGATTAGATTGATTTCCTATTTCTATATCACCAGCTGCTGTGATGTGAAATCTTGCATTAAATCCACCACTATTAAAGAGAATATCTTGACTACTACTCACACTTGCAGTTGTTCCATCATGACTAAGTTGAAAGTTATTAGATGCATTAGATGACAATCTGGTAAGTCTTATAGTTGAACCACCTGAAGCATCAAGATGCAAAGTATTAGCAGGAGTGATGGTTCCGATACCAACTTTACCTTCTGATGTGATGCGAAGTCTTTCAGTTGGAGCAGAATCACTATTTGATCCTCTTGTATAAAAAAGTAAATGTCTCCTTGGATCCGAAACATCAAATTCCTGAGAAGTTATTTGTGCTCCAGGCCATACATGGTCATTATTTGAGCACCACCCTATTCCAAAATTTTGTTGAACACTAGCATCAACTGGTTCAGAGAGACGAATTAACTCAGTATGTCCTATACCAGAAAGAACATTTAAAGGTTTTTTTGGAGTAAAATCAGTTCCTACACCAGTAAAACCATCTGATGCGATGCGAAGTCTTTCACTACCAGCAGTATGAAATGATATAGTATCTGCACCAGAAAACCCAAACTTAGTATTAGGATCTCCATCATGTACTACCCAATCATCAACAGTAAACTCACCAGACTGAGTAATCGGTCCATCAAATCCAGTAGCAGTTATAATCCCAGCCGAATTAATAGGTCCTATATCATAAGTAACAGTTGTACTTATTCCCGAATTCCCAGTTATAGTTAGATTACTTAAAGCCATTATAGTTTTTAATTATTTATTTGCTAGGATGATAAAGTTGGAATTTGATCTGATACCTTATTTGCTTCAGTTAATACCCAATCAGGAACAGGTCCGCTTTTTACACTACCAGTTATAGATTTTGGATATTTATTCTTTATCGTTTGAATAGCATCAAACCAAAAAGAAGTTCCATTCTCCCGATCCCAGAATTGCATATCTAATTGTTCAGGCAAAGGAGGATATTCCCCTTTACGAAGTTGAAGATATGACTTTTCGACAATATCTGGTCCCGTTACAATACCAATACCATTTTTCTTTACCTCTCTAAGAAAACGTATATAATCACAGTTTTGATTATCTATTGGTATCAATACACCATCTGATTTTCTTATAATACAATTACCGTCTTCTGTAAGTTTATACATGATCAAAACTCCGAATTTGCTTCATATCCATCTTTAATATAAGCAGCAATTGCCTCATAAGTATTTGCACTTCCACCTGCACCTGTCCTCTTACGTCCCCAAGTAAATCCTGTAGCAGAAATACTTTGTGCATCGCCATCTCCACCAGCTCTGAAGGTCGTGCCTAAAAAATTGAGTGATGGAGTAGACCTCATAGTTACTGGAAAATCTACATCTACACCAGCAATACTGTCTAAACTTGATGTGACAACACTAGTACCACCATTACCTCTAGTTCTTTCATCTTTTATATAGTATCTCTGACATAATGCAAGTTCTTCACCCATACTACGGTGCTCGAACGGTGTGGCTATTGGTCCTTCTTCAAGTTGAACTCCAGTTATCATAAATCTATTATTAGTACTATCCATAAAATTAACTTGATTGCCAGTATGCAATTCATCTGTATTAATCCATACTCCATCTACACCATCATCAAAATCAGTACCACATGCTATACAAAATCTTACTCTCATCCCAATATTAGTCCCTACTTCCCAAGTACCAGTAGTGCATCCAGGAAATGTTAAAGCATATTTCTTCCATCGATGAGTTCCATCATGATAATATTCTCTTATACAACATCTATCTGTAGCATTATTTTCCAATCCAACACAATAGATTCCTTCCTTATTTGTCTTTACCCAAAATGATAGTGTAACAGTTTTAGCATATCGTGTTCCCCAAGCAAGAGAAGCTATATTATGCCCCTCAATACATTGATAAATGTGAACATTTTCACTGGAACCAAGACTATCATCTGATGTACTACAAGCAACCTGCATACATTTTGAAAATTCACACGTCTGTGGATGATTTAATGGATCACCATCCATATTCACACTTACAGCTCCTCCTGTTGCTTCATGGACAGCCCACCTATCATGCATGTAAGTATTAGAACCTGCGGTAGCAGAAGCTGTATGATTTCTCTGATTTATGCTCATGGCTCCATTAATAATCTTATTCTTTCTACCTGCTCTTACAAGTTCAAAAGACTCTGCTGCATCAGCAGATTTCATTACTTGACTACCATGAGATCCTACTGGAATATCAAGTTCAGATAACTTTTCTCTTAAATTAAATGCTGGTTTTGAAATTCTTACTACCATACTATTGCTCCGCTACAAGTCCATTAGATGCTGATATAGCAGTAGCTACTGCTGTCGTAGTATTATTTATTCTACTAAGTCCAGTGAAATCACTACGTCCTGATGATGTTCCAGCATGTAAAACATTATTAGAATCATCATATGCAACTGCAGTTACTACATTAGACGAACCATGTAAAGTACATTTAGCATCCTTTGCAAATAATGCTTTCTCTTCATCATAAATCTTTTTAACTTGATCTGGTGTTGGAGGTTCACCATCCGATATTTTAACAAGTGTTATCTTAGTATGATCTGCTGCATGTGCCATAGTGCCGCCTGTATTTCTACATCCTATATGTATTTGACCAGCTGTATTACCACTATTAATATCATACTGACCATCAGTACCTATAATTTGACGATCAAGCTTACCATTTATATAAACTGTTTTCGTATCTCCACCAGTATAACATACACATACATGTTGCCACGCATTTACTTGATATACATAATTAGAATCTGGTGCCCTAAGATCGTGAGCATTATTTAACGAATATATTCTTAATCTTCCACCATTAGAGGTTGATAAAAGTGATATATCAAATTCACGATCAGTTCTACTAATTAAAGTTTGATGATCATTATTATTTGAAGGATTAAACCAAAGCATTATACAAAAACGACCTGTTCCAAAATCAAGGTCATCACTAGTCTCAGAATCTCCAGATCCAACCCAAGGCAGTTGTAAGAAATTACTACTACTAAAACCTCTCCAACACCTAAGTTCTGCACCATCTGCAACAGGTTCCGTAGACAGTGATCCAACTACTGCCAGACCGTTGTCTTCTATTGAACGATCTGCTACTGACATTTCTCTAATCCTTACAGTATCAATATCAAAATCACCTCCACTGCTTCTTATAAATCTGATTCTGTCTGATGCGGTTTTTGTATAAATCCCACTAAATCTTTGAGTCCCACTTCCAGATGCAGAGGCAACTAATAAATTTGTATTAACACCTCCAGTTACACCAGAACCAGCGCCATCATCATCTAAATTTACTTGACCCGCAGCCCCAAAAGTAACAGTAAATGAAACTAAAAGTTTGGTTCCAGTTGCCACACCATTAAGTGCATTAGAATCTGTTGCACGAGCAGAAGCATTATTAGCAATGGTCAATACTCCACTAGCAATTTCTTCTGATGCATTATCAGCAAAACTCCATCCGTTATCATTGTTTGCAAAATCATCAGTATAAACTACTGAATCTGATATAGTTGCTGCTACATCAGTATCACACAACCATGCACCTCTACTTCTACCAGGCATCCACCCAGTATTAGATTGTGTACGTATACTAGCATATAATGCTGCATGTTCTAAGTCATTAGCTTTAGCAAGACGGGTATAATCAACAAGGTGTAAACCCTCTCTCCCTCCACCACCAGCAAGTGCTACACTATATCCCTTAGTGTGACACATACCATTAAAAGCTGAAGCATTATTAATGAATATATCATTTCCATCTCCAGTTTGTTGAGAAGAATGGAGTGAAATAACAACATCATTCTCTGCTCTCGCAGTCACATCACGATCATATGGAAGATCTGCTATTAGACCATAAATATTTCCAGCTCTAGTCATGTATCCTACTTTATCCCCAAAAGAATTAAATGAAACATGATTTGCTGTATTATTTGTAGCAATTGTTGTAGAAATATCAAATACCCTTGCATGAGTTCCCTGATTTCCAGTCATCTCATGTTGCATTTCCCTAATAACGGTTACACCATCATCTGTTGCAGCAGCTATTGTTGGTGATGGAATTCCTGTTATAGGATTAATTGGTGAGTTTGGTTCTACAGTCATTGCTACATCATTAACTGTATGATTAGCTATCTGATGACTTCCACCATCACTAGGTCCAACTTGATGGGTATTTCTATTCACAATTCCATGATGATTGTAAGTATGTGCACCACCTTCACCTACATATCCACTGTCAGAAATAAAATCAACTACACATAAACGTCCCCCATTAGATCCCGTAGCCATTACACCATTCAGAGCATGAGCAGACATCATTGTACGGCTTGTAACTGTATGCTTTGTCCAGAAATCATTACCAATAGTAAATATCATCCACATTGATAAATTAGGATCGTCAGCATCATAAACTATAATTTCTCCAGTAGTTGCAACAATGACAGCAACAGCAGGAAATTCTGCTCTATGTCCTCTTGTTTCTGTCCCTAATGGTTCATTATACCAAGTCGTATGTTTAGTTCTTTTTCTCCATGCACCACCATCACTATCCTTTCTAGTATCATATACAAATAAACCACGTGTAGCAACTGTTTTAGAAATCTTGGCGGTAACCTCAGAAATATTTTCTATCTCTGCATTTTGTATTATAGTATTAGTAGGATCTTGATATGCCAATCCACCCAACATTGAATTGGTAGGTACTTGACTGTTTCCGATTCCGACTAGATTAGGCATTAGTTATATCTCTCCTGTGGTATTTATTATGAAGATACAGCGACCAATTGAGCATTTGGAAGTCTCTTTGGATAATAAATGAATCTTCGATAGTGACCAGATCCAACAACCCCAACATTATCAACATCACCAAAACGTAATCGATCATAAACTTTAGAAGTTGTTCCACTCGTATCTGTATTTACTGCCTGTCCATTAACAGATGATGCATAATCATTATCCTTATATCCAAGTGCTACTTTAAATACACTGTCCTTAGTTGCTGAATTTGCGTATGATCCAAAGTATTGATCATTTCCAGCATCAGTTCTAATATATGAAGCAACAAAACCAGAATTACCACCACCTGCTCTGTAACCAATTTCAGTATACTCACTTTCGTTTGAAACATCATAGATATTTGCAGTTGCTGAAGAGCGAACATCTTCATTAAAGCTTGCAGATAAAACTAAAGTTCCTTCCTTTTTATTATAAAAATCAGTAAAATCTGTTCCTTCTACACAAACCTCATCTGCTCCACGAGCTGCTGTTGTTCCGTTTGTTGGAATGAGTGAAGTTACAACACCTCCTACTTCCATTTGAGGACCCCAGAAAAACATACCAGCACTATTATTTCCTGCATAATTTGTAGTAGCTTCAGAGTCACTTATGTAATATAAAATTTGACATACACCAGACGCAGCATTAGCAGCAGTTGTCAATGTCATTATGCATCTATACCAATCATTTGGATATTCGACCATAGAAAATGAAGTCACTCCATCTAATGCACCCGTTCCATCAAACCTACCAGCAAAAGTAGTTCCAGCACCTACATCATATCCCATTCCATGATCATCAGCACTAAATCCAGCATACCTTATATGTAATTTATTAACTCCATTTGCTTTTACAAAAACCCTGAATGTATATGCAGTTGAGTTAGATATTTGACCTGAAGTAAAAGGATGATCTACTCTATGAATACCATTAGTAGTATTAGAAACATAACTATCACCATTCATCGTTCCATCAGGTGATGTTGTTTGATTAGAAGTTATCGTTCCATTCTGAGCAGTATCAGATGAAATTCCAATGTGAGTCATCTGATTAGTTATAGATTGTTCAATCAATAACCCTTTACATTCTCTTGTTACTGGATCATGGTCAAATCTTGGGACATTATCACTAACTAATTTAACTATACCAAACTCATCGACATATGATGCAGGTCCAGTTCTTATATATGTTACTCTTGGATCTAATTTCTTAGTCTTTTCAAAATTTAAATCTAATGTTGGTCGAATATTTGGATATTGTAGTATACTTGGTGTAATACCAGTTGTCCCTATTCCCACACCATTAAAACTAGTTGCAGTTACAATGCCAGCAACCGAAATTCCCCCTCCAGTGGTTTCAAGTTTAGCAGTTGTATGAACACTTGCATCATAGAAAAGTTTAACACCTGCATTTCCTGCTATATCAACACCATTCTCACCACCTTGTACCTGTAGACTTATATTATCTGCTGCTCTAACAACAACATCATCAGCAGTTGATTGCAACCACAAATCACCAGTATTCGTTTTCACAAAAGAATCTGTAGAATTATGCCATATTTCTAGATCCTGGCCATTGCCAAATACAATTTGTGCATTATCTTTTAATTTGAATCTAGCACTATCTTTTAACCAAGTAGCATCACTACTACCAGCACCAACAAAGGTTACATCGTTCTGGAAATTAGAAGTATTTAAAACATCTAAAGTACTATTAGCATCTATAGCACCACCAAACGTAGAGATACCACCAGTAACATTCAGACCACCAGCATCAATATCAATTCTCTTTGTCGATGTGTCCTAAATTTTTCTGAATTATTATGTTTTATTACTACTACTCCTCCTGCAACCGCTTCTATCATTGCATTATCACTATGATCTATAAATTGAACAGATGATCCAGAATTTAATGCCCTTAATTTTAATTGACCTGTATTATTTTCAATCCTAGAATTAGTTGTATCATGAAATATTCTTAAATCACCAGCAGAACCCTGAGCACCGCCAAATAATATTTTCTTATTATCATTAACTCTTAACCCTTCACGGAATGTACTAAGACCTACAGCATCAACAATAGTAACATCATCATAAGTTAAGACACCTTTAATAGTAACGTTGTTATCAAAGGTTGCAGTTGATCCAACAGCAAGCCAACCAGCGTCTGTTATATTACCAACAACTATACTATCACTATTTGTTAATACTGTAGCACCAGTTCTACCATAAACAGAAGTTACACCACCAGAACCACCACTATTTGCACCAGCAAAACCAATATGTCTTACCTGAATTTTAGCACCAGTATTAGGGGCTGATGTAAACGTTACAATATTTCCAACTACACTATAAGCTCTTACGGTACCATCAGGATCATTTGGATACTGAGTAACACCATCAATTGATACTAAAACATTTCTATTATCGGGAGGAGTTTCTGATAAAGAAAAACTTGTTGTAGTATCATCACCTGTAAAATTATCTATATCATTATCAGAAATATCAAATGTTGGTAAATTATCTGCTAAAAGATTACCCCAAAAAAGATCATTCCCATCTGGAGCAGTTGAGAATACAATAATTGAACCAGTATCAAATCCAAATCCCTTTGTAGGAGATGCGGAGTCCTGTGGCTCCTGCATGACACCATTAATTGATATCTGTAATTGAGAAGCTCTTGTAAACTTAACTTTTACTCCATTATTATATGATGCTAAAAATTTTGTATTAATAGCATCAAAAGCAACAGTTAATTTATGAGTTGTAGTTGATCCTGCTGGTGCTATACCAATAGCAGTTCCATTATTCGCATTCGTCGCACTAGATGCAAGTTTAAAATTATCTCTATCTACTTTTATAATAAAGGCTGCTTGACCATCACTTAACCCAGTAATAACAGTTCCACCATTAGCACTATATGTTACTCTTTGTGCCTGAATAAACCTATGATTCTTTACATTAATACTATCGGCAGAATTATTAATAACACTAGAAGAAGATCCATCAAAAGTTTCAACATAAGACTTAATATCGTCTAATATTCTAAAACTTTTATTCTGACCAATTGCTGGACTATTTCCAATATATGCCATAGGATTTTTTTAATTATTTATTATGACGATTCTAAAGTAGCAACTTTAGTCTCAAGAATTTCAATCTTAGCAATTGCTTCCTTAAGAGCTAAAGTTAATATAGGTACAAATTTTGACAAATCAAGTCCTTGGTAAATTGGATCGCCAAGTTTACTTTCAGGGTATTCTCCCTTATCAACATCTGCTTGAACAACAACTTGATCTTTAGTACCACTTACTGCTTGTGGGACAATATCTTCAACTTCATGAGCAAGGAAACCCTCATGTGTAATAGATGGGTTTTGTTTGTAATTAAATTTATACAGTTTAAGTGCTTTTAATCTCGTTATACCATCAGTTGCAGATGTTAAATTTTCTTTCAACCTGTAATCTGAAGTTTCACCAACTATTTGAATATTAGCATTATTAACTCTTATACTACCTCGTTCAGTATTACTACTATCAACAAAACCAACCACTCGTTCAAAAGTACTACTATTTACATCAGTTCTTTGAAATCTTGAAACAAGACCCTTTACATGGAAGCTTTCTGCTGGGGACGAAGTTCCTACACCAAATTTACCATCTGACAATATTGTCATTCTTGTCGCAAATGAATCTGCAGCATCTCTAACTTGGAGTCCATTAACCACATCCATTCCAAATCTATCACTCAATCCAAAATATCCAATTCTTGTATTTGATTTAGTTGGAGTTGAAAATGCTATACGACAATCATCATTTGCACTAGGATTATGAATATGTAAACTAGGATTTTCATCCTGCTCATTTTCATCAGTTCCAATACCTACAGCACCTTTACCATTCACAACTAAATGTCTTTTACTTTCATCAGTTCCG